>ERZ1107006.2429-NODE-2429-length-13635-cov-3.054786_pt1 | contig 13635 bp, 13 predicted proteins | sample MGYA00403696_ERZ1107006 | MGnify/ENA primary metagenome ERZ1107006 (study PRJEB35170, sample SAMEA104062441) | human gut metagenome | biome: human gut; feature: human-associated habitat; material: faeces | place: Denmark | collected 2012-08-13 ...
ATACCGGTTCCTCGCGACTCACCCGCAGGGCGGAGGGGTCCTTCTCCCGCTTGGCAGTCAGCTCCTTGACATACCGCAGCTCCACCGAGTCCACATCCTTGGCCGGGGCGGGAACATACGAGGCAATCCAGCTGAGCAGATTCTTCAGGCGCGGATCGGCTTCACAGAACGAGGTTTTTGTGTTCTTCGTGGCAGGCAGCGCGGCAGGGTTGTCCGTAATCAAGTCTACCTGCACCAAAAAGCGGTTCTGGCTGGGGTGAATGGCCTCGCCCCAGACGCGGTCAAACATTCCGTGCTCAATAGTGCGTCCGTTGATACGAAGCTCCACGCCGCTGGACTCCATGTTGCACTTGTAGTAGATAGCGTTGGACGGGTTCTTCAGGATATTGCCGTACTTACAGCGGATGGTCAGCGGGCCGCCGCCCAGGTTACAGGGGATATCTCCGTAATCCTTCACGCTGCCCTCCTCCCACACCGGCAGCAGCGGCGTCAGCGTATGCTGCGTTTCCTCGCCGCCGCTGATCTCCCACACCTCCATGGTGATGGACGCATTCGCCAGAATGCCCGCGTAGACATACCGCAGTTCTTCAATGATGTACCGCACCAGGTTGTGGAAGTCGGAGGGCGCCGCCTTGCGGTCGGGCTTCACCGTCCGAAACTTCGCCATAGGGCAGCGGACGGAGATCGATGTGCCAGTAGGGTGGGGCAGATCACCCGTACCTGAATAGAAACGCACCTTCATGGGCTTGTCCAGTTCAGATGTGCCCATGGAATATGGCGCCTTGACCTCGCGGTACTGGTTTGCCGCGGCGTCGGCCTTCGTGCGGGTGCGAATGCTCCACTTCTGATCAGGGCTGCTGTCGCAGGAGGCCAATGCGTGCTTCAATCCAAAGCCGTGCTCGTTCAGCGGCGTCTGCGCGCCATCCCGACATGCAATGGTCAATGCACTGCCAAGGTCGGCAATGCCCGTGCCGCCGTCCGTCACGGTGATCTCCACCGCATCGCCTAGATTTTCCAGTGACAGCACTACCCTCATAGACAGCTCGGGATCGCCGCTGTTGGCGCGGAGGTTGGAGACCGCGTCGTCCATCAGCTCACAGATGACCTGGGCCACGCTGTTGAAGTTGTCCCCGATACCGGCGAACAGTCCGTGGCCGGTGGGGTTGTTGCGGATGATCTCCTCCGCAATGGGTGCCTTGTTTTCAATTTTCATAGGTGCAATTCCTCCTGTTATCGATTGAGTTGATCGGCCATGTCGGAGCGAATAGCGGCGGCGATGATGCGCAGCAGTGCCTGCTGCCGGATGACCTCCTGACAGAATGCCACAGCCAGATCCCCCGGCGTCAGATTGATTTCCTCACACAGACACAACAGTTCGATCCACTCGTCGTCGGTCATGTCTACTTCAATAGTTGCTTTACGTTCGTCGTTCATAATGGTTACTCCTCTTTTGTATCAATTTAGATTTACACCGTCCAGATGATCTCCGCGCTGTCCTCCGCCACCTCAATGCGGCGGATGAACTGGGCGGCCACGGTCTTTTTCTCCTCAAAGGACAACTCGCTGAACACCAGCTTTTCCGGCAGCGGAACGCGGCCTGCTTCACGCCGCTGGGCCTGCCGGAGCGCTTCGCGCTCCTTTTCGATCTTCCCCAGCGCTTTCTGCAGATAGGACGCGGGCAGATCCTCGCTCTCGGCAAAGGCATCCATCAGGCGCTCAGCGCGGCGATCCAACTCCAGCAGCCGCCGGGTGTAGCTGTCCTCCTCCGGCTTCGGCACAACGGGCTCCCGGGGACACTGCGCCAGCAGCTTTTCAATCTCCGTCTGCACCACCGCTTCCAGCTCTGCCAGCTTGACGTGGATGGCGGCGTCGCAGCGGTTCATATTGTACCGCCCGCTGCACACCAGATAGCGATAGGACTTGTCCGCCACAACGGACAGGCTGTAGCCGCACTTGGCGCATTTCAGCAGACCGGAGAGCCATGTGTGCTTGCCCTTGCCGCTGTTGCCCACCTGACGGTTGTGAGCCAGCTTTGCCTGCACCGCCAGAAACAGCGGCGATGGCACGATGCCCACGCTGTTCAGCACAGACGCCCGATGGTTCTCGGTCTTGGTGTACTTCCGCGCGTTGGCCTCCCGCTTGCCCACCAGCAGCACACCGTGTACGCCGTCAAAGGCCTCCGGCAGACTGGTGACCTCCACGCCCTGCCCCAGATAGTGGAGCCGCACCTGCTCGTCCGCCATCACATACGCGGGGTTGTGCAGCAGGCGGGACAACGTCACATTGTCCCATGTGGCGCGCTTGGGGGCCGGGATGCCCTCGGCGGTCAATTTGCGGGCCAGCAGCCCCAGCGACATGCCATCGGCGGCATACTCCTGAAAGATCCGCTGCACCACCGCTGCTTTGTCGTTGGGGATAAGGGACGGGACTTCCCTGCCTTCCCGCCCGCGGGTCCGGCCATTGTAGAAGCCGTAGGGTGCCGGGCCTCCCGGCCATGCACCCAGCGCCGCGCGGCGGTAGTAGTTGTCCCGCACGCGCTCGGCGGTGGTCTCCCTCTCCAGCTGGGCGAACACCATGATGATGTGCAGCATGGCCCGTCCCATGGGCGTCTTGGTGTCGAAGTTCTCGTTGACCGACACGAACTCCACATGGTGCTCCTGCAGCACCTCCCACAGCTGGCCGAAGTCCGCTACGCTGCGGGAGAACCTGTCCAGCCGGTAGACGTACAGCGTTCCGATTCGGTCGGTGCGGATGTCCTTCATCAGCTGCTGGAATGCGGGGCGCTCGGTGTTCTTGCCGGAGTAGCCGGCATCCTTGTAGACCCGCAGCTCCCCGCCGCCCGCCGTGCGGCGGCACAGGTCGATCTGCCCCGCGATGGACAGGCTGTCCTTTTTCTCCACGGACTGACGGGCGTATACCGCGTCCGTCTTCATGCGGTCTTTTCCCGCTGAGCCGCCCGCAGCGCCCGCAGCTTCGCCATGCAGGCGGCATAGGCGTCCTTCATCTGCTGCTGCCGCGCCTGCGGATCCTCATACTGCGGATGGGTATGCTTGACTTCCATGTTCATTCCCCCTCGCCACAGCCTATGAGCTGGGAACGGAGAACATGCCGGGGACGCGGGAAATGGTATACGATCTTGACTCATGCGTTTTCCTCCTTTCGGTGAAATAAGAAAAGAGAAACACCGTGCAGGCCGAGGCACTACACGGTGTCATGAGTATGACAAATAGGCCGGATTCCGCTTGCAAAATCAGGGTCAAACGGGTATAATAACCCCATGCGGTGCGGATTTGTCCGTTGTGTAGGTGCTGAGATCACCTGCGCAGGCTTTGAGGAGTTGGCGCTCCTCAAAGCTGCCGTTGTTCTTTTTTCTATTGATAGAATAGCATATCTGCGCAGATATATCAATTGACGCAATTACCAAATATATCTGCACAAATATGTGCAATTTGTATATATGCATAGATATTGCTTTCTGGTACTATAATACACAGTAGCATCAGGAGGTTCTGCCATGTCTCCAGCAAGTAAAGCACAGCAAAAAGCGGTAAACAAGTACATGAAAAGCAATTATGATCGTGTCAATCTTGTAATGCCCAAAGGAAAAAAAGACATTATTCAGGCACATGCGGCGCAGCAGGGGGAATCCGTCAATGCCTATATCAACCGTGCCATTGATGAAGCCATGCAGCGGGACAATTTTGACGATTGAAATACAATCTCAAAAGTTGCACCTTTGCATTTTGGCAATACCTCCTCATTATCTCTAACACAAATTCCACCACAAAGAACGGTAACCGCGATGCTAAAGCATCGCGGTTACCGTTCTTTACAGCCCGTCTATAGCTGACATATCTGGTGGAACTGCGCACCTGGTGGACGATGCAGCGCTGCAACCGGCTTTTCGGGAAGACGGCCTCGATAGCCTGCATCATCCCACACAGGCCGTCCGTGCAGAACAGATATACATCCAAAACTCCCCTGCTTTTGAGGTCATTCAGCACATTCAGCCAGAATTTGCTGTTTTCGTGCTCTCCGATCCAGACTCCCAGAATATCCTTCCTGCCATCCATGGTGACGCCCAGAACCACATACGCTGCTTTGGTCACGTACCGCCGGTCTTCCCGCACCTTATAGTGAATGGCGTCCATGAACACGAAGGGATACACCGGCTCCAGAGGACGGTTCTGCCAGGCTGTGACCTCCGGCATGATCTTTTCGCTAATCTTCGTTACCAGCTCCGGAGAGATCTCCACGCCGTACAGTTCCTTGATCTGCTCAGCGATATCCCGCTGGCTCATACCGCAGGCGTACAGCGCCAGAATCTTATCCTCCATCCCGTCCGCATTCCGGTCATACTTGCCGATGATCTTGGGCTCGAAAGAGCCGTTCCGGTCCCGGGGCACCTTGATGTCCACCTCGCCCAGCTGGGTCTTGACGGTCTTCTTCGTGTAGCCGTTGCGGTAGTTTCTCGGGGATCCCTCCGGCTCGTCTGAACGCTCACAGCGCTCGCGACCAAGCTCTTCGTCCATCTCCACTTTCATGACGGTCTGGATGACGTCCCGGAACATTTCCTTCATGGCCTCCATGATCTCCGTCGTGCTGGTGAAGTGCTGGCTCTGAACGTATTCCTTCAACAAATCCTGTGGTACTGGCTGCATAATCTTCGTCTCCTTCGTCTTGAATGTTTGATCTCATTCTTGACTTAGAGGAACATCGATTACACAGAATTTTCTGCGGTCTCGAGCATTCCACTTCCAAACTGCCATCTTTTTGAGATTCATGGCAGCATACTTGAGCCTCACCCAAGCGGAAACCCGGGCCAGACCTCGGTGGTGTGTATATCGCATGGCGTGCTTTTCTTTTGCGTCAGCAAAGACACGCTCAATGGTTTCTTTTCTCATGGCATAAATTTCTTTGCCTCGCTCGGTTTTACGCAACTGTTCCACCAAATCAAGATATTCTTGCCAGATATGAGTGGTGAGCATCCGTTGTCCGTTTTCGTTTGCTCCGCAAACTGTTCTGCAAGGGCAGTCTTTACAGATTTTAGTGGAACTACGGTAAGTTCGCTTGCCCTCTTTGCTGGTGGTCGTGTGCCTTAATTCGTGGCCTCTGGGACAGATAAAGCTGTCATTTACCAAGTCATAGGTGAAATCCCAGGGACGGAATCTGTCGTTCTTTCCTTTGTAGCGGGTATAGGGCAGAATAGGGATTCGGCTGTCTTCCAGAACTTTTTTAGCGATCCACGGCGTTTTGTATCCGACATCCATCGTTACAAACTTAACTTCGGGAAAACTGTTCGTTACCTGGTCGTATACTGCGTCCCATGCAACACTATCGCTTACATTTCCAGCGGTCACCTCAACACCCAACACAAAGCCGTGCTTATCACAGGCAGTATGTGCTTCGTACGCAAACTGCCGCTCATGAGCCCCTTTTACAAACATTCCGCAGTCCGGGTCGGTTTTGGACACCGTTTTCTCAACCGTTCCTCCTCCGGAACTTCCCTTATTTTCGTCATCATCGTCATCGTTGACTTTCTTGCCCAGTTTTTTTCGTTCCTCGGACACCTCTTTGCGAAGCTGTTCCTCGTACACCTTCGCGCCTTTGGCGACCTGTTCCTTCTGGAACTTCTTTTTATTTGCGGATGCCTTAATATGTGTTCCGTCAATAAAAATCATGCTTGGGTCTACCATCCGGTTGTTCAGTGCTTTATTCAAAATATGTGCAAAAATTTCTTCACCCAGCTCCGGGGGGAAGCGTTTGCAGAAGGCATAACTTACCGTTGCAAAGTGAGGAATCTCTTCCAGCAAGCTATATCCGAGAAACCAACGGTATGCTACGTTTACTTGTATATCCCGGTACGTCTGACGTAAAGACGCAATTCCAAACAAGTGCTGGATCAGAACCATCTTGATCAACACAACCGGATCCGTTCCTGGCCGCCCGTTGTCTGCGCAATAATATGGACTTAACCGCTCATATAGCCAGTCATAATCCATGACCCTTTCTACTTTTCGGAGCAGATGGTCTTGGGGGACTAATCCATCCACATCCACCATAACAATGTCTTTTCGGGAATCCTTTTTCCAGTTCTCCATATTCAATCCCCCTTTTCTCTATTATACCAGAAGAACCCCGCCGCTGGTGAGGTTCTTTGACAGGCTGAAAAATGCTCTAAACCTTACGTTTAGAGCATTTTGGTGCGGGCATGGGGACTCGAACCCCAACACATCGCTGCACGAGAACCTAAAGGTGATGTTACCTTAGTGAATTTTATGTCTTGGCAAGTTGCTATGCCAAGCTCAGCAGAAAGGCAAAAAAGATTTTAGTCTGGGAACGCTGGGGCAATATATTCCATTGGCAGAGTTCAGGCATCCATGGCCCGGAGGATATCGCCGGCGGAGGGCGGGCAGCCCTTGACCTGCTCCCGGGCGCAGTCGCAGCAGGCCCCAACACCCAGTCCGTCGAAGGGCATGCCCTTCCAGCCCTGGCCGATGGCGACAGCCTTGTTCGTGCCCCCGCTACGGTGGAGGGCCCGCACCAGGCTGGCATAGCAGGCGGAGCAGGCGCTCCTGGCCTGGACGGCACGGGTGAGGGCGGCCACCGCGCCCGATGGCCTGGGATACTCTGCCCCGTCGGTGGGGGCATTGAGGCGGACAAGCTCCCCCTCCGCCAGAGCGGAGCTGCCCGCGCCCCACCGCTCGGCCAGGCCGATGTAGGGCACCTGCGCCGGCCCCAGGCCCATGAGGCGGCACCCGTAGGCGTCTATCTGCACCATATCGGTGCCCAGCAGCATCCGGCCGGTGGGCACCGGGTTGCCCCCCTCCTCAAAGTCCAGATCGCCGCAGATGCTATCCACGATGGTGAGTGCCGGCCTCAGGGCGGCGGCCAGGGCGGCAATGGGCTCCATGAGCCCCTCGGCGTGGAAGCGCCGCTTCTCCCGGTCGGGCAGACAGCCCTTGCAGTTCTTGAGGGCGCAGGTCATGCGGGCCTGGCAGTGGCCCTTGAGCACCGGCAGATTGATGAGGTACCCCGCGTCCAGCGCCCGGCAGCAGATGTCCATGGGCCGCAGGGGGGTGTCCACCTGGCGGGTTTTGTCTCCCTTGAGATCATACAGGGGCACGCTGTATTGCTTCCCCACCGCGTCGTATCCGGCGGCGCGGAAGGCCCGGCCGGTGCTGTCCCCCACCCAGGAGCCCTCGATGATGGAGATGTCTCTCACCCCGTGCTCCCGCAGGTACTCGATGGCGCCGGAGAGGACGCCGGCGTGGGTGGTGGCACCGTACTCCGGCTGGCCAGCCACCACCAGGTTGGGCTTGAGTGCCACGGACGCCCCGGCGGGGATGGCGGTGATCACCTCCGCCCGCTCCATCAGGGCGATGGTCATGGCGTGGGCGTCGCGGCCGAAGATCTCATAGATGGTGCTCATTGGCTCAGCTCCTTTTCCGCCGGAGCGGTTCCGGCGGACTGAAAATATTCCCCCGCAAGCTGGATGAAATGCCGGGCGGCCTGGGACAGATAGTGGCCCCGCCTGCAGCAAGCCGACACCGTCCAGGTGGGGCAGGTAGACAGGCGGAAGCGGGCCACATCCTCCACCCCCCGGACATAGTGGGCAGGCAGGATGGAACAGCTCAAGCCCCGGCGCACCATCGAGATATTGGCCCGGTTGCTCCCCGTCTCCAGAAATAGGTTTGCCTTGCACCCCGCCGCGTCAAAGAGAGGGTCAATGACCTCCCGCTGGGTGGACTGGCGGTAGATCAGGCAGAAGGTCAGCTCCCGCAGGCGGGACACGTCCAGCACCGTCAGCGGCTCCCCCGGGGGGGCAGCCTGGGCCGCCAGGGGGTGGTCCAGGGGGGTGATGAGGAGGAACTCCTCCCGGCACAGGGCAACCTGGTTGATTCCAGGCAGGTACTCCTCCCGCCGGGGAATAAATCCCAGATCCAGGGCGTCCCCAGCCAGCAGCTCCAGCTGTCGATGGACGCTGAGCTCCCGGGGCACTACTTCCACCTGAGGATAGTCCCGGTAGAAGCGGGGGTACACGTCCATAAACATTTCCATCCCACGTTCAGGGGCAAAGGCCAGGGCCAGGGTGCCCCGCCGCTGGTCCGCAATATCGTGGATGACGCGGTATGCCTCGTTCTTCATCGCCAACATCTTCTCGGCGTAGTCCACATAAACCCGTCCGGCCTCTGTCAGGGAGAGGCTGCCCCGGGAGCGGCAGAACAGCGGGGTGCCCAGCTCGTGCTCCAGCTTGAGCAGCTGCTGATCCAGGGCGGACTGGGTGATGAACAGCTTGGCGGCCGCTCTGCTGATGCCCCCTTCCTTGGCAATGGTGACGATATAGAGCATCTGCTTGACATCCATGAGTGCTCCCTCCTTACTTATATAGAACGCGCCGCGTCCCCGGTGACCGGCTGGGGTCGGGGACGCGGCAGATGGGAATGGGCTCAGCGGTGGATCAGCGCCACCGCCACGTCGTTGACATTGGTGCCCGTGGCGCCGGTGCGCAGCAGGCCGCCGCACGCCTCCAGGGCGTGGTAGGCGTCGTTGTCCTTCAGTACGTCAAAGATGCGCACGCCCTGCCTGGCCAGCGTATCCCGGGTCTGCCCGGTGACAAAGCCGCCGGCGGCGTCAGTGGGACCGTCGGTGCCGTCGCTGCCCACGGAGAACACGGCGGTGTCCGCCAGGCCGGCGATACCCGCCGCGGCGGAGAGGGCCAGCTCCTGGTTGCGCCCACCCAGGCCGCTGCCCGTCAGGTGCACCACCGTCTCTCCCCCGGCCAGGAAGGCCAGGGAGCGGTTCGTTCCCTGGTGGCTACGGGCAATGGCGGCCAGGAAGGCCCCGGCCTCCCGGGCCTCGCAGTCCAGGCTGTCCGTGAGCAGGATGGGCTCATACCCAAGATTCCGGCAGGCCCTGGCGGTGGCAGCGCATAGCTCCCGCACACTGCCGGTGACCACGGTGTCCACATTGTCCAGCGCCTTGGGGGTCTCCTCCTCCAAGCAGTACTCCGCCGCTGCGGAAAGGGTGAGGTCGTACCGCCGGGCAATGGCCCGGGCTTCCTCACAGGTGGAGGAGTCCGGATAAGCCGGACCGGAGGCAATCATGTCCAGGGGATCGCCGATGATGTCGGACAGTACGATGGAGAACACTCTGGCCGGAGCACAGTGTCTGGCGAAGCGGCCGCCCTTGACGGCGGAGAGCCGCTTGCGGATGGTGTTCATTTCCACAATGTCCGCCCCGCTGGCCAACAGCTGCCGGGTGATGTCCTGGAGCTCCGAGGGGGGCACCAGAGGGGCTTCAAACAGGGCCGAACCGCCGCCGGAGAGCAGGAAGAGTACCGTATCCGCCTCCGTCAGGCCGCTGGTGAGGGCCAGGGCCTCCTCAGTGGCGGAGAAGGTATCTTCATCAGGCACGGGATGGCCTGCCTCCCGGATGCGCAGGGAGGTGATGGGGCCCTGGGCATGGCCGTGCTTGGTGATGACGATACCGCTGTCCAGCCGCTCCCCCACGCAGTCCCAGGCGGCCTTGGCCATGGACCAGGCCGCCTTGCCAACCGATACCAGCACCAGCCGACCGGCAGGGAAGGCGCGGCCCTCCAGGGCCCGGCGCACCGCCTCGTCCGGCTGGACAGCGGCGATGGCCTGACGGACGATCTGTTCGCAGTCTTGTCTGAGTGTCATGGTGTTGTCTCCTTTGCTGTGCGGTGGACGCGCCGGGCCGGCGGCCTCAGAGCAGGCCAGCAGCGGCCATGGTGCGGCGGAAACCCTCTTTTACTGCCCCCTCCGGGGTGGGCAGTGTGGGCAAATAGGGCACGCCCACATCTCTCCCCCGGAGCTTCGCCATATCCTTGGCGGCCACGGGGAAGCTGGCCGGATCCATGGCTAGGCGGACGGGGTTGAGCTTGAACTGGGCCTCCAGACTGCCCTTCAGATCGCCGGCGACAAACTTGTTGTACACGTCAGTGATGAGCTTTGGCATGAAGTTGGCCGCGGTGCACACGCCGCCCACCGCGCCGTGGCACAGGCTGGCATAGAGCAGGGTGTCCTTGCCGCCAAACACCTTAAAATCCACGTCCCGGGTGCGGCGGATGAACTCGGAGGTGAGGGTGATGTCCCCGCTGGTGTCCTTCATACCCACGATGTTGTCCACCTTGTGGGCCAGTTCGTCCACCAGATCGGCGGAGAGCGTGTACCCCACCCGGCCGGGGTTGTTGTAGAGCAGCATGGGCACGCCGGGCACGCTCTCGGCGACGGCCTTGAAGTGGAGAAAGAGCTCCTGATAGGTGGGCTTGAGAAACATGGGCTGGAGCACGCTGACACCGGCGGCTCCGTTGGCCGCCGCCATTTTGGCAAGGCGGCAGCACTTTTTGGTGCTGATGGCACCGATACCGAAGTACACCGGCACCCTGCCCGCGGCCTGAGCCACCATGATTTTCAGGCCCCGCTCCATCTCGTCCTCTTCCACCATGTAGAACTCGCCGTTGCTGCCGAAGGCCAGCACACCGGACACACCGCCGTTGATGACGTAGTCCACCTGATCCCGGAGCCTGGGCTCATCAATGCGCTCCTCCCCGTCGATCGGCGTGAGGATAGGCACAATGATGCCCTTAATAAAATCAGTGTTCACAGACGTTCACCTCACATCTGGTCGAAGCTTACAGGGACTCGATGCCGGTGAGCTTCTTGTAGTACTTGATGATAGAGCTGTGGTCGTCCTGGCCGCAGCCATTGTTGTGCAGCCACTGGAAGATCTCCTGCACGGCGGCGGTCATGGGCAGGGGGGAACCCACGCTGTGGGCGCAGTCCAGAGCGTTGTTCAGGTCCTTGATGTGCAGGTCGATCTTGAAACCGGGCTTGTCGTTGCCCTCGATCATCATGGGCGCCTTGGCGTTCATGACGGTGGAACCGGCCAGGCCACCGCGAATGGCCTCAAACACCAGCTGGGGCTCCACACCGGCCATCTTGGCCAGGGTCAGGGCCTCGGACAGGGCCTGGATGTTGCAGGCCACGATGATCTGGTTGGCCAGCTTGGTGGTGTTGCCGGCGCCCACCTCACCGCAGCGGACCACGGAAGCGCCCATAGCACCCAGCAGATCCTTGTACTGGTCAAAGACCTCCTGCTTGCCGCCCACCATGAAGGACAGGGTGCCGTCGATGGCCTTGGGCTCGCCGCCGGACACGGGGGCGTCCAGCATCTCGATGTTCTTCTTGGCCAGCTCAGCGGCGATCTCCTTGGAGGCCACGGGGTTGATAGAGCTCATGTCGATGAACACGGTGCCGGGCTTCATGTGGGCGGCCACGCCGTCCTCACCCAGCATCACGGCCTTGACCTGGGGGCTGTTGGGCACCATGGTCAGCACCACGTCGCAGGTCTCGCCAATCTCGGCGTTAGTGGCGGCCTTGGCGCCGGCGGCAACCACTTCGTCCGCAGCGGCCTTGTTTCGGTTGCTGACCGTCAGGTCATAGCCCGCCTTCAGCAGGTTCTTAGCCATAGGCTTACCCATAATACCGAGACCAATCAGTCCGACTTTCATAGTAATTTCCTCCTAGATATTGAAAATAGAATTTATCCAAACGGGTCGCTCACAGAGCGGCCACGTTTTTGGTGATGATGACGTTGGCACCCAGGCCGCACACGTCGGGCAGGACCACCTGCCCGATGGCGGTAGGGGCCTTCACATGGAGCTTGTTGATGGCGTCCATGACGGTAAAGATGTCCTTCTTGGGGATGGGTCGGTCCAGCCGGACGCTGACCAGAGGCAGCTCGCCGCACTCCACCGGAATGCTGGTGGCGATGTTGCGCCGGGGATCGGTGAGCTCCTGCCGGACGTAGTCCTGACCCTTGGGGCAGGTGGCACCCTCGATGGAGCGCACGTCGGTGCCCTCATACTCGGCGGTGATCTCACAGCCGTTGGGGCAGATGATGCAGGTAAAGGTCCGTGTCATTGTACGCTCACCTCCAGATCTCCCGCGGTCTCCAGCTTCTCCGCAGGCACGGTGAGCTGGATCATCTCGGCGGGCAGGGCCTTGGGGAACTTCCGCCGCAGCACCTCCCTGCCGTTCTGGGTGACGGTGAGGGTGACCTTCTTCAGGGGCTGGCGCACCCGCAGGGACAGGGTGAAGCTCCGCGTACCGCTGACATGCTGGGGAATCACATGGCCCACATTGGCGCCGGCCTTCACCTCCAGGGGACAGGGAGGCAGGGAGCCCTTTTGCAGGTACTCCGCCGCCGCGGCCGCCAGAGCCTCCGCCTCCAGGGAGACGAAGTCCACCAGGTCGTGGACGTGGAGCACGTTGCCGGCAGAGAACACGCCGGGGATGCTGGTCTGATAGTGCTCATCCACAAAGGCGCCCTTGGTGCGCCCGTCCACCGCCAGGCCGGAGCCGTTGGCGATGTCCCCGGCGGGAATGAGGCCCACCGACAGGATGAGGGTGTCGCAGTCCACCCGCTCCTCGGTGCCGGGGATGGGGCGGAACCGTTCGTCCACCTGGGAGATGGTCATCCCTTCCAGCCGCTCCCGGCCGTGGATGTCGGTGACGGTGTGGCTCAGGTGGAGGGGGATGTTGTAGTCGTTGAGGCACTGCTCGATGTTCCGGGGCAGGCCCCTGGGATAGGGCTGAACCTCATAGACATCCTTTACATGGGCCCCTTCCAGGGTCATGCGCCGGGCCATAATCAGGCCGATATCGCCGCTGCCCCGGATCACCACTTCCCTGCCCACCATTAGGTTGCACAGGTTGATGTACTCCTGGGCCACGCCGGCGGTGTAGATGCCGGCGTGGCCGGAGGCGGTGACGGTGCGGTCGGCCTCCAGTGAGAGCACCGTGGTGTCTGTGAGGCAGGTGATCCCCAGCTCCTCCGCCTGGTCCACGAACCGCTGGGCGTACTCCGGGCCGGAGAGGGTCTCCCCGAACCGGGTGAGGCCGAAGCCGTCGTGGATGCACTGGCGCAGGATGCCGCCGGTGCGGTGTTCCCGCTCCAGCACCACCACGTCGTCAATACCCTTCTGCTTGAGCTGGATGGCAGCGGCCAGGCCGGCGGGACCGCCGCCGATGATAACCAGTGTGGGCATGGTGCCTCCTTTACTTTTCGGTACCCTCGAGGAATTCCTGCTGGTAGGCCTGCTGCAAACGGTCGAGCAGCGCAGGAGCCTTGCCGCCGACCGGCCTGCCGTCCACCTCGCAGACCGCGATGCAGTGCGAGCCAGTGGACAGGATCATGATCTCGTCTGCGGTCAGCAGCTCGTCGACCGTGAACGGCGCGACGCGGGACGGGATGCCCAGCCTGCCGCACAGCTCGAGGTAATGCTTGCGCGTGATGCTCGGGAGGATGAGCTCGTCCGCCGGGGGCGTACAGAACACGCCGTCGCGGATGATGGCGAGGCTGGAATGCGCGCCCTCGGTGACGCGGTCGCCGCGGTGGAACACGACTTCGTCGCAGCCTGCTTCGACCGCGCGCTGCATTGCCATGCAGTTGGGGATGAGGTTGAGGGTCTTGATGTTGCAGTGCAGGAAACGGGTGTCCTCGACCGTGATGAGCTTGTAGGGATGGTCGTGACGGTCGAGAGGGCAGGCCTCCGCGAACGCCATCAGCGTCGCCTTTGCGCCGGCCGGGAAGGCGTGCTTGCGGTGC
>ERZ1107006.2431-NODE-2431-length-13610-cov-3.055404_pt1 | contig 13610 bp, 16 predicted proteins | sample MGYA00403696_ERZ1107006 | MGnify/ENA primary metagenome ERZ1107006 (study PRJEB35170, sample SAMEA104062441) | human gut metagenome | biome: human gut; feature: human-associated habitat; material: faeces | place: Denmark | collected 2012-08-13 ...
GTCTGCGGCGCAAAATATTACATCGCCAGCACCGAGCCGGAAACATATGTCAAAGAACTGGGCGCTCAGCTGAACGCTCAGATTTCTGACATGCTCTCGCAAAACAATTCCCTGTCGGTGACCGATGCGCTGATCTTGTGCCTTCTGAATTATATGGACAGCTACCGAAAAGCAGAAGAAAATACCGATCATATGCGCAGCCAGTTGACAGGTTATCTGGAAGACGCGGCCAAATACCGCATTGAAGCCGATGAAGCCAAACGGGAGATTGAACGGCTGCGCCGGGAACTGGAAAAAACAAAACAGGAGCTTTCTGATGCAAAATAAACCAAAATGCAAGACGATGGAGCTTTTGGCTCCTGCCGGAACTATGGACTGCTTAAAGGCAGCGATTGCAGCGGGTGCGGACGCCGTGTATCTGGGTGGACAGCGGTTCGGTGCGCGGGCGTTTGCCGGAAACTTTTCCAGGGAAGAGCTGTTAGAGGGACTTTCCCTCGCCCATCTGTGGAATCGGAAAATCTATTTAACTGTCAATACGCTGACAAAGCAGGACGAGCTTTCAGGACTTTGCGACTGGATCGCACCGTTTTATGAGGCGGGGCTGGACGGCGTCATCGTTCAGGATATGGGTGTTTTGGAGAAGCTGCGCAATAATTTTCCCGGCATGGAGCTGCATGCCAGCACGCAGATGACGGTGACGGAGAGCAGAAGTGCCCTGTTTTTAAAATCGTTGGGTGTCTGTCGGATTGTCCCGGCGAGGGAATTGAGCCTGGAAGAAATTCGCCTGTTAAAAGAGCAGACCGGTCTGGCAATGGAAGTATTTATCCATGGAGCCTTGTGCTATTGCTATTCCGGACAGTGCCTGTTTTCAAGCTTTCTGGGCGGAAGAAGCGGAAACCGGGGACGCTGTGCGCAGCCATGCAGACAGCCCTATACGGTGCTTGGACAGGAAGCAGGAGGGGGCAGGATGGGCGGAAAAAGTCAGCAAAAACCTCCGGCGTATCCGCTGAGCTTAAAAGATCTCTGTGTGCTGCCGTTTTTACCGGAGTTGATGGATGCAAAAATCGATTCCTTTAAAATAGAAGGGCGGATGAAGAGCCCGGAATATGTTGCCGGCGTTACTGCAATCTACCGCAAATATATGGATTTGTATCTGACGGATCGGGAGCATTGGCAAATCGATCCGAAGGATCAGGAGCTTTTGGCAAAGCTCTACGTTCGTTCGGAAACCGGCGGTGGATATTATCACAGGCATAACGGCAGAGAAATGCTGACGTTGGAAAAACCCGGATATCTGGCATGTCCACAGGAGATTTTGGAACGGGTGCATGGGATGATGGAGGATGGCAAGCTGCAAAAGCCAGTCAGCTTCCATGCGGCAATCCGTCCGGGAGAGCCGATCAATTTAACAGCGTCCTGCGAAGGCATTTCGGTTCAAAAAGAAGGCACAGTCGCACAGCCGGCACAGAAGCGCCCACTGGCAGAGGATGATGTCGTCAAGCAGCTCAAAAAGACCGGCGGCTCATTCTACGGGGCAGATGATATTTCCGTAGAGCTGGACGGAGACAGCTTTGTCCCGGTTTCTGCGCTCAACGAGCTGCGTCGGGAAACGCTGGATGCGTTGACGAAGAAACTGCAGGATCGACAAAAAAGAACATATGTTCCAGAACACGGCCGGGAAGCAGAAACAGCGCAGTCCGAGGCCGGCGAATCGACTGCGACTGCAGCAGCTATGCCGCCCCTTCATTATGCGGATACCCAGCGTCCGCAGCCAACTCAATGCTATGTCTCTGTCCTGCAGGCAGAGCAGGCATTTGCCGCGCTGCGCACGACGGGCACAGATCGGTTGTACCTTCCTTCGGATTTGATGGACGATCCGAAAACCGGACAGCTGATGGAACTCGTAAGGAACGTGAAAGCAGATCGTCCCGGATTTGAACTGTTTGTGACGCTTCCGACGATCCTACGCTCGTACAGCGAACCGTATTTAAAACGTCTGTCGGGACAGGTGAAGGCCTATGACGGGCTGGTGGATGGATTTTTGGCGGGCAGCCTTGGTGGAATGTGCTGGGTGACAGAAAAATATCCGGAGAAAAAGCTCTCCCTGCAGCATAGCGTTTATACGTTTAACCGGGAAACCAGGCAACTGTATCAGGACTGTTTTGCACCGGACAGCTACACAGCGCCGTTAGAATTAAACCGCAGGGAGCTGGAAGCGCTTCCTCCCCAAAATCAGGAAATGGTGGTTTACGGAAGGGTGCCGATGATGGTCAGTGCCGGATGCGTCAAAAGAAGTCTGGGGGCCTGTCAGATTTCCCATACGCAAAAGCAGCTGTCGCAGGGAATCCCTGCAGCAGCGTTTTCCTGTCGGTTAAAGGATCGCTACAATGTAGAATTTCCCGTATGGGTTAACTGCAGGCACTGCATGAACACGATTTACAATTCTGTGCCGCTTTCCCTGCATCAGTACCTTGCAGACCAGAAAAGGCGCGGTATCCGTGCAATCCGTCTGGATTTTACGGACGAGACGGCGGAAAAAACGCGGGAAGTGCTCGAATTTTTCAGCGAAGGAAAAGGAACAGCACCGGCGCAGTATACGACCGGACATTATAAAAAAGGAGTACAGTAAGCGTGGCATATACGATTGTGATAGCATCCAGATATCTGATCCCGCTGTTTTTGTATCTGTTTCTTAGCTGTAGCATTTATGCGCTGTTTGTCGGGGACGTTCGCAAACAGTCTGGCGCTGCAGCGCTGCAGATGGTCTTTTTATTTCTGATGCAGTTTACGGCGTGGCTGACCATCGTGATCCGGACGCAGCAAAGTAAATATCTGCTGTTTTATGCTTTTTTACAGATTCTGACGCTGGCGCTGCCGGTGCTGGCGTGGTTTATCTATCCGGGAATCAGCCGGATTGTTATGAATCATATGTGTATGCTTTTCAGTGCGGGGCTGATCGTGCTGACACGGCTCGATCTGACAAAGGCGATCAAACAGCTGATTATCGCGGGCGCATCCTTTGTCGTATTTCTGATTGTGCCGTGGATCTTGCGCAAATGCAGGTTTCTGGAAAAACTTGGCTGGATTTATGCCGGAATCGGAATTGCAGCCCTTGGAATTGTGCTGATTTTAGGACAGGTGACGCACGGCTCGAAGCTGTCCTGGTCGATAGGTGGAATTACCTTCCAGCCGTCGGAGTTTGTCAAACTGACGTTCGTATTTTTTCTGGCAGCGGTTCTTTCCGAAAAGACAGGAATCCGGCAGGTGGTCGCAGCTGGAATCGGAGCAACAGCGCATGTGCTGATTCTTGTACTGTCGAAGGATCTGGGCAGCGCGTTGATTCTTTTTATGGTGTATGTGTTTCTGATGACGATTTCTGCACATCAGCCACTGTATCTGGCTGGCGGGCTTGTCGCCGGGGCAGGCGCATCGTTGCTTGCGTACCGGATGTTTTCCCATGTACAGGTGCGCGTGCAGGCGTGGAGGGATCCATGGAGTGTGATTGATAAGCAGGGATATCAGATCGCACAGGCGCTGTTTGCGATGAGCCGCGGCGGACTGTTCGGACTGGGAATCGGAAAAGGCACGCCGCAGGATATTCCATATGTGGAGACGGATTTCATTTTTTCCGCAGTGATTGAAGAGCTGGGGCTGCTCTTTGGAATTGGAATTTTGCTGACAGCGGCAGTGCTGTTTGTCCTGATGATTCGTCTGGCGGGTGGTCTTGCAGACGGATTTTACAGAAATCTTGTAGTAGGATTTTCAATTTTATACCTGTTTCAGACGTTTCTGACTGTCGGCGGCGGAAGCAAATTTATCCCGCTGACCGGTGTGACGCTTCCTCTTGTCAGCTACGGTGGAAGCAGCGTGATGACGACGATCCTGATGTTTGGCGTCATAGAAGGCGTTTTTGTCTTGCGGTATGATGAGGAGCTTCGAATTGAAAAGCAAAGAAGAAAGAAAAAAAGACAAACAGAAGAAACGGAATAAATGGCAGATGAACCGTGAACTCTATCTGTGCAGCCTGCTGATGCTTGCAGTGTTTGCCGGGATGATCTGGTATCTGGCAGATTATGTGTCCTCCAATCAGGAAGCGCTGTTTAACAACAGCTACAATTCCCAGCAGCGCGTCCTCGCCCAGGAAAATACCCGCGGAACGATTTACGCTGGGACGGGAGAGGTGTTGGCACAGACTGTGATCGCAGAGGATGGAACATCGGTTCGGGAGTATCCCTATAAAAATATCTTTGCCCATGTGGTTGGTTACACGGATAAAGGAAAGACGGGGATCGAGGAGCTGGAAAATTATCAGCTGATTCATTCGGATATTTCTGACCGGGAAAAGCTGGATCATGAGCTGGCAGGAGAAAAAAATCCGGGAAACGATGTCTATACAACGCTGGACACCTCCCTGCAGCAGGCGGCGAGCGACGCGCTGGGGTTATACCGCGGTGCGATTGTTGTGACAGAGATAAAAACGGGAAGAGTGCTCGCAATGGTCAGCAAGCCCGATTACGATCCGAACAAAATCGCAGAAAACTGGGAGACGCTCAGCACCGACAAGGACAAAGCAGCACTCGTAAACCGTGGGACGCAGGGACTGTATCCGCCTGGTTCGACCTTTAAAATCGTGACGGCGCTTGCCTATATCCGCCAAAATCCGGACAGCTGGCAAAATTATCATTATCAGTGTAACGGTGCATATATCAATGGAGACAATAAAATCAACTGCTATCACGGGAGCGTGCATGGCGATGTCAATCTGATGACCTCTTTTGCAAAATCATGCAATGCCTCTTTTGCCAACATTGGTATGTCGATGGATCGGGAAAAATTTGGCGAAACGATCGACAGTCTGCTGTTTAATCAGGAGTTTTCGTTCCCACTTCCTTATAACCAGACGAAGGTAACGTTAGATCAGGACAGCACGGACGAGGACGTGATTCAGACGTCGATCGGTCAGGGGAAGACGCAGATCACGCCGGTACAGTTAAACCTGATTACGGCGGCGATCGCAAACGGCGGCAAACTGATGCAGCCGATCGTCGTGGATCGGGTGCTGAATGCAGACGGGAAGATACTGGAGAAAAATGAGCCGTCCGTTTATCGGGAGCTGATGTCGGAAAAAGAGTCGGAAGTGATGATTTCCCTGATGGAGGATGTTGTGCAGGAGGGAACCGGCAGAAAGCTAAAGGACCGTTCCTATACGGCTGCCGGAAAGACCGGAAGCGCTGAATTTTCCAGCGATAAGTCCGAATCCCATGCATGGTTTACAGGCTTTGCTCCGGCAGAGAATCCTGAGATTGCGGTGACAGTAATCGTGGAAAGCGCGGGTTCCGGAAGCGATTATGCAGTGCCCCTTGCCAGACGGGTGTTCGATGCATATTTTTCAGACTGACCGGACAATTTTGAATTTTCGGTAAATTCTTTTTGGAGAATAGGACTTGCCCTGTATCCGGATTTAAGGTATACTGAATTCCAGAGTCAGATATCGCCGGACAGGAGGAATTGCAGTGATAGAAGCAACGAGCTGCGGCGGTGTAGTAATTTTTAGGGGGAAGATCCTTCTGCTTTATAAAAATTATAAAAATAAATATGAAGGATGGGTACTCCCTAAAGGAACCGTGGAGGAGGGCGAGGAGTTTCAGCAGACCGCGCTCCGTGAGGTTCTGGAGGAAAGCGGTTCCAGAGCTTCCATTATCAAGTATGTGGGCAAAAGCGAATATACCTTCAACGTACCGGAGGATGTCGTGGAGAAAGAAGTTCACTGGTATTTGATGATGGCAGACAGTTATTACAGTAAGCCGCAAAGAGAAGAGTATTTTGTGGACTCCGGATTTTACAAGTATCATGAGGCCTATCATCTTTTGAAATTTGCCAATGAAAAGCAGATTCTCGAAAAAGCCTATCATGAATATCTGGAATTAAAGAAGAGCAATCTCTGGGGCAGCCACAAATACTATTAAGCGGACGGAAATCATCTGTTTAGGCCGGTCAATCTGACCGGCTATTTTCAAAAAATATGCTTATGAGTGCAATTTGGGGGCATTCTAGGAACAGGAGAGTGTTGCCAGTTCATGAAATTTTACCGCAGGCTGTATGTGGGGCCGTCAATCCGCAATGTAAATAAAATAAAATGGAAGCTTCTGACAGGGAGAGGACAGCTTGGCATCTATCTGATCAGCCTGTCTTGCACTTCAGATCAGCTGGACATTTTCCACTGCGCGCTGTTAAAACAAAAATATTTTGACAAAAAGGCACTGCAGGTTGTCGGCATTGCAGAGGGGCGGGAGGAAGCGATTTTTCTTGTGCAGCAGATGCTGCAGGATACGATGGACGCCGGAATGGAAACGGATATCAAGGGATATCTGCAAAAGACCTTTACCTCCGGGAAAGGAGGCGGCGGATGACAGTACTTCTGACAATATTAAAAGTAATTGGATGGATTTTGCTTGGAATCCTCGGACTGATCTTGCTGACAGTTCTGACCGTTTTGCTCGTCCCGATCCGATATCGGGCGGACGGCGTCTGGAAGGAAGAAAAATACATCCGGGGTCGCGTGACATGGCTGTTACATCTGCTGTCTATCCGTATCACATATGAAAAAGAACTGCTTTTGGAAGTCCGCGTGGCGGGATTTTTAATTTATCCGAAAAAAGAACGATCTGGGAAAAAGAAAAAAGCGGCATCCGGTGCGGACGCAGAGGAAGGTGTAGGCGACGCCGACGCGGATACGAATGTGCTGGATGCGGACGGAGCGAAAATGCCGTCTGCGGACGTAAAAACGCTGGGCGAGAGCGCGCCTGCTGCCGGTACGACTGACGAACCGCAGACACAAACTGTCGCGGAAGCATCTGAACCGCAGTCAGCAGACCCGCGTGGCTCGGCTACGACTAGGATGCCTGATGTCGAATCACAGTCAACTGACTCGAACGAAACGTCTGCTTCAGAGGCTGACGCGCAAGCTGCCGATTCGGACGCTGCGCCCGAACATCCTGCCGGCAGCTTTTTTGAAAAGCTTTCCGGTAAGCTTTCGCAGGTCGCAGACCGACTGCGCGGAATGCAGCAAAAGACCGAGCGGCTCAAACAACAGACTGCCTATTATAAAAGAATCTGGGATCAGCCGCAGACACGGCAGGCGATCCGGGTTGGATTTTACGAGCTGGGAGAAATTATCAGACATGTACTGCCGCGAAAGCTGGAGGTTTTTGGAATCGTCGGGACAGGCGATCCGGCTTCTACCGGACAGATCATGGCGATACAGGGAATGCTGTATCCCTGGCATAAAGGAAATATCCGGCTGGAACCGGATTTTGAAGAGAAATATATCGAAGGAGAACTTCACCTCAAAGGCAGAATCCGGCTTGGAACCCTCGGAATCTGCGGACTGAGGATTTTACTCAATAAAAATGTCAGACGACTGATCAGAATACTGCGCAAGAAGGAGGAAGCATAGCATGGCAGAAAATAAAGACAACAATATTACTTCTGTAATGGAAGCCTTGGTGAAAGGGGCAGAATCCGTTTTCACAACGAAAACCGTAGTTGGAGAAGCAACAAAGATTGATGATACGATCATTATCCCGCTTGTGGATGTATCGTTTGGAATCGGTGCGGGCGCAAGCTGCGGAGCGGCTAAGGACTCCCGCAAAAACGGCGGCATGGGCGGTATGAGCGGCAAGATGTCCCCCAGCGCGGTGCTTCTGATTAAAAACGGACAGACACGTCTGGTCAACATCAAGAATCAGGACAGCGTCAGCAAGGTAATCGACATGATTCCTGACCTGGTAGATCGCTTTACGACGCCTAAACAGGAAATGATGAGCGATGAGGAAGCGGTGGACGCAGCGTTCCCGGAAGAAGACGGAAACGAAGCATAAATTTAAAATGATGAAGATTGCGAGAGTGCAAAGCGCGTAGCAATCTGGTATCAAAGGATAGCGAAACATGTGACAGGGGCGGTCTGGCTGGATTTGTCCCTGTTTTGCTTTTTGAAGAAAGCTTGAGGGCAGGAAGGATGAAAAAAAGGATGAAACGATTCAAAAACAGGAGGACAACTTCGACTGCCGCGATACTGTGTATGGCAGCTTTGCTTTTTGCTGTTTTGCTGGCGGGATGCTCTGTACAGAAAGAAACGGAGGCTTCCGGTGACCAACAGCAGGAAACCTGGTCGGAAGAAATGGAAAATAGCACAGCTCTTTCAGAGGAGCCGGATGATACAGATACTATCGGAAATGCGGATAATCCGGAGGATACAGGCGATATCGGGAATCCGGAAAACCCGGAGGATACGTCTGCAGCCCTGACGCTTCCGATTTTGGATGAAATCAATTCTAAGGTTCAGATTGGGACATCGGGTTCGTCTCTGATAGCGGTGCAGGCAGCAGTAAAGCTGTTGGAGTGGGGCGAACATACCGGTCTGGATCCGGAAGAAATCCGGGAGGCGGCTTCTGCATGGCTTTCGGAGCAAACGGACAGTGACAGGGAGGAAGCTCTGTTAAAGCTGGAAATGGTAGACGACGCTTATCAAAGGCTCTTAAAAGAAGATGCGCGGGAACTGCTGGATACTGCGGGATGCGCGGATACGGAGATTTTCTGGGGAAGCGAGCCTGTGGAGCCGGTTGAGGCAATTATGCAGGCAGCCGGACTGCGAAAGGACTAAGCCGTTGATGCTTGCGCAGATTTTTAATCAAAGAACGCCAGCCCGTGCATAGACTAAATAATATAAGATATTTTGCAGGGATTGATGCGTTTATGATCCGACTGGTTGCCTTTGCAATATTCTGGACAGCGATGGGAATGTTTTTGATGCTGTGCTTTCGGTATCGCTTTTTGGGCGTTGTGTTTGCACTGATCTTGCTGGCGGTCAGCTATCTGATTTTAAGCTGCGATCAGTGACCGATTTTGGCAAAAAACGTCAGTCGGGCGTTTGAATGTCGCTGCAGAATGCGAAGCACCGGGATATTAGAGGAAAGATGGATATTACATTATTTTACAGAGAAAAAGGGAACGGAGAACCGTTTGTTCTTTTACATGGAAATGGAGAAGACAGTTCTTATTTCAAACATCAGATTGAACATTTTTGCGACCGGTATCGGGTGATCGCGCCGGATACGAGAGGACATGGAAAATCTCCCCGGGGGACAAGTCCCTTTACGATCAGGCAGTTTTCGTGTGATTTATATGATTTTATGAAAAATCACCGGATTCCGAAAGCTGTGATTCTTGGCTTTTCGGATGGCGCGAATATCGCCATGCGGTTTGCAATGAAGCATCCGGATATGGTGACAGCGCTGATTTTAAACGGAGGAAATTTGGATGCGAAAGGCGTAAAGCGTTCGACGCAGCTTCCGATCGAAATCGGCTATAAAATTGCAAAGCATTTTGCCAAAAGATCGGCGGAGGCGAACAAAAATGCAGAGCTGCTGGGTCTGATGGTAAACGATCCGAATATTGAACCGGAAGAGCTTGCACAGATTACTGCACCGACCCTCGTAATCTGCGGGACAAAAGACATGATCCGGGAAGACCACACGAGAAAAATTGCGGAAAATATCCCGAATGCCCGTCTGGCGATCCTCGAGGGGGATCATTTTGTTGCAAATAAGCGCTCGGAGGAATTTAACCGGGAAGTGGACAGGTTTCTGGAAAGCCTTTAAAACCATAGGAGAAAGAATGATTCGAAAAGCGGAAAAGAAAGATATTTCAAGAATTGCAGAAATCCTCGTATTTGATAAGCGAATGAATTATCGATCGATTTTTAAAAACGACGACTATTCTTTTCATGTGCTTCAAGTACTGGATGTTGCAAAAGAGTATGCGCAGCCGGAAATCCTGGATCATATTTTTGTGTATGACGATGGAATTGTGAAAGGACTGATTCATCTGGAACAGACGGAAATCGCAGAGTTTTACGTGGATCATTTTTTTCAGAATCAGGGAATCGGCGCGGCGCTGATGGAGTACGCCAAGCAGGAGCATCGGGCAGACCATCTGTGGGTGCTTGAGAAAAATGAACGCGCGATCCGGTTTTATGAAGCCCACGGCTTTTCTCTTTCCGGGCAAAGGCGTCTGGAAGCGGGGACGACGGAATACGTCATAAAGATGCTCACAATAGAATGACATTTTCAGGAGGACAACATGAGGAACAAACGAAAAGACGCACTTTTTCTGGCGCTGTGCCTGGTATTGGCGGGCTGCGGTCAGAGAGCAGAGACGAAAACTGAAATGGCAGAAAGTATTGGGATACAAAACGAAAGCGCCATGCCGGACACAGAGGATGCAGATGCAAAAGACTCTGTGTCAGAAACGGGCGAGACGCAAAATACGAAAACGGCTGCGACGGAAGCGGATGAGGAGCAGGATATGGGCGCGGCTGCACAGGAGCCGGAAAACGAGGCAACTTCCGAAGCGGTTGTGGAAAACACGACAGAACCGAAATATCTAACCCTGGACATATCCACAATGGGCGAGATACTTGCGGACGGCGATGTGGTGGATCCGATCGGGTTGACCATTCTATCGGAAGAGGAAAACGGAGTCAGCTGGGCAAACGACTGGTATGACAGCGAAAATTTGTCGCTTCCGATGATCGGCACGGACTGGAACAGCTTTTATGACGATCATTACCAGTACCAGTGGGTGGACAACGAGCTCTATATTTATGAAACCGGTACGGGAAATTGCATCTATGTACTGGATTATCCGACGGATCAGTGGTATATTAACGGCAACAATGCATATCTGGAGGATGGGATTTTTTACGGAGCCAGCGTGAGAAACGGATACGCGCAATCCAATACCTGTTTTATGTTTGCCTATGATCTGGAAAACGATAAGCTGCTGTGGAGAAGCGCAGACCAGACCTATAATTCCATGAATTTTGTAGTCAAAGGGGATGTTATTCTGTGCGGCTATGGCTTTACGGCGGAACCGGATTATCTGTATCAGATCAATCGCAACACAGGAGAAGTGATCGATCGGCTGTCCTTAAAAAAGGCACCGGATCTGATCGTAGAACAGGATGGGAAGCTTTATGTCCATACCTACAGTTACAATTATGTGATCGGGATGGATGTACCGAACGAATTTTGAGTGGGAGGTACGGATTGGGAAATTCTGACAATAGAAAACGGGGTGTGAACTCCAGGCAAAACGAGAAAAACAGGGAAGCTCTGATTGCTGTGCTTACGGTCTGCCTGATTGGCGTACTGGTAACGGTGGTCATTATCGCAGCTGTCGATCTTTACCGGAAACACACCTATACGGCTGAAATCGATCCATCTGAGTACAAAATTATTAAAATAGAAAAAGGTACGACAACGTCCTATTCTGCGGCAACGGAAACCGTGGATACGGATTCGATTTATGTTGTAACTGTCGAATATCAGGTGGATGGCGTTACCTATACGGACACGCTGGACATGCTGACGGGGACGGAGCTTGCAAAAAATCTGTTTGAACGTTATCAGACGGATTCGAACCCGGAAGAGGTGCTGGGAAAGCTTTATTATTCACCAAAGAAGCCATCCCATATCGGCAGATATGGAGATGACAGCATTTTTGTGAAGTGATTTTTTCACAGGGAAAGAGAGGCACTATGGGCTTTTGGATTTTTATGCTGGTGATGGATCTGCTGATTCCGGTTACGATGGTTTTTATTGGAAAAAGATTTCAGAAAAAGCCTCCGAAGGAGATCAATGCGATGTATGGATACCGGACGGCGATGTCCATGAAAAATAAAGAGACCTGGAAATACGCGCATCGCTGCTGCGGAAAGCTCTGGTATGTCAGCGGGCTTGTAATGATTCCGGTTACGGTAATTGTTTTGGCGTGTGTTTTCGGAAAAGGGAACAACTGCGTAGGGAATGTTGGGGGAATTGTGTGTACACTGCAGTGCGTCGTTATCATTGGAACGATCGTTGTGACAGAGCGGGAACTGAAAAAGAGATTTGACCGGAATGGGGAATGGAAGAGGAGCTGAGATTATTAAGATCATCCGCCGGCCCCGGAAAAACATTCCGGGCCGGTGGATGATCAGCGGTCGGAAAAGGACAGACCTCCGCAGAGCGGCGGCTGTAATTCATGACAATAGAATGCTCGCAGAGCGTGCATTCTATTGTTGCTACAAAAAAAGAGCCTGAGCAAAAACCCAAGAACGGCTTTTGCTCAGGCTCTTTTTTGCAGGAACATCCCTGCTTCGCAGGTCTGTCCTTTTCCTCGTCGCCATGACAAAAAAGCTACTCTTTACCAGAGTAGCTTTTCAATGTTTCTGATTCAATTAAGCTCTTTCAACCCTGCCGGACTTCAAGCAGCTTGTGCAAACGTGCATTCTCCGTGCACCACCGTTGACTTTACATTTAACGCTTCTGACGTTGGAATTCCAGATACGGTTGGATCTTCTATGGGAATGGCTTACGTTGTTACCGAAATGAGCGCCTTTGCCACAAATATCGCATTTTGCCATGATTGCACCTCCTCAAACTATATTCGTCGTTTGACTGACAACATCAGTATGATAACAGAATTAAATACATTTGGCAAGTAAAAAATCATCAAATTTTTAAAAAATTAAAATGGTTATTCCCTTTTTGCAGGAAAGCGGTTATAATAGCCTTAGATTTTCATGGAAAAAGGAGGTTATCACATGAAGGGTTCTTCTATGACGACCCATATGGGCAATATTACGATTGATAATGAAGTGATTGGTCAATATGCGGGAACAGTGGCGATGGAGTGTTTCGGCATCGTTGGCATGGGCGCTACAGTGAAGGGCGGTCTTGTCAAGCTGTTGAAGAGCGACAGCATTACCAAGGGCATTGCAGTTACACTGAATAATAATAAACTGACACTGGACTTCCACGTTATCGTGGCATACGGGGTGAGCATTCTTGCGGTATCGGACAATCTGATCAGCAATGTAAAATATAAGGTAGAGGAATTTACCGGAATTGAGATAGAGAAAATCAACATCTTTGTAGAAGGTGTGCGAGTGATTGATTAAGGAGGACTTAACTGTGGCTGTAAATACGATCGACGCTAAGATGCTTGCAAAGATGTTCTTAGCAGGTGCTAAGAATCTGGAGAGTAAGAAAGAGTGGATCAATGAATTAAACGTGTTCCCTGTTCCGGATGGTGATACAGGTACGAACATGACACTGACCATTATGTCTGCGGCAAAAGACGTTGCAGCGATGAATGCAAACAATGACCTGGATATGAAATCCCTGGCAAAGGCGATTTCATCCGGTTCCTTAAGAGGCGCCAGAGGCAACTCAGGCGTCATTTTATCGCAGCTGTTCAGAGGCTTCACCAAAGCGATCCGCGATTATGATACGATCGATATTCCGCTGCTTGCAGAAGCTTGTGAGAAAGCGGTAGAGACTGCATACAAGGCAGTTATGAAGCCGAAGGAAGGCACGATCCTCACCGTCATCCGCGTGATTGCGGAGGATTCCGCCCGATATGTGGTCAAGCATCCGGGCGACCTGCCCAAGCTGCTGGATAAGGTTATCCGCAGCGGCGAGGCCATTCTGGAAAAGACCCCGGACATGCTCCCTGCGCTCAAGCAGGCGGGCGTGGTCGATTCGGGCGGTAAGGGACTGTGCATA
>ERZ1107006.2438-NODE-2438-length-13583-cov-4.346023_pt1 | contig 13583 bp, 10 predicted proteins | sample MGYA00403696_ERZ1107006 | MGnify/ENA primary metagenome ERZ1107006 (study PRJEB35170, sample SAMEA104062441) | human gut metagenome | biome: human gut; feature: human-associated habitat; material: faeces | place: Denmark | collected 2012-08-13 ...
CGCTGCGCTCGGCGGGGGAGAGGGAGGTCGCGGCAAGATCGACGCTGATATATTTTACGTCGCCGTTCAGCCCCTCGTCCTTGCCCCACAGGTCACCCAGCACGCGCAGATAGAGCGCGCAGCGGTCGTCAAATTCGTCCGGCAGGACGGTGATGCGCTCCACCTCGCCGAACAATGCGGGATAGCTCTCCAAAATATCGCCGCCGAAGGCGACCTCGACCAGCGCGCCGACCGCAAGCTGACCGTCGGCGAGCAGCTCGCCGCGCTCCGTCGGCTCGCGGTACAGGGAGACGCTGCCCGCGTCGAGCGTATAAATGTCACCCCGCTCGCTGTCCACATCCGCGAGCAGCAGCGTGTTGCCCTCACTGACCGCGACCACGCGGCAGCGCGCGACTGCGCCTTCTGTTTTGGGCGAAGGCTCCTGATTGCCGCCGTCCGACGCAGGCGGGCAGGCCGCCTTCCCCGCGCAGCCCGCGAGCAGGGCGCAGAGCAGCGACAGGATGAGCAAAAGGGAAAGACTTCGTTTCATGGAAGGTACCTCCTCGAATGGTTTCTGTTTCCTTAGACGGACGGGAAGAAAATTTTGTTCCCAAAATTTTTACAAAATCGCGGGAAAACGGGCTTGACATTCCGAAGAAAAGGTGGTATTTTGACCTTTCTTAATTGGGCGACGCCCAATCGGGAGTTGAAGAAAGCGCCCTGCTGTGCTATGCTGAAGAAAAGAAAAGCACCAGGGAGGACGCTTCATGCAATACGATGCCGCCATCATCGGCGCGGGCGGCGTGTACCTCGTCGGCGCGGCCGCGGGCTTCATCAGCGCTGGTTCATGTATACGCCGTGGGTGCGCTCGCTCATCATGCGAAGCGGCATCGAGAGCATCCGCGTGCGCCGCTCAAAGGAGGACTGACTGTGACCGCATCACCCTACATTGCCGTCGTCGGCGGCGTGAACATTGACATCGGCGGGGGCTCGTCGCCGGAGACTCGAACCCCGGGCGCATCCGCTCGAGCCTCGGCGGCGTGGGCCGCAACATCGCCCACAACCTCGCCCTGCTCGGCGCGAAGGTCAGGCTCATCACCGCGCTCGGCGCGGACGACGGCGCGAAGCGCGTCGAGGCGTCCTGTGCCGACCTCGGCATCGACTTGACGGACAGCCTGTATGTTCCCGACGGCGCGACCTCGACCTACCTGTTTCTCGCGGACAGCAACGGCGACATGGCGCTTGCCATGAACGACATGGCCATCTACGAGCACCTGACGCCTGCCTTTCTGGAGACGAAGCTAAATGCGCTCAACGCCGCTGCGCTCGTCGTGCTCGATACGAACCTCAGCGCGGAGAGCATCCGCTATCTCGGCGAGCACTGCACCGCGCCGCTCTTTGCCGATCCCGTTTCGGCGGCGAAGGCCGGAAAGCTCGAGCCGATCCTCGGGCGGCTCCACACGCTCAAGCCAAACCGCATGGAGGCCGAGCTGCTCTCCGGCGTGGCCATCACCGGCACCGAGATTGCAGTCCTCGTGGTGGGCTGTGTGGTGGCCTTTGTGGTCAGCTTGGCCGCGATCCGCTTCCTGATGGATTACGTCAAGCGCCATAACTTCAAGTTCTTCGGTCTTTACCGCATCGTGCTGGGTCTGATCGTCCTGGGCGTGGCCGCCATCACCGCCATTGCGTAAATCGTTCCCAACCCCCCCAGCCGCCCGCACGGGCGGCTTTTTTGCGCCCTGGGGCAATTGCACCGACCCCGGCCTTGTGTTATACTGGAGCCATAAAGAGAGAACTCGGCGGCGGGAGAGTGCCGCGCCTGAAATTGTCAAAAACGGAGGAGATCCCTATGGAAGCATCGACTGTATATTACACCGACTTCCGGTGTCCTGTGGGCACCAGCCTGACCGAAAAACTGCGCCGCCTGTGCATTGCGGCGGGCATCAAGAGCATTGATATGGACGGCAAGTTCGTGGCCATCAAGATGCACTTTGGCGAGCTGGGCAACCTGGCCTTCCTGCGCCCGAACTACGCTAAGGTAGTGGCAGACCTGTGCAAGGAGCAGGGGGGTCAGCCCTTCCTGACCGACTGCAACACGCTGTACCCGGGCAGCCGCAAGAATGCGCTGGAGCACCTGAGTTGCGCGCAGGAAAACGGCTTCTGGCCCATGACAACCGGCTGCCAGATCATCATTGGCGATGGCCTGCGCGGCACCGATGAGCTTGAGGTGCCCGTGCCCAACGGCGAATACTGCAAGACCGCCAAGATCGGCCGCGCCATTATGGATGCCGACATCTTCATCAGCCTGACCCACTTCAAGGGCCACGAAGCGACCGGCTTCGGCGGAGCCATCAAGAACATCGGCATGGGCTGCGGTTCCCGTGCGGGCAAGATGGAGCAGCACTCCTCCGGCAAGCCCGCCGTGCAGGAGGAGCTCTGCCGCGGCTGCCACCGCTGCGCCAAGGAGTGCGGCTCCGATGCCATCCGCTACAACGAGAACAACAAGGCGGTCATTGATTACGAAAAGTGCAAGGGCTGCGGCCGCTGCATCGGTGCCTGCAACTTCGATGCCATCTATTCCATCGACAGCAGCGCCAACGAGGAGCTGGACCGCAAGATGGCAGAGTACGCCGCCGCCGTCTGTGCAGGCCGCCCCTGCTTCCACATCAGCCTGGTGCAGGATATCAGCCCCAACTGTGACTGCCACGGCGAGAACGATGCCCCCATCCTGCCGGATATCGGCATGTTTGCCTCCTTTGACCCCGTGGCGCTGGATCAGGCCTGTGCCGATGCCTGCCTGAACGCACAGCCCCTGCCCAACAGCCAGCTGGGCCAGAACCTTGCAAAGCCCGGCTGGAACTGCCACCACGACAACTTCAAGGATTCCAACCCTAATGTCGAGTGGAAGGCAACGCTGGATCAGGCCGAAAAGATCGGCATGGGCACCCGCCAGTACACCCTGAAGAAGATCTGAACATAAAAATAAGCCCGACAACGTCGGGCTTATTTTTATGTCTCTTGCATTCAGGGGCAGACGGAACGATCAATACTCGCTGGAAGCCGGGACCAGTACGTCAATGACATCGGCCAGGGCTTTCCAGTTTTCCTCGGAACAGCCGGGCAGCTCTTTGGCATCCAGACCGGCATCCTCGATGCGGCCGGTCATGCTGTCCTTGTCGGTCAGCAGGGTCTCGGCATCGGCTTTGATGAGCGGCCAGGCATCGGCAAAGCTCTGCTGGTCATCAGCGCTCAGGCTGTCGAACCACTGGGTATAGGCATCTTTGATGTCGCTGACCGGCTGGATGCTCATGTTGCAGCCATCGGCCCATTTCAGCAGGGAAGCCGCCGCGATGACGGATTTCAGCGAGCAGCCGGACACGCCGGGGCCCCAGCCGAGGCAGGGGGCAAAGGCATCGTCCGGGTCAGAGAGGGAGAACAGGGAGTTCTCGCCTGCGTCCAGCGGGCCCACCTTGCCAGTGTCGGCGGTCACGGTGGAAGAGGGGATGCTCTCGCTTGCAGAAGCGGAAGAGCTGGAAGAGGCAGTGCTGCCGGAAGAGGTGCTGCAGCCTGCCAGCACGCCGCACAGCAGGGCGGCGCAGACCAGCAGGGAAAGAATACGCTTGCGAATCATAGGAAAGCCTCCTTTTATCGTGTTCCGGCCCATCTGCCGGAGAAACTGCTCTGGTACATTTCTAGTATACTGTTCTGCCGGGCTGTTGTCAATCGGCGTGCGCAGGACGATTTTTCACCCCGGCTGTGCAAACTATACAAACTTTTGTCGTTTTTTTCTCAGTCGGGCGGGATTGACATTTTTTGCGCTGGCGCGTATAATCCGGCCATGGTCAAACTGGGAGAAACGGGTGAAGAACCGGGAAAAGGGGGAGAAACGGATGCAGAAATTCCTGCGGCGGCTGGAACGCTTTTCACAGTCGCTGCTGTCGCCGCTGTCTTATCTTTCGGCGGCGGGCCTGCTGCTGGTGCTGGGGGCGCTGCTCACCAGCAAGCCCTTGTGTCAGGCGCTGCCGGTGCTGCAGTGGGCTCCGCTGCAGCTGATGGGGCAGCTGCTTTACAACGGGATGATGGTGCTCATCAACAACCTCAGCGTCATTCTCTGCGTGGGGGTGGCAGCCGTGCGCGCCAAAACCGAAAAGCAGGATGCCGCCCTGCTGGCGCTGATGGCCTACCTGGTGTTCCTCACAGCCAACCACACCGCGCTGGAAGCGCTGGGACTGCTTGCCCAGCCGAACGGGATGACCGGCCTTGCGGGCACGGGCCAGACCACCATTCTGGGCATTCAGGTGGTGGACACCGGCGTGGCAAGCGGCATCGTGCTGGGCTTTGCGGCGGCGTGGCTCTTCAACCGCACCTGCGAAAAGCAGTTTTATGGCATGATCACCCAGCTCTATTCGGGCCTGCGGTGGTCGTTTTTGTGGCTGTCGGCGCTGGCGGTGGCACTGGGGCTGGGGTTCTGCTTTGTCTGCCCGCCGCTGCAGCGGGCGGTCAGCGCCCTCACGGGCTGGATCGCGGCTTCAGGGAACGCGGGTGTGTTCCTCTACGGCTTTCTGGAACGGCTGCTCATCCCCACCGGCCTGCATCACCTCATCTATATGCCCTTCCAGTTCTCCTCGCTGGGCGGGAGCCTGACCGTAGGCTCTGTGACCTACACAGGTGCTTACACCGTCTGCATGACCGAGTACACCATGGGCCTGCCCCTCTCAGACGGCATCGTCTGGATGTACACCGGCTTCACCAAGACCTTTGGCTATCTGGGCATTGCAGCGGCCTTCATCTTCACGGCCCGCAGGGAGAACCGTGCCCGTACCGCCGCCGCTATGATCCCGCTGGCGGTCACGGCCTCGGTGGCCTCCATCACCGAACCCATTGATTTTCTGTTCTGCTTCGTTTCGCCCCTGCTCTGGGTGGCCCATGCGGTCATTACGGGCGGCTTTATGGTGCTGCTCCATGTCCTGCATGTCCGGGCCTTTACCTCCAACCTGCTGGGGTCGCTGGTGTTCAACCTGAGCGCCGGGGAGCAGCTGCAGAACCTGCCGCTGCTCTATCTGCTGGGCCTTGCGGAGCTCCTGACCTACTTTGCCGTGTTCAGCGTCCTCATCAAGGCAAAGGATCTGCCCACCCCAGGCCGGGAAGCAGCCCTTTCCACAGACCAGTCCCCGTACGCCGACCCGCAGGAGGTGTGCCGGTTCATTGCCGCGCTGGGTGGACCGGAGAACATCGCCCAGCTGGGAAACTGCTTCCCCCGCCTCCGGCTCACGGTGCGGGATGCCTCGCTGCTGGATATGGGGGCTCTGCTCTCCCTGCCCCATAAAGGTCTTGTGGTGCAGGGCACCCGGGTCCAGCTGGTCTGCGGCCTGCACGCCGCCCAGCTCCGCCATGCGCTTGAACAGCAGCTTGCCGAGATGGCCCCGGTGTGATTGCATTTTGATAAGAGAAACGGTATAATTGTGGCGAAACCTCTCAGTCGCCTGCGGCGACAGCTCCTCTAACAGGGGAGCCAAGAAAGGTGGCATTGCGAAGCAATGACGGAGAGGTTTAGCAATGGGTAACCTGAAAATAAAGGAGAACATAAAATGCAGAATAACACCTTTTCCGTCGAAGGTCTCTTCGATTTCCTGAACGCCGGTGTCAGCGCATTCCACTCCACGGCTGCGGCTGTGAAGATCCTGGAAGAGAACGGCTACCAGAACTGCCCCGAGAGCGCAGCCTGGGAGCTGGTGCCCGGCGGCAGATATTACACCACCCGCAACGGCTCTGCCGTGCTGGCATGGCGGATGCCCAAGGGTGAGCTGACCGGCTGGCATGTCACCGCCAGCCACAGCGATTCTCCCACCTGGCGCATCAAGCAGCTGGACGGCGGCAAGGACGCAGTCTTTGCCAAGGCGGAGACCGAGGGCTACGGCGGTATGATCATGCCCACCTGGCTGGACCGTCCCCTGAGCGTGGCGGGCCGCATTCTGGTCCGCACGGAGAACGGCATCCGGAGCCTGCTGGTCCACCCCGACCGGGCGCTGGCTGTCATCCCCAACCTCTGCATCCACTTCAACCATGACCTGAACAACGGCATGAAGTACAACCCTCAGGTGGATCTGCAGCCCATCTTTGGTGAGGCGGGCTCCACCCTGCGGGACGCTCTGGCTGAGGAGGCCGGGGTCAAGGCTGAGGACATCGTGGACGCTGACCTGGTGCTCTGCACCCGGGAAAAGGCAGAGCGCGTGGGCCTGAAGGGCGAATACTTCATGTCCGGTCGCATCGATGACCTGGAATGCGCCTACACCACCCTGTGGGGCTTCCTGCAGGGCCGCGGCGAGGAGGAAGGCCGGGGCGACATGTGGGTCATGTTCGACAACGAGGAGGTGGGCTCCTCCAGCCGGCAGGGCGCACAGGGCACCCTGATGGCCAATGTGCTGGCCCGCATTGAGGAAAAGCTGGGCGTGACCCGGGAGCAGAGCATCCGTGCCTGCACCAACAGCCTGCTGCTGAGCGCCGACAATGGCCACGCCACCCACCCCAACCACCCCGAAAAGAGCGATCCCGCCAATGTGGCGGTCATGGGCGGCGGTGTGCTGCTGAAGTACAATGCCCGCCAGACCTACACCACCAGCGGCTTTACCGGCGCTGCCTTTGCCGAGATCTGCAAAAAGGCCGGTGTGCCGGTGCAGGTCGCCGCAAACCGCGCGGATGTTCCCGGCGGCTCCACGCTGGGCAACCTGCTGGGCCACCAGATCCTGATCCCCATGGTGGATATCGGTCTGGCACAGCTGGCCATGCATTCCGCAATGGAGACCGCCAGCTGCAAGGATGCCGAGTACATGGCAAAGGCCGTGGCCGAGTTCTATAACACGCCCATCTCCCAGCCTGTGGACGGCGAGTGGAAGCTGGGCCTGTGAGCGCTGTGACCGGGCGCTTTGCCCCCAGCCCCAGCGGGCGGCTGCATCTGGGCAATCTGGCCTGCAGCCTGCTGGCCTGGCTCAGCGCCAGAAGTCAGGGCGGGCGCATCGTTCTGCGCATTGAGGATCTGGATGCCGAGCGCTGCCCCCGCAAATATGCCGACGCACTGGAAGAGGACCTGCGCTGGCTGGGCCTTTTCTGGGATGAGGGCGGCAGCAGCGGCGGCCCCAACGGCCCCTATTACCAGAGCGAGTGCGCCGCCATCTACACCGAGAGCTATAACAAACTGGAAGCGCAGGGCCTTGTTTACCCCTGCTTCTGCTCCCGTGCCCAGCTCCATGCCGCCAGCGCGCCCCATACCTCCGACGGCAATGTGATCTATCCCGGCACCTGCCGGGGGCTGACGGCGGAGCAGATCGCCGAAAAGCGCAAAAAGAAAGCCCCGGCCTATCGTCTCATGGTGCCCGATGAGGACATCACCTTCACCGATGGCTGTATGGGCCCCCACACCGAGAACCTGCTCCGCGACTGCGGGGATTTCTACCTCCGCCGCGCCGATGGCGTGTTTGCCTACCAGCTGGCCGTGGTGGTGGACGATGCCCGCATGGACGTGACGGAAGTGGTGCGGGGCGCGGACCTGCTCTCTTCCACCGCGCGGCAGCTTTATCTTTACCGTCTGCTGGGCCTGCCCGCCCCAAAGTTTGCCCATTGCCCGCTCCTGCTGGCTCCCGATGGCCGCCGCCTGTCCAAACGGGACGGTGACCAGAGCCTGGAAAACCTGCGGGCAAAGTATACGGCGGAAGAGATCGTGGGCAGGCTTGCCTTTGCCTATGGTCTCCAACCTGAACCGGCTCCCCGCACCCCGGAAAGCCTGATCCCAGACTTTTCCTGGGACAAGGTGCCAAAGCAGGATATCTGCCTGCCGGAAGGCCTGTTTTAAGCAGACCCACGATTTTTGCCATGTCTGTGCAAAGATCGTGGGTTTTTCTTTACAAAAAAACAATCTATGGTAAAATATAACTAGAGATTTTGCCGAAACAGAAAGGAGCCTGTTATGCGTAAAATGTTAAAAGCGTCGAGTTTGTTGATTTGTGCAATGCTTTTGTTCAGCGCATGTGCAGGCTCTTTGAATCTGAGACCGGGACCTTTCCGTTCGGAAATGCAGGATGTTTTCGTTCAGCAGACGACACTTACGGTTCCGGCCAGTCACGCCGAGCATGGGGAGGATTATGTCATTGAGTGGCAGGACCCTGTGATGGAAAAGCACGTCCGGAAATGGCTTGACCGCCCGAAGGGAGATATCTATCACAGCGATGTCTGGGATTATCAGCGAGTCTCGATAAATTCTGGAACCGGCGTAGGGGATCTCATCGTCAAAGATGCACCGGATGGGGTGGACATTGGAAGAAACGTCAGCAGCAATGAGCAGCTGGCAGCCTGCGCAGTCAGCGTAGAGGGAACGTATGATCCGGTGGTTTCGCTCGCAGATCTGCGGCATTTTGACAGCTTGCAGGTATTGTCGGTCAATAATAGAAGGGGAGCCCCACCCATTACAGATCTGACAGGTCTGGAAGAATGCAAAAATCTGATGCTTTTGAGTGTGCCCAGTGTGGAGAGCAGCGCATTCCCGACCTTTGCAAAGCTGGATTCTGTGGTAAAGCTGGAATATGGCAGTGACGGGATCCGGGCGGATTCCAATGTCTCCGACCTTTCGGCGCTGGCGCAGATGAAGTCGCTGAAGATGCTGCGGATCACCGGCAGTGAGGTCGATCTGGCCCAGCTGGCCGGAGCTGACTTGCGGGTCCTGAGACTGGATGTGACCCGGATCAAATCACTGGAGCCTCTGCAGCAGATGCCTCAGCTGAAGGCCCTGCAGCTGGTGAAAGGCCCGGAATTCCCCAGCTTTGAGCCGCTGGATGGCAGTAGCATTCAGTACTTGGATCTGTCGGTTCCAGAAGGTGCTGCAAACCGCTACAAAGCCATGGATCTTACCCCGCTGGCTCGGATGCCCCAGCTGGTGTGGCTGAATCTGATGAATCATGCCTCTGTGGATTCGGAGTTGTGCAGACAAATTCTTGCCGGGGACACGAACCTGAAATATCTGGATGTTTCCTATACCAAAGTCGGAAAGGAAAAGGTCGAGCTGGATACGAGCCAGTTGGAAATCTTTATCGACGCGACCTGACCCAAACAAAAACTCCCCCGTCCATTTGGCGGGGGAGTTTTACGTTTCAGAGAAAGCTTACAGCCGCTGCAAGGCTCTTGCGTCGCTGCGTTCCAGTGCGGTCATGCCGGTATCCAGAACCATGGCCAGCAGGATGCCCAGCAATACATCAATGCAGCTGTGCTGCTTGAGCAGAACGGTGGACGCGATGATGGAAACGCAGAGCACGGCGGAGGCGGGCCGCATCCAGCGGCGGCCCGGCGTTTCAAAGATGCGGCTGCGGTAATAGGCCATCATCAGGGTGACGGAGTTGAACACATGGATGGAGGGGCAGACATTGAGGGGCGTGTCGGTGGCATAGAGCATCCGCACGGCCTGAGCAAAGAGGTCGCTGCCGTACACCCGGTAGGGCCGCAGGTCAAGGCCGGTGGGCAGGATGACATAGCAGGCCAGCGCAATGGTCATGCCCGCAAACAGGGGCAGGCAGAGCCGCCAGAAGTCGGCCCGGGGCGCTTTCCACAGCAGGTAGAACAGGGTGAACGGGATCCACAAAAACCACGCAAAGTAGGGCACGATGGCATATTTGCAAAAGGGGATCAGGTCGTCCAGATGGCAGTGCACCAGAACATCGGGCACGGCAATATGGACTTCGAGCCAATGGAACGCCGAAAGGTAAAACAGGAGATAAAACGCCATGAACGAAATGGGATGGCGGGAAAACCAGTTGCGCATGGAACACACTTCCTTTTCTGGAATGGGGGCCGCAGCCCCGCCTAAAGTTCTTTGCAGCGTATGATTATACCGCGCAAAGACGAAGAAAACAAGACAAAAAGCTGACAAAATCGTGAACACATCCGCGCGGAATTTGGTATGCTTTGGGGAAGCGGATGCAGGGGAGAGAAGCTTCTGCCTATTGATACGAGACAGGATGCGGGTTTCCTGCACAAAAAAGGCCCTCCCCGCCAAAACTGCAATGGCGGAGAGGGCCGGATATACGGAAACTCAGATCACCTTTTGTTCCATCCACCTGCCGCGGACAAAGCGGACGCAGAAGAACAGCGAGCGCATGGCCCAATCCAGGAACATGCCCATCCAGATGAACAGCAGGCCGCAGTGGAACTTGAGCACCATCAGGTAGCAGAAGGCCACCCGGAACACCCACATGGAGATGACGCTGACCGTCATGGTAAAGGCGGCATCTCCGGCGGCGCGCAGGATGTTGGGCAGGGTGAAGCTGGAGGGCCACAGGATCAGCGACACGACGTTGAACCAGACCATCAGCTCCAATGCCATGCCGTAGGCATCCGGTGAGAGGTTGAACCAGGAGAGCGCCAGCTTGTTCAGGAAGAACAGGCCGGAAAGGTTCATCACCCAGTCCCCGGCGTAGGCGGTCAGGAGCAGCAGGCGGGAATAGCGCTTGGCCTGCACCTTTTCCCCGGCACCCAGACACTGGCCCACAACGGTCAGCGCGCCGATGCCCACGGCGGAGGCGGGCACGTTCAGGAAGCTGGAGATGTTGCCTGCCACGGCGTTTGCGGCAATGGCGGCGGTACCCAGCGTGCTGGTCAGGCTGGAGACCGACAGCTTGCCGATCTGGAACATGCCGTTCTCGATGCCGGCGGGAATGCCGACTTTCAGGATGCGCTTGATGAGGTCGAGGTCAGGCTTCAGGTCGGTGAGGTGGTCGATGCGCAGCGCACAGTCCGGCTTCTGCAGCAGGAACATCACGGTGAAGCAGGCGATCATCCGGCTCACGAGGCTGGCGGTGGCCGCACCCATCACGCCCATGCCGAACCCGTAGATCAGAATGGCGTTGCCGCCAATGTTCACCACGTTCATCACCAGGCTGGAAAGCATACTGATCTTGCTGTTGCCCTGGGCGCGGAACAGAGCCGCACCGGCGTTGTACACGCCGATAAAGGGATAGCTCAGGGCCGAGAGCAGGAAATAGGTCTCGGCGTAGCGCATCACATCCGCGTCAATGGAGCCGAAGATGCCCCGCAGGATGGCGTGCCGCCCCACCGCCACGATGACGGCGGTGACCACGCTGAGCGAGATCATAATGAACATGATCTGGGCGGCACTGGCCTTGGCCCGTTTGGGCTCCCGGTGGCCGATGTACTGGCTGGCGACCACCGCGCCGCCGGTGGCCAGTGCGCTGAGCAGCTGGATCATCAGCACGTTGAAGGAGTCCACCAGGCTCACGCCCGAAACGGCGGCTTCGCCCACCGAGGAGACCATCAGGGTGTCCGCCAGACCGATGGAGATGCTGAGGGCCTGCTCTGCCACCAGCGGCAGGAAAAGTGAGATGAGCTGTTGACGGTTGAACAGCGGTCTTGATGTGGTCGATGCGTCTGTCATGGTGTCCTCCCTTGGCGCGTGGATTCAAACACACCCATGATAGCGCGGAATGACGTGAAAATCAAGATGTTGTATCCAACGAATCAAAAAATCAGGCAAACTCTTTGCTGGGGGTCAGGCTGGTGCCGTAATAAACAATGTAGTCGTAGTGGATCTGGGGGTTGTATGCGGCCAGATCGCCGTACTTGGCCAGAATGTCATCTCGGTGTCGGGCGCGATCCGCAGGCCGCCCACCTCGATGTCGTGGTTCGAAACGTTCCGCACCGAGAGGAAGGAGTGGCCGCTGGAATTGATGGAGGCATCGCCTCGGTCCTCGGCCCGGGCGTAGACGCGCAGCAGGGCCACGGCACCCTCGGCGGGTTCTGCACCGTAGGCCTGCACGGCAGATCTATGGTCGGCCTGTTCAAAATCGTAGGGGCCGCCGGTGCTGGTGGTGAAACCGACGATGTTGCGGATCTGATCCTCAAGGGGGCTTACATCGGTGATGACACGTTGGTCCTGGGGGGCGGGCGTGGCGGCGGGAGCCTCGGCCAGTGCGGCGGTGCTGCCGAACACGCACAGGGCCAGCGTCAGGCAGAGGGAAAGGGCGCGGAACAGCTTTTTCATGGGGTGACCTCCAAAGAGAAAAATTTCAGGTCAAGGATAGACGATTTTTGGGGCGCTGTCAAGAAAAAGATATCTGCCGCCTTTACCCCCGGTGCCGGATGTGTTAAAATGTAGCTGGCAGCCGTGCCCGGTGGTTTGGGGTATGGAGCCGATCGGAAGGTAAATGAATCTGACCCAGAGAGGGGAACAACCTATGCCAAAAGAAGCACACAAGGTCGTGGTCATCGGGCACCGCAACCCCGATACCGATTCCATCTGCTCCGCCATTGCCTATGCGGAGCTCAAAAACCGCACCAGCACGCTGGTCTGTGAGCCGCGCCGTGCCGGTAAAATGAATCAGGAGACCGAGTTCGTCCTGAAAAAGTTCGGTGTCACGCCGCCCCGGATGTGCACCGACGTGAACCCCAAGATCCGGGACGTGGATTACCGCGAGATGCCGGGCATCCCGGGCTCCACCAGCCTGCGCCGCGCATGGAAGATCATGCGCGACCAGCAGATCGACACCCTGTCCATCACCAGCGCGGACAACGAGCTGGAGGGCATCATCACGGTGAAGGATCTTGCCACCGCCAACATGGATGTGTTCGATACCGCAGTGCTGGCCAAGAGCCGTACCTCTTATAAGAACATCCTTGAAACGCTGAACGGCACCATGGTGGTGGGCGATGCAGACGCGGTCTGCACTACCGGCCACATCAAGATCGGCACCGCCACCCCCGAGATGCTGGAAAGCAGCGTGGAAAAGGGGGATATCGTCATTCTGAGCAACCGGTACGAAAGCCAGCTCTGCGCCATTGAAAAGGAAGCCTCCCTGATCATCATCTGCAATGGGGCCAAGGTGGGCCGCACCATCCAGCGCATTGCCGATGAGACCGGCGTAGCCATTATGACCACCCCCGAGGATACCTATGCGGCGGGCAAGCTCATCAGCCAGTGCGCACCCATCTCCTATTATATGACCCGGAACGATATCCTCAAATTCACCCTCGTCACCCCCGTGGCCGATGTGCTGCGGGTGATGGCAAAGGTGCGCCACCGCTATTTCCCCATCCTCGATGAGGACGGCAAATACTGCGGCATGGTCAGCCGCCGCAATGTCATTGCCCTGCGCAAGCGGCGCATCATTCTGGTGGACCACAACGAGGCCACCCAGGCCGTGGAGGGCTTTGATCAGGCCGAGATCCTGGAGATCATCGACCACCACCGCATCGGCAGTCTGGAGACCAGCGGCCCGGTGTACTTCCGCAACCAGCCGGTGGGCTGCACTGCCACCATCATCACCCAGATGTACGACGAGAACGGTATGGAGATCCCGCCGCAGATCGCAGGCCTTCTGCTGGCGGCCATCCTTTCGGATACGCTGGTGTTCCGCAGCCCCACCTGCACCCCGCTGGACGAGGCCCTTGCAAAGCGTCTGGCAAAAATTGCCGGTGTGGACATTGACGAGTTTGCCAGCGAGATGTTTGAAGCAGGCGAAAAGCTGGACGGCAAGACCGCCGAGGAGGTGTTCCTGCAGGACTTCAAGGTGTTCATGTGCGGCGACGTCCGCTTCGGCGTGGCGCAGGGC
>ERZ1107006.2446-NODE-2446-length-13541-cov-2.973454_pt1 | contig 13541 bp, 10 predicted proteins | sample MGYA00403696_ERZ1107006 | MGnify/ENA primary metagenome ERZ1107006 (study PRJEB35170, sample SAMEA104062441) | human gut metagenome | biome: human gut; feature: human-associated habitat; material: faeces | place: Denmark | collected 2012-08-13 ...
AAGCGTCCTGCCGAGACCCCGGTCGACGCGCTGACGGTCGGCGAGGTCGGATATGTGGTCACGGGCTTGAAGGATCCCGAGGCCGTTCGCGTGGGCGATACCCTCACGTGGGCGTCGAATCCCTGCCCCGAGCCGCTTCCCGGCTACCGCGAGGCCAAGCCCATGGTCTATACGGGCCTGTTCCCGATCGACAACAAGGACTACGAGAACCTGCGTGACGCGCTCGATAAGCTGCACGTCAACGACCCGTCGTTGGTGTGGGAGCCCGAGACCTCGGTGGCGCTCGGCTTCGGCTTCCGCGTGGGCTTCCTGGGCCTGCTGCACATGGAAGTCGTCAAGGAACGCCTGGAGCGCGAGTTCAATCTTGACCTCATTGCCACGAGTCCATCGGTCGACTATCACGTCTACAAGACTGACGGCGAGATGATTGATGTCCGCAGCCCGCAGGATCTGCCCGAGGCTACGCGCATCGAGCGCATTGAGGAGCCCTACCTCAAGGCCAAGATTATCTGCCCGCCCGAGTATACGGGTGCCGTCATGCAGCTCGCTATCGAGCACCGCGGCGTTACGACCGACATGATCCATCTCACGAGCAAGTCGGTCGAGATGCGCTTTGATATGCCGCTCGCCGAGCTCATTTTGGACTTCTTTGACCAGCTCAAGAGCCGTACGAAGGGTTATGCTTCACTCGACTACGAGTTCAACGAGTACCGTCCCTCCGAGCTCGTTAAGCTCGATATTTTGCTTTCGGGCGACGAGGTGGACGCGCTGTCGTTTATCGTCCACAAGGACAAGGCCTACGGTCTTGCCCGCGGCCTATGCGACAAGCTCAAGGAGATTATTCCGCGTCAGCTGTTCGAGGTGCCCATCCAGGGTGCCATCGGCAACAAGATCATTGCCCGTTCCACCGTCAAAGCGCGTCGCAAGGACGTGCTTGCCAAGTGCTACGGCGGCGATATCTCGCGTAAGCGCAAGCTGCTCGAGAAGCAGAAAGAGGGCAAGAAGCGCATGAAGGCCATCGGCTCGGTCGAGGTCCCGCAGGAGGCCTTTATGGCGATCCTCAAGGTGGACGAGTAGGTCTATGGCGCTTTCCGAATACAGCAAGCGGCTGCTGGGCGCCTATGCCGAGCAGCCGTTCCTTATGGCTCCCATGGCGGGCGTGACCGACCCTGCCTACCGCATCATGTGCCGCCGCCGCGGTGCCAACCTTGCCTACAGCGAGATGGTGAGCGTGGCGGGCCTTGCCTATGCCAGCAACAAGACCTGGCGCCTGGTGCTACCGGCCGACGAGGAGCAGCAGATTTGCGTGCAGCTCTTTGGCTCCAAGCCCGATCAGTTTGCGAGCGCCGTCGCCGCCGTCGAGGAGCGTGTGGGCGATCGCCTGTCGCTCATCGATATCAACATGGCCTGTCCTGCCCGAAAGGTTGTCACCAAGGGCGAGGGCTCTGCCCTTATGCGCACGCCCGATTTGGCCGAGAAGATCGTCGAGGCGGCGGTGGGCGCGGCGCATGTGCCCGTGACCGTAAAGATCCGCAAGGGTTTTTATGCCGAGGACCGTAATGCCGCGACGTTTGCCCAGATGCTCGAAGGCGCCGGTGCCGCCGCAGTCGCCGTGCATGGTCGTTGCGCCACGCAGCTCTACACGGGCCAGGCCGATTGGTCGGTCGTCGATGAGGTTGCCGACGCTGTCGAGATTCCCGTGATTGGTTCGGGCGATGTGTTCTCGGCCGAGGACGCTGCTGAGCATCTGCACGGCTCGGGTGCCAGCGCGGTGTTTATCGCGCGCGGCATCTACGGTAATCCCTGGGTTTTTGGTGATGCTCGCGCCCTTGCGTTCGATGGCACGCCGGTGCCGGCGCGCAGCTCCGTCGAGCGCCTAGACGCCCTGCGCGAGCACCTGACGCTGACGCATGAGCTCCTGCCGCTCATGTCGCGTGCCCGCACGTACGCAAGCTGGTACTTAAAAGGCATGCCCCATGCCGCCGCTTGGCGTGCCCATGTGGTGCGCTGCTCCACGTATGAGGAGTTCATGGCGCTGGTCGATGAGATCGAGCGCGATGTGGTGGCCTGCGAGGCTGCCCTTTCCGCCGGCGAATCGGTGCCCCCTCATCCGCTGGAGGCTTAAGGGTGGCCGTTACCGCGCTGTATGCGCACGTGCCGTTTTGCGCCCAAAAGTGCCGGTACTGCGACTTTGACTCGCGCAGTTTTGCTCCGTGCGACCTGAGCGCTGCGTTCGATGTCTATTTTGAGCAGTTGTTCGCGCGCCTCGATGCTTTTGGCAAGGCTGGGGCCCTTGACCAGATCCGCACCGTCTATGTTGGCGGCGGTACGCCGTCACTGGCGGGGGAGCGCCTGGTGGAGCTGGCGCGGCGTATTCGTGCGTGGTGCGCCCCCGTTGAGTTTACCTGCGAGGCCAATCCTGAGTCGCTGACCGCTGAGCTTGCCACTGCGCTTGCCGAGGCTGGTGTCACACGCGTCTCTCTGGGCGTGCAAACGCTCGATAACACCGAACTTACCGCCATCGGCCGTATTCACGATGCCGATCGGGCGCTCGCTGCCATCGCGACGGTCAAGAACGCTGGGCTTGACGCGTCGTGCGACCTAATGTGTGGACTTCCCGGGCAGACTGCAGCGACTTGGAAGAGCACGCTCGATGGCGTGCTGACGGCGGCTCCGCATCATGTGTCGGTTTACCCGCTCACGCTCGAGGAGGGGACGCCCCTCTATCGCATGGCGTGCCGCGATGAGTCGCTCGAGCCCGATGAGGATTTCCAAGCCGCATGCATGGACGTTGCGCGCGAGCGGCTGAGTTCGGCGGGCTACCATCCGTATGAGGTGGCAAGCTATGCGCTCGACGGCCATGAGTGCGCCCATAACATTGCCTACTGGACCGGACGGGGCTACCTGGCCCTGGGTCGTTCCGCCGCGGGCATGCTCGACGCCGAGGATTTCGACCGTCTTGTAGGTTTGTTCCCCGGCGTGTCTTCTCGAGGCGATTCGTACCGCGTGCGTCTGGTGCAACGTGACGATGTCGCGACGGCGTTCGAGGCCGAATATCTCTCGCAGCGCGAGGCTGCGGCCGAAGACCTGATGCTTGCTTGTCGCATGACGCGTGGTGTTGCGTCCGACCTGTTGGCTCGTGCAGCTTGCGTCATCCCAGCGGGTGAGCTGGCAGCCGCCTGCGATCGCACGCTCGAATTGGGTCTTGCCACTTGGGTGCCCGAGACGCTCGGGGTCCATGAGGGGCCCTTCACTTCGGCAGATGTCGTCGCGGGCCATGTTCGAGCTCGTCTGGCGCCGACCCACTTGGGCTGGCTCGATGGAAATGTTCTGTTCGAGCTGTTTTGGGATCTAGCTTAGGCCGCTCGGGTAGAATTACCGGAATATATACGCTGCTGTGAGCAGGAGGTTGCCGCGCATGGCGACGATGAACGAAAAAGATTACTACGAGATTCTGGGTGTCTCCAAGGACGCCTCCTCGCGTGATATTCAAAAGGCCTTCCAGCAAAAGGCCCGCAAGCTCCATCCGGACGTCAACAAAGAGCCGGATGCCGAGGAAAAGTTTAAAGAGGTTTCCGAGGCCTACGCCGTGCTTTCGGATGAGCAAAAACGTGCGCGCTACGACGCCATGCGTTCTGGCAATCCCTTTGCCGGTGCCCCTACGGCTTCACCCTATGGTGGCGGCTACGCCGGCAGCGCAGGCTATGGCAATCCTTTTGAGGGCGGCTTTCCCTTTGGTGGTGCCTGGGGCCAGCAGCGTCGTGGGCAGGCTGCCTACAATCCCGAGAACGGCGCCAATGTGGTCGTCGATATCAAACTCGACGCCAAGGAGGCCAAGGACGGTGCCCGCAAGACCGTCCGCTACACGCGCTTCGATACCTGTAGCAACTGCGGCGGTTCGGGTTCTGTCTCCTCCGAGCATGCCCATACCTGCCCGAGCTGCGGTGGCCGCGGCCACATCGACGTCGACCTGTCCTTCCTGTTTGGTGCGGGCACGTTCCAGTCGGTCTGCCCCGAGTGCGGCGGTTCCGGTAAGGTCGTGGCCGACCCCTGCCCCGATTGCGGCGGCAGCGGTCGTACTCGCGTAACCTCCGAGCAGACGATTGAGTTCCCTGCCGGCACGCACGATGGCGATGAGGTCCGCATTGGCGGCATGGGTCATGCTGGCACCAACGGTGCCGCGGGCGGCGACCTGGTCGGTCGCGCCCATGTTGAGGCCGAGCGCTTGGAAGGCAAAGCTCGTACCGGTTTTTACCTGATGGGCATCGTGGCGCCGTTTTTGGTGCTTTCGGCCATTTCGGGCGTGTTCTCGGCCTTTGCCGTGATGTGCTTTATTCCGTTTACCATGGGCCTGTTCATGGTGCTTTCGGACGGTGTGCTTCATCGCAGCCTGCTGTGGTGGAAGCGCGGTGCGATGCAGTTTGCCAACGGTTTTGCCAACGGCTTCATGTTCGCACTCGTGTCGGTGTGGTTTGCGAGCTGCTCGCAGCGCGCGATGCTTTCGCCCTACGGGATGCAATAACATCAAACCCTCTGTTTGCGGCCGGCCTTGCATGGGTATAGGACGCACTGTGACAATATTGAAAGTCGGAAGGATTCGGTCGTGTCGGAAAATAGGGATTACTACGAGGTGCTTGGCGTCGACAGGGATGCCGACGCGCGGACGATTAAGCGTGCGTTTTTAAAGAAGGCCCGTACCGTACATCCGGATGTTTCGGACGATCCCGAGGCCGAGGCCAAGTTCAAGGAGCTCAACGAGGCCTATTCCGTTCTTTCCGATGAGCAGAAGCGTGCTAACTACGACCGTTACGGCACCGCCGACGGCCCTGGTGGTTCGGGTTACGTCGATATCAACGATATCTTTGGTGGCATGGGCATGGACGACTTGTTCTCGTCGTTCTTTGGCGGCGGTGCCGGCGGTGGCGCCCGCAGCCGTCGTGAGCGTCGTCGCGGACGTGACATGGCCATCTCGCTTTCGGTGACCCTTGAGGAGGCGGCGCTCGGCTGCAAAAAGACGATCAGCTATGACCGCCTTGCTCCTTGCGAGGACTGCAATGGCACCGGTAGGGCAGAGGGCGCACAGGAAAAGCAGTGCGGCCGCTGCCATGGTACGGGCTACGTCACGACGGTTCAGCGTTCGTTCCTTGGCCAGGTTCAGTCTTCCTCGCCTTGCCCCGACTGCCATGGTGAGGGCACGGTTATCGATCATCCTTGCGAGACCTGCGACGGTCAGGGCCGCACGCCTTCGCATGAAAAGATAGACATCGATATTCCCGCCGGCGTTTCGACCGGTCGCCAGCTGCGCGTGAGCGGCTTTGGCGAGGCCGGCCTTCGCGGCGAGCCCTCGGGCGACCTGATTGTCAACGTGCGTGTTGCCGACCATGAGCGCTTTAAGCGCAACGGTGACGACCTGTACCTGGTGAGCGATATCTCGATTGCGCAGGCTGCGCTCGGCTGCGAGATCGAGGTCGAGGGCATTATGCCCGACGAGGTCGTTAAGGTGACGGTTCCCGCCGGCGCCCAGTACGGCGACACCGTGAGCGTCAATAATTACGGCATGCCGCGCATTGGCGGTGGCGGTTCGCGCGGCCGCCTGGTCGTGCAACTGCGCGTGGTCGTTCCCACCAATCTCTCCAATAAGCAGCGCGAGCTGCTCCGTGCTTTTGCCGATGAGATGGGCGATGACGTCGCTTCTGGTAAGAAGTCGGTGACCGACCGTATCAAGAGTGCCCTCGACGATATCCTCGATTAAGGAGCCCGCGTGCTCGCACCCCATATTTCCGTCGTCAACCTCGGCTGCCGTGTCAACCGGGTTGAGTCTGACCGTATCACTGCCGACCTTATGCGCCTGGGCTTTGCTATTGTGGAGCCCCAGGATGCCGATCTGATCGTCATTAACACCTGTGCCGTTACGGGCGAGGCCGAGGCCAAGACCCGTAAGGCCGTCCGTCATGCGCTGGCCCATCCTAACGAGCCCTATGTGCTCGTGACCGGTTGCGTGGTCAATTTACATCCCGAGGAGCTGCTGGAGCTTTCGGATCGCGTGATCGCCGAGCCGTCCAAGATCGATGTCGCCGAACGTGTCTGCGAGGTGCTGGGCGTTGAGTCCGATAGCGTTCCCGCCTGCAGCGATGGCGAGGTGGTCGATGCGCTCGGCCGCTCTCGCCTGGGCGTGAAGATTCAGGACGGCTGCAACCATCGCTGCACCTATTGCATTGTGTGGAAGGCACGCGGCCCCGAGCGCTCCGTGCCCGTCGAGTCCGTGCTCGAGCAAGTTCGCGAGGCCCAGGAGGCCGGCGTGCCCGAGGTGGTGCTGACCGGTGTGAACCTGGGTGCCTACGATGGCAAGAGCGCGACCGACGAGCACGTCGAAATCGATGAGCTGCTCGAGGCCATCATGGAGCGCACGTCTATTCCGCATGTGCGCATTTCCTCGGTCGAGCCCATGGATATCTCCGAGCGCCTGCTTAAGGTTATGGCGCGCTATCCGCAGCGTATCGCCCCGTTTTTGCACCTGCCCGTGCAGTCCGGCTGCACGGCGACCCTGCATCGCATGGGCCGTCCCTATAGCGCCGAGGCCTTTGAGGACACGGTGCGTATGATTCGTGCCATCTTGCCCCAGGCGTCCCTTTCGTGCGATGTCATCGTCGGTTTTCCCGGCGAGACGGACGAGGAGTTCGAGGAGTCGCTGGCGCTGTGCCGCCGCGTGGGCTTTTCGCGTATGCACGTGTTTCGCTACAGCAGGCGTCCCGGTACCCTTGCCGCCGATATGCCCGACCAGGTGCCGCCTGAGGTTATGGCCGAGCGCAGTCGTCGTATGCGAGCCGCGGCGCAGGAGCTTGCCATTGCCGACGCTCGTCGTCGCGTGGGCACGGTCGAGCGTGCCGTGCTCGAGTATGGTGACAACCTGACGCTCGGCTCGTTCCATCATGCCCGTCTTGACGATACCTGTGGACTTACAGCCCCGTGCCTGCTCGATGTTGCTATCATCGGAGTCGATGATTCCGGCTTGGTCCATGCACGCAGGGAGGTTCATGGAAGCCTCGAAGATTAGACTTACCGTTCCCGAGGGAATTGATCCCTCGCGCGTTTTGGGCGCCGGCGACGGCGTCCTTCGTGCGCTCGAGAGCTTGGTTCGCGCCCATGTGGTCGCCCGTGGCGATAGCATCTCCGTGAGCGGCGACCCGGACGAGGTCGAACTCGTGGCGCGCTTTTTCGAGCACGCTTTTCGCGAGGCGGCCGCCGGGCGCACGCTGTCTGCCGACGATGTCTCTCGCTGCCTGGCCGTCTTGCGCGACGGTGAGCACGAGGCTACGTCGCTTCGCGATGACGTGCTGCTTTCGTATCGCGGCCGCGTCATTCGCCCCAAGACGCTCGGCCAAAAGCGCTATGTGGATGCCATCCGCACGCATACCATCACGTTTGGCCTGGGTCCTGCCGGCACCGGTAAGACCTATCTGGCCATGGCGCTCGCCGTTGCCGCGCTCAAGCGTCACGAGGTGGGCCGTCTGATCTTGACGCGTCCGGTTGTCGAGGCGGGGGAGAATCTGGGCTTTTTGCCCGGCACCCTCGAGGAAAAGATCGATCCCTACATGCGTCCGCTTTACGACGCCCTTTTTGACATGATGGATCGCGAGCGCACCGATGAGCTTATGGAGCGCGGCGTGATCGAGATCGCCCCGCTTGCCTACATGCGCGGCCGCACGCTGAGTGATGCCTTCGTGGTGCTCGACGAGGCGCAAAATACCACGCCCGAGCAGATGAAGATGTTCCTGACGCGCCTGGGCTTCAACTCCAAGTTCGTGATTACCGGCGACCTGAGCCAGCGTGACCTGGTGGGTCGTCGTGGTGGCTTGGCGGATGTCGAGAAGATTTTGGGCCGTGTCGATGATGTCGCATTTTCGCACCTCGAGCGTGCCGACGTGGTGCGCCATGCCTTGGTGGAACGTATCGTCGAGGCATACGATACTTATGATGATGTGCGCGAGAAGCGCGTACGTGACCGAAAGGAGTCCCGTTGAGTGTATTGATCAGCAACGATGCCGAGCTCGATACGCTGCTCGACGCGCAGGAGGTGGAGCACATCTGCGAGGTTGTGCTTGCCGCCGAGGGCGTTGAGCGTGAAGTCGAGATTTCCCTTTCGTATGTCGACGAGGACGAGATGCACGAGCTCAACCACGAGTGGCGCGGCATCGACCGCACCACCGATGTGCTCTCGTTTGAATGCGACTCGGCCTTTGACGATGACATTCCCTCCGATGAGACGCTCGAGCTCGGCGATATCATCTTGGCCCCGGAGGTCATTGCCCGTCAGGCCCCCGGTTTTGGCAATAGCCCCGCTGACGAGTGCCGTCTGATGCTCGTTCACGGCATGCTGCACCTGCTGGGCTATGACCATATTGATGACGACGAGGCCGAGGTCATGGAGGCCCGCGAGGACGCCATCCTGCGCGATCTGGCGCTCGAGCGCGGCGAGGACCCCAAGCTAGTCCATGTCGGCCCCATCACCAACCACGCCCACGACTAGGAGCCGTCTATGATTCCCGGATCTAACAAGGACCATCCGTCCTTCTTAAAGTCGTTCTCCTATGCCATGGAGGGCTTCGTCACCGCCGTCAAGACCGAGCGCAACATTAAGGTCATGCTCGTGGCGGGCGTGTGCGCCGTCATTGCCGGCTGTATCGTGGGCCTCGACATTGCCGAGTGGGCCACGATTATCATCTGTTGTGGCCTGGTGATTCACGGCGAGCTGTGCAATACCGCCATGGAGGCCATTGTCGATCTGGCGACCCAGGAGCTCCATCCGCTGGCAAAACGCGCCAAGGACATCGCCGCCGCCTCGGTATACGTACTTTCAATCACCGCCGCGATTGTGGGCGTGCTGGTATTTGCCCACGCGCTCGGCTTTATTTAGAAAGGGATTCCCATGTCCGACAATATGCAGCCTACCGATGAGATTTTGGACGACGAGTCCCTGGACGCGGTGGATACCGAGGAGCTCGAGGATGTCGAGGAGTTCGACCCGTTTGAGGGCATGAGCGACGAGGAGCTCGACGCCCTGTGCGACGAGGGCGACAGCCTCGCGGGCTTTGGTGACGTGGAGCCCGGTTTCCGCAGCGGCTTTGTGGCCCTGGTCGGACGCCCCAACGCCGGCAAGTCCACGCTGCTTAATGCCTGCTATGGCAAAAAGGTCGCCATCACCTCGCCGGTGGCTCAGACGACCCGTCGCCGCATGCGCGCCGTCGTCAACCGTTCCGGCTACCAGCTAGTCTTTGTCGATACCCCGGGTATTCATAAGCCCAAGGACGGTCTGGGATCCGAGCTCAACAAGAGCGCGTTGTTCGAGCTGAACGATGTCGATGTCGTCGCGTTTTTGATTGATGCCACCAAGCCGATCGGCAGGGGAGACGCTTGGGTTGCCGAGCGCGTCAGATGCGCCCGTTGCAAGAAGGTCCTGGTGCTCACCAAGGCCGATGAGGCCGATCCCGCCCAGGTTATGGAACAGCTCAAGGCCGCCCACGAGCTCATGGAGTATGACGACGAGATCGTGACGTCGTCGGTCAAGAACTTCAACGTCGATGCCTTTATCGAGACCGTTGCGCACTTTTTGCCCGAGGGTCCGCGTTGGTTCCCCGAGGACATGGGTACCGACGCTTCCGATGAGACGCTCGTTGCCGAGTTTGTGCGCGAGAAGGTCTTGCGCCGCACCCGTGATGAGATCCCGCACTCCGTGGGCGTGATCTGCGATGCGCTCGAGCAGACCAAGAAGGTGCTGCGCGTGCACGCCACCATTTACGTCGAGCGTGAGGGCCAAAAGGGCATCATCATTGGAAAGGGCGGCGAGATGATCAAACATATCGGCATCGACGCCCGTCGCGACCTTGAACGCATCTTTGGTACGCAGGTCTTTTTGGAGCTGGACGTGAAGGCCAAGGCCGGCTGGCGTGACGACGAGGCCCAGATTCGCCGCTTTGGCTACAACGCCGAGGACTAAGGACGCGCGGCGCGCATGGCAGGCTCCCGGACATATCGCACGAAGGTGCTCGTCCTCGATAAGACGAAGCTCAAAGAGACGGACCTGATCCTGACGATGCTTGACGAGCGGGGTCGGCAGGTTCGTGCTGTGGCAAAGGGCGCCCGCAAACCCGGTGGGCGCCTGGCTGCGCGCTGCGAGCTGTTCTGTACCGTCGATATGCTGCTTGCGCATGGACGGTCGCTCGACGTGGTTTCCCAGGCCGAGCTTATGGAGGCTCCGCTCGGCGTTGCGCCCGATTACGAGACGACCTGCGCCGCAAGTGCGATCGCCGAGGTCGCGCGCGTGTGCTCGTTCGAGGACGCCGAGGACCCGTTTACCTTTGCTATAACGCAGCGAGCGCTTGCCCTGGTGGGCAGTGGGCTCGACACGGCACACATGGATCTACTTGTGGCGGCATATGTCTTTAAGCTGCTGTCGCACGTTGGCTATCGACCCGATTTTTCGGCCTGCGTGCTGTGCGGAGACCCCATGTTGTCGTATTTTTCGCCCCAGGCGGGCGGTCTCATGTGCGGGTCGTGCGCTTCGAGCGTTCCGGGTGCCGAGCTGGTGTCGACCGGTGAGGTCGCGTGGCTGCGCGCCCTCATGTCCATGACCTTCGATGCGCTCATGGCCGAGCGAATCGACCCTCATACGGCTGCGTTCTTGCTCGGGCTTTCGCATGTGTGGGCTGCGACGCATGCCGACCAGCGCCTCCGTGCGATGGAATTCATGTTGGGTCGGTGATGATGCGCAGGCACGGGCTGCTTGTGGTATCATACCGACCTGTTGGTACCTCGACCTTGGTTGCTCGCTCCACCGGCGGCTTCCCAGTCCGAGGCGAATCGAGTCGCCCGAGGGCGACGTAAAACGAAAGGTGAAACAATGACTGTTTCCAAAGAGCGCAAGGCGGAGCTGACTGCCCAGTTCGGTAACACCCCGGTCGACACCGGCAACCCCAAGGTTCAGGTCGCCATCCTGACTGAGCGCATCAAGGAGCTGACCGAGCACATGAAGTCCCACCAGAAGGACTTCCACACCCGTCGTGGCCTGCTCATGCTCGTCGGCCGTCGTCGTCGTCTTCTCTCCTACATCAAGAAGAGCGACATCGTCGAGTACCGTGAGCTCATCAAGGCTCTGGGCATCCGCGACAACATCCAGTAAGGATTTGTACATGCTAAGAGCGTCCTGCGCAGCGGGGCGCTCTTTTTGTGTAAGGGCGTGAACAATCACGCTCTGAAGCGTGGCGAGGGCAGGGGGCTCGCGTCACATGAGAAGCCCGCAGGCAAGGGGTCTGCGGGGTAAAGGAGAACAATGACACTCGTATCCAAGACCTTTGAGCTGTACGGCAAGACCTACACCTTTGAGTCGGGCGAGCTTGCCAAGCAGGCCACCGGCGCGTGCCTGGTCAAGCAGGGCGACACCACGATGCTCGACACCGTGGTCGTCTCCAAGGAGCGCAAGAACTACGACTTCTTCCCGCTGACCGTCGATTTCAACGAGAAGATGTACGCCGCCGGCCGCATCCCGGGTGGTTACCTCAAGCGTGAGGGCCGTCCCAGCGAGAAGGCCACGCTCACCGCGCGCATGATCGACCGTCCGATTCGCCCGAGCTTCCCGGATGGTTTCCGCAACGAGGTGCACATCGTCGCCACCTCGCTCGTCTCCGACCAGGTCAACCCCTTCGACGTCATCAACGTCATGGGTGCCTCTCTGGCCATGACGCTCGGCGGCGTGCCCTTCGAGGGCCCGCTTGCCTGCGTGCGCATCGGCCGTAACGTGGAGACCGGCGAGTTTATCGTCAACCCCACCTACGAGGAGCGCGAGAATTCCGATCTGGACCTGGAGCTGGGCGGATCCGCCGACTTCATCTCGATGGTCGAGGCCGGCGCCGAGGAGATCTCCGAGGACGACATGCTTGCCGCCATGAAGTTTGGCCAGGAGGCCCTTGCTGCCTTCTGCCAGGCCCAGGACGAGTTCGTCGCCGAGTGGGAGCAGGTCAACGGCCCCATCGTCAAGAAGGAGTACCCGCTCGACCAGCCCGTCGAGGAGGTCCAGGAGCGCATCTTCGCCCACTACGACGAGATGGCCGCTGCCCTGCGCGACGCCGACAAGCTTTCCCGCATCGGTAAGGTCGAGGCTCTGAAGGAGTCCATCCGCGCCGAGTTCACCGAGGAGGAGCAGGCCGCTTGGGAGCGTGAGATCCCCGTTGCGCTCAAAAAGCTCGAGAAGAAGGCCATGCGCACCATGGTCGTCGAGACCGGCGAGCGCGTCGACGGCCGTGCTGCCGACGAGATCCGTCCCATCATGGTGAAGGACAACTACCTGCCGCTCGTTCACGGCTCCGGCCTGTTCCAGCGCGGTCAGACTCAGGTGCTTTCCGTCCTGTCGCTCGGCATGCTCAACGAGGGCCAGCGTCTGGATACCATCGAGCCCACCGAGGGCAAGCGCTACATGCACCACTACAACTTCCCGCCGTTCTGCACCGGCGAGACCGGCCGCATGGGTAGCCCCAAGCGCCGCGAGATCGGCCACGGCAATCTGGCCGAGCGCGCTCTGCTTCCGGTGCTTCCCGACGAGAACGAGTTCCCCTACGCCATCCGCGTGGTCTCCGAGGTCATGGAGTCCAATGGCTCCTCTTCGATGGCTTCGACCTGCGGCTCCACGCTCGCCCTTATGGACGGCGGTGTGCCCATTAAGCGCCCGGTCTCCGGTATCGCCATGGGTTTGATTCAGGAGGAGGGCAAGACCGTGGTCCTGTCCGACATCCAGGGTCTCGAGGACTTCCTGGGCGACATGGACTTTAAGGTCACTGGCACCACCAAGGGCATCACCGCCCTGCAGATGGACAACAAGGCCACCGGCCTCACCTTCGACATCTTGGCCCGCGCCCTGCAGCAGGCCAAGGAGGGTCGCGCCTTCATCCTGCAGAAGATGCTCGATGTGATCCCCGAGCCGCGTCATACCACGCGCAGCACCGCTCCGCGCATCGTCTCCATCCAGGTTCCGACCGATAAGATCCGCGACGTCATCGGTTCCGGCGGCAAGGTCATCCGCGGCATCCAGGACGAGACCGGCGCTTCGGTCGACATCCAGGAGGACGGCACCGTCTTTGTCGGCGGCACCGGCGAGTCCGTCGATCAGGCCGTCGAGCGCATCAAGCTCATCATCAAGGTTCCCGAGCCGGGCGAGGAGTACACCGGTCGCGTGGTCTCCATCCAGCCGTTCGGCGCCTTCGTGAACCTGCTGCCCGGTAAGGACGGCCTGCTGCATATCTCCCGCGTCGCCAAGGGCCGCGTGGAGAAGGTCGAGGACGTCCTCAACGTGGGCGACGAGGTAAAGGTCGTCGTCATCGAGGTCGACGATCGCGGCAAGATCTCGCTCGATCGTCTCGACAAGCCCGAGGCCCCGGCTCGCGCCGAGGGTGCCTCCGAGGGCGACGGCGAGCACTTCCAGCGCCGTGAGCGTTCGCGTCGCGAGCGCTCCGAGCGCAGCGACCGTCCGCGCCGTCCCGGCGACAACGGAGGCC
>ERZ1107006.2451-NODE-2451-length-13522-cov-4.097498_pt1 | contig 13522 bp, 15 predicted proteins | sample MGYA00403696_ERZ1107006 | MGnify/ENA primary metagenome ERZ1107006 (study PRJEB35170, sample SAMEA104062441) | human gut metagenome | biome: human gut; feature: human-associated habitat; material: faeces | place: Denmark | collected 2012-08-13 ...
CGCATATTTGCGCGAAAACTACGCCTGCGTTTTGGGAATAAGGAGATATTGCGGCGCCTCAGCCATGGCGGCCTCGTCCAGCGGGTCGGTCAGGTCGTTGTACTCGTCGCTGCCGTAGCTGCTCAGATCGCTGGGCGTGTACAGCTGGGATGCGGCGTAGTAGACGGCCTGGCTGGCGTCCATCGTGCTGCCCATGGCGGCCATTGCCTCGGGCATGTAGGTCATGGCGGCGGTGTACAGGGCGCTGCTGGACGCAGTCTCGGCAGTGGCAGTCTCGTTCAGCTCGGCCATGCAGCTCTCTGCTGTGGCCATGATGGCGGCCTTCTGGTCGTCATCTGCCATCGAGTAGGTGGAGTAGTTGACCAGAGGGAACTGGACGGCCTCGATGTAGTAGCAGTCGTTGTTGACGTAGTCGGTGTACTCGGCGTCCGTCACGGGGCTTGTGCCGTCGGGACCGTAAGTCATCTTCAGCAGGACTTTGGCCTTCTGGGCGTTGAGCAGGTAGGCCTCCACGCTGGACTTGCTGATACCGTTGGCGGTGTACAGGTCACCGTTGGAGCTCCACAGGCTGTCCGCAGTCTTAGCGGCCTCAGCGGTGGCAGTGTCGTCCAGCACGCCGTTCTGCTCGGCAAACTGCTTTTCCACGGCAGCATAGTACTCAATGGCGTGGGTCGTCAGCTGGGCAACGTAGTCACTGCCGACGGCGGTGACATCCTCGCCGTTGATCGTACCGGTGCAGGTGGCCTTCAGCACGGCCTTGACGTCGGACGCGGTCTCGCCGGTGGCCAGCTCCGCAACACCGGAGGCGGTGTTGTAGGAGTTGTACTGGGCCAGCAGGTAGACACCGGCCGGGATCTCGACCCCGCCGATGGAGCCCACATTGGCAGGCGTAGACATAGCACAGCCGCCCAAAGCCAGCAGCATGGAAGCAGCCATGCCCAGGCTGAACAGTTTGGTTTTGATGGAACGCATGATCGGTTCTCCCCTTTATAATACTTGGCAGGGCATATAACACCCTGAATTAGTATTATACCGCGTTTAATCGCGTATTGCAAGCCCTGGCCCCGGTGTGGTATACTGGCTTCACGAGAGTTTCACATATTATAATAAGGAGTACGCCATGCTTCTGACCGAACAGGCCGCCCGGCTGCAGTGCGGCGACCTCGCTGACCGCGCCGTCCTTCTCGACCATGGCATAGCCGCGGGCCAGCACACCGTAGGGGTTCAGGGATGCGGCAAGTGCCGCCGTATGCTTCAGACGCAGCTCTCCGGCCTGCAGCTTGCCTCTGGCGGCAGTTTGCAGCCGCCCGGCCAAAGTATCCAGGCGGGCAGCACGCTCCTCCAGCGCTGCCTGTACACCAGCACGGGAAAGCAGCTGTTCAGTCTGTTCCAGCCTATTATAACATAAGCTCAGCTTAAATTGGATACAATTGTGAATATTTTCTTCCAAAGTGCATAATTTCCGTCCTTGTTCGGCACGGTCGGGCACAGCAAGCTCTGCCGCCGCTGAGGGCGTGGGCGCACGCTGATCTGCCACAAAATCCAGGATCGTAAAATCGATCTCGTGACCAATGGCGCTGATGAGGGGCGTTTTGCAGCGGTAGGCCGCCCGGGCAATGACCTCGGCATTGAATACCCACAGGTCCTCCCGGCTTCCGCCGCCGCGCGCTACAATGATCTCGTCCACCAGCCCGCTTTTGTCCAGCCGGGTAATGGCATCGGCGATCTCCTCTGCCGCTTCAAAGCCCTGCACATTCACAGGAGCCAGCAGCAGACGCACTGCGGGCCAGCGCCGACCGATGACATTGCGGATATCCTGCAGTGCAGCACCCGTCTTGCTGGTGACAAGGCCGATACACTGCGGGAACCTGGGCAGCGGCTTTTTATGCTCCGGTGCAAAAAGCCCTTCTTTGTCCAGTTTCGCCTTCAGCTGTTCAAAGGCCAGCTGTGTCGAACCGATGCCGTCCGGGAACATGTCGTTGACATAGACCTGAAACGCACCGTCCCGCTCGTAGAGGGTCACACGGCAGCGCACCACCACCTTCATACCCTCTTCGGGCTGGAAACCCAGCCGCCGCGCATCGGAGCGGAACATCACAGCCCTGACGCTGGCGGCTTCGTCCCGCAGGGAAAAGTAGCAGTGCCCGCTCCGGGCGTTCTGCACAAAGTTGGCGATCTCGCCCCGCAGGGCCAGATCGAACAAAACATCATTCACATCCAGCAGATTCTTGACGTACCGGTTCAGGGCCGAGACTGAGATCACTTCAGCCATAATCCAGCCCCCTGTGCGGCAAGAATGGACACACCGATGGCGTTGTCACTGGAATACTGCCCGGGCACGAAATACACCTGCGGCAGGCGCTGCTGCACCCAGGCGCGGATGATATCACTACTCATCACACCGCCCGCACAGACCACCGGTAGGCCGGGATATTCCTTCTGGGCGGCTTTTGTCATCTTGACCACGGTGTCTGCCACACAGAGCAGGCAGTATTTGCAGACATACTCCGGGGTTTTGCCCTCATTCAGCAGGGCATTGCACTGATTTTCCAGCCCCGAAAGACTGCACTGCATCCCCTTCACGCTGGATCTGGGCTTAATGGGCTCCTCACACAAGGCAGCCAGACGGGAAACTTCCACACCTGCCGGGAAGCCAAACCCCAGCTTGACCCCCACACGATCCACTGCCTGCCCGGCGTATAGGTCGGTGCTGGTGCCCAGTGTGGTGATCTCCTTTACCTCATTGCAGAGCAGAAGATCCGTTGTACCGCCTGAGATGTGGAAGAGCAGCACTTTCTGGCGGAAGAGCTCTTCCCCTTTTGCTGCAAACAGCGCTGCCGCCGCGTGCCCCTGCTGATGGGTGGTATGGATGAGCGGGATGCCCCGGGCCTGCGCAAAGGCTGTGGCCGCGCTGACACCCGCCAGGAAGCAGGGCATATAGCTTCCCTCCACGGGGCGCGGCTTCTGGGAAACGCCCACTGCCGAGATTTGGGTCAGATCAAACTCCCGGCCAAGCTCCTCCAACATCTCGGGCAGAGCCGCGGTATGGTGGAAGAGCGCATCACTCTGCCGCAGGCCCAGCTGGCCCTCCTTGACCGGCAGAAAACGTTTCTTTGCGCAAACAACCTCTCCGGCTGTGTGAAAAACCGCCAGAGAGGTTGCATAGTTGCTTGTGTCGATGCCCAGCGTATAGTGGCTCACTGTTCTTCCGACTCCACCGGCTCCGTATCCAGACCCTGCTCACGGGCAACAGCACCCAGCAGACCATTCACGAACTGATAGTCCTCATCTGCGCCGTATTTCTTGGTCAGCTCCACAGCCTCATTGATGACAACACCGGGCTTACGCTCGTCGCCATACAGCATCTCAGCCAGAGCCAGACGCAGGACAGTCAGGCTGACACGGGGCAGGCGCTCCATGGTCCAGTTGCGCAGATGTGCACGGATCTCATCATCCACCTCGGCAGAATGATCGTAGTATGCGTTCAGCAGATGCTTGCTGAAACCATCCACAGGGTGCTCTTCATCGTTTTCTTCATGGCTGGTAATGGCCTCTGCCAGCGGGATATCACCAAAGGTCTGCGAAAATGCCAGCAAAAATGCATTCTCGCGTGCTTCTCTACGGGGCAAAATATTTTCCATAATGTTCCTCTCGCAGCACGAAGCCTCTCCGGCCAGAGCACAGAGAGGATCGGCTTCCAATTCTGAATTTTATTTTACTTCTCTGCTGCAGTGGTTTCTGCAAGGCCGGCAATCACCAGATTGACGCGGCTCACAGTGACATTGGTCATGTTCTGCACAGCGTTCTTCACGTTTTCCTGCACCTTTTCGGCCACAGCAGGAATGCGTGCGCCAAAGCTCATCATCAGGTTCAGAGTGATGTTTGCGGTACCATCCCGCATTTCCACCACGACCGGAGACTGGATGCTGGATGCTTCCAGCAGATCCTTGAGCTTTTTATTTTGTCTGCCGCAGGAAACCTCGGCAACGCCGTCAATTTCCAATGCTGCGCAGCGTGCGATCTTGCCAATGACTTCGGTGGAGATCTGAAGGCTGCCGCCCCGAAGATCTGTATTCTGAAAATCCATTGTGTTGTCCTCCATTCAAAAGCGGGCACAGCCTGCTTTTTCTTGTTTGAAATGGTCCTGCCTGAAACGATCAATGCCATACGCAGGACAACATCATTCTTTATTGATAGAGTTATTATACCATCAAAGCGGGTGCGATTTCAATACTTGTTTCGGAAAACTCTGCCGCACCTTCTTATTTAACCTCCACCACCGTGATGTTCTGGGCAGTCACAGTGCTTTTGTTCAGCACCACATCCCGGATCTGTGCCACCTGTGCCGCTGTGAGCGGTTCACCGGAGGTCATCACGGTAAGGTCTGCCCGGCCGGACTGCAAAAAGCACAGGCAGTCTGCAAAACCTTTGGCTTTGATCAGCGTTTCGATCTCATTCTCCGCATTCAGATCTTCCAGATTTGCGGTCATCTGGGCGGTATATTCCTTCTTTTCCTCTGCGGAAAGCGACGAGGATTTCATCGTTTTCTTGATGGAATCCATCGCCTCATCGTGGGCCTTCTGTCGCTTAAGCCGAGCCTGCTCAAAAAACTTTGCACCGCTGTCACTGGCAACGCTTACAAGCTGCGCTTCACCATAGTTTTTGTTGGCGCTGGACACCGCTTCGGCCTCTGTGGGCAGCTCATCCAGAACCGTCTGCGCCTGTACCGGGACATCCTCAGCCTCTGCCGCGACCATTGCAGCATTGTCCGGCAGTTCCGTGGGCACATCGCTGCGGGCGTACTGCCAGTTCAAGTATACGGCGATCACCAGTGCGGCAGCCAATGTAACAGCTGTGGCCCTGCGGGTATTTCTGGAAAGTGCTCTCATAAATCGTTCCTCCTTATAAAAGCTGCAGGGTCTCAGCCCTTGCGCTGTTCCACACAAATGCGGTTGGATGGCAGATCCAGCAGTGCGCTTACCAGTTCGGTGATCCGGGCAGCAACGCGGATGTCTCCGCCGCCCTCGCACAGCACGGCCACACCGCACACCTGCGGCAGACATACCGTTTCGGTCAGGGCTGAACCATCTTCCAGCAGGACATGGGTCTGCTGGGACTGCATTTCTCCGGACTGTGTATCCAGCGCATAAATGGCTTCTTCCCCAGTCTCCAGCGTGACCATCACGGTCGTTTTGCCCGCACCGCTCATCTGTGAGATCAGATGTTCCAGCCGGTTCTCCAGCTGTGCCTGATATTCCGTGCTGCTCTGGGCAGACTTTGTGTTTTTTGTGCTGCCCGCTGCCGTGTTCTGCGGAAAAAGTTCCGACAGCAGGATCAGCAGCATTGCCAGAACGCCTACTGCCGCAGCAAGCCTTGCTCTGCCCTGTTTCCCTTTGCATTTCCGGGCAAAATCTTTCACGGAATCTCCGAACGAAATGCCCCCTGCTTCTTTCATTCGGTGTCCTCCTGTACTTCCAGTATTGGTGCCATGCCAAGCTCCTGCTGCAGATATGCCGCGATCCGGCTCTGCTCTGCGGATGTGCACGCCGCCGGGGGAATCACAAGCACCTTTTCTGCCCGAACGGTCTGTTCTGTCCGGGTCAGTGTGATCTCCAGTTTCACCTTTGTACCAAAGCGCCGCTCACACTCTGCGCAAAGATCCGCTTCCAGCCGTTCCTGCGCTCCCTGCAAGAGCGATGTCTCCGTACTCTGGATGCTGACCGCTGCCGGAGCAGCCGCCGCTGTACTTTTCAGTTCCAGCTTCATCTGCGGGGCCAGCCGGAACAGGATCACTAGAATATATAGCCCGGCAACGGCTTTTATGCATCTGCCCGCCCAGCCTGCGCCCGCCAGCAGCGTCGTGATCTCCGCACAGATACAGGCAATGCAGAACGCCGATGCCGCCGTCTGAAATGCGTGCATTTCCTATCCGCCTCCCGTCATCATCAGAAGCCCCACGCCTACCGTCAGCAGTTCAAAAAACAGTGCCGTTACTGCTGCCATGCATTTTACCGCTTCGGCCATGCAGTCAAACAGCGCCTGACAGCGCCGGTTCTCCGCAAGGCCGCACAGAAGCCTGCATCCTGCAAGGAATAGCAAATGGAGCAGAAGCTGCAGATACAGTGGCAGAAATTCGGCCCCGATCACGGCAAGTGCCGCAAAACCCAGACTGCTTTTGAGCAGCTGCATTCCGGCAAGAAATACTTCTGCCGTATCGCTCAGAGCCTGCCCGATCACCGGCACGCCGCCGGTAAGCAGCTGGCCCAGCCGCAGTGCAGAACGGTCCAGCTGAACCGTTACCGCTCTTTGCAGCCCTAACAGCACTGCAAAAATCCGCCCAGCCCAGACAAGCCCCCTGCGCAGCAACGCGCCCATGACACGGCACGTTTCCGAAAGCCCCTGCTGGGTGCTGATGCAGCACGCCATGCTTACCGCAAGGTAGCTCTGCAGCAGCGGACTGACCACAAGCACCGTACCCTGTGCCAGAAAGCACAGCCCGGTCAGCAGCAGACCGCTTGCCGCTGTGCTGGCATTCACCTCTCCACCGGCAGCGAGCACACCGCTGTACACCGGAAGAAAACCCAGAAGGTAGTTTTTCCACCCCTCCATCCGCTCACAGATCAGCTGTGCAAGGCTGATCAGATCTCCCCACAAAAGAGTGCCGCAGCCCACAGCCGCAGCCAGTTCCAACAAGGCGCTGTCGGCTGCTCCTCCCACCAGAAATGAAAGCACGATCAGCAACAGTAAAAACAGCAGAACATCCGCATAGCAGTGTGCCATCTGCCGGATCATCTCTGCCGGTGATCCCGGCAGGAGCGCAAGCAGAGCTTTGAGCGGATCTTTGGCAAAAGACTCTGCGCTTTGCGGAGCTTTTTCCAGATAAGGCTGCCAAAGCTCCTGTCCGGGCAGGCCCTGCAGCTGTGCCGCAGCGGCATCAGGTGCAAAAGCCAGAAAGTATACGGTGCATAATACAAACGCTGCCGCTTTTTGCAGGAATTTTTTTATCATGCGGCAAGCCCCCAGATCTTCTGGCAGATCTCTTCCAGCAGAGGAAATGCTGCCGCCAGAACCAAACATCGGCCCGCAAACCCGGCGCACCATGCCAAAGTATCCGCACCAGCTTCTTCGCACAGAGTCCGCGCGTAATCGGTCAGCAGCAAAATTCCGGCACAACGCAGCAGACAGTCAAATGCAGGCCCGTCCACCCGGCGGCTGAAAGCCAATATATTCCGAAGCAGCTCCTGCACCGCCACTCCAAGCTGCAGCAGCACAAACAATGCTGCGCCAACGGACAGCAGAAACGCATAGGCCGGTGCATCCTTCCGCAGCAGAAGCTGCGCCGCTGCAAAGACGACCACTGCCCCCAGAATGGAAAAAGATGTACTCATAGTGCAAACAGCGACTTGATGGTAACGAACAGTGCGCTGATCTGCTTGACAAGGATGGAAAGCACTACCACAAGACCCGCAAGGGTCGTCATCATGGCCTGATCCTCCCGGCCGGAACGGATCAGCAGCTGGTTCAGGACGGCCACGATAATACCGATCGCTGCAATTTTGAACACAAGGTCGATCTCCAAGTTTTCGTCCTCCTGCCACTACAAAAGAATCAGTGCTGCCACCGCGCCGGCTGCAAGGCCAAGCCTGCACGGTAAGCCCTGCATGGATGCCGCTTTCTGCTGCGCCTGGTGCAGGAATGCTTCAAAACGGGCAGAGTAATAATCCAGTCGTTCGCATTCCTGTGCCGCTTCGCTTTGGCCAAGGCCGGAAAAGCACTGCTCAAAGCAAAGGCGTTCCGCATCATCAAATCTTTCCGGTGCCGGAATTTCCTGCAGTTTTTGTGCTTCATCACTTTCCAGCAGCTTTTCCTGCACGAGACACCACTGCAGCTGTTCCAGATCCAGCCTGCGGTAAGCGATCTCCTGCCGGATGCGCTGCAACAACTCCACGGTGCGCTGCAGCTGCAGGATATGCTGCTCTGTTCTGGCCTGAAATGCCGAACCGGTCAGCCACCCGCACAGCAGGAGCAGTGCAGCCGCTGCCCAATGAAAAAGCCGCATCATACCGTGCAGACCTGCCGGACTTTTCCCGGCGTTGTGCAGCCGTGCAGCAGTACAAATACACGCAGCATTCCATGCTGCTGCAGCGCCTGCACCTGCGGCCGCCGGGCGGCTTCTTCCACGCTTGCGGCATGGACGCTTGCAACAAAGTCCACCCCGCTGTAAAAGCCCTGTTCCAGCGCTGCAGTTTCGGCAAGCGTGCCCAGCTCGTCCAGCAAAATAACCTGCGGCGAAAGCGTGCGCAGTGCCATCTGCACAGCCCGTTCCTTAGGGATGCCGGACAGCAGATCCAGCGGCGGCATCTTCTCGGAATCACCCGGCGGAAAGATCTCGCAGCGCTCGTCCACCACGCAGGCTCGCCGCTGCATCCCGGCCAGTTCTCGTGCGATCTGACGCAGCAGCGTCGTCTTGCCGCTGTCCGGCTCGCCGACCAAAAGCATCCCAATAAAATGCTTTTTCAGTTGCACCAGAAGTTCGTCCGGCAGCTGTGCCGGAACCGCCCTTGCAATGCGCAGGTTCAGCCCCTGCACCTGCTGCAGAACCGTCTGGCCGTCGCGATCCACATAGCGTCCTGCCACACCCACCCGGCAGCCGGAGGGCGTGGTCAGAAATCCATGCGCAAGCTCCGTCTGGTGTGCATGTACCGCGCCGCCGCACAGGGTGTGAAAGATCTCTTCGATCTGAAACTGATCCAATACACACTCCCTCAGCTGCAGCGGGCACTCCGGCAGGTCCTGCAGCGGGAGCTGCCGACCCGACAGTGTAACAAAAACACCACAGCCTGTCCGGAACCGAAGTTCATGGATCTGCGCTGCCGTCTGTGCTGGCAGCTGTCCCAATGGCCCGGCCAGCCATGAGGGAAGCAGGCGTATCGCCCGATAATACTCATCCACACTGTCCTCTCCTTTTTCAGGCTCATTGCCTGCTATGAGTATATGCCTGTCCCTGCCGGATAGAACCTGCGGACATAAAAATATCCCCGCAGCACAAAACTGCGAGGATATCCATTGGAGCGGTTTTATCAGGTGTTTTCGTCGCTGATCATTGCCAGAAATTCTGCCTCGGTCAGCACCGGGATGCCAAGCGCCTGCGCCTTGGTCAGTTTGGAGCCTGCTGCCGTGCCTGCCACAACATAGGCCGTTTTCTTTGAAACAGATCCGCTGGCCTTACCACCGTTTTTCACGATCAGTGCTTCCGCCTCATTGCGGGAAAGAGTTTCCAGCGTGCCGGTGACCACCAGCGTTTTCCCTGCCAGCTTATCGCCCTTCGGTTCGCCCTTCCACTGCATATTCAATCCGGCATCGGCCAGACGATGGACAAGGTCGGTCGTTCCCTCTTTTGCAAAGAATTCCACGACGCTCTGCGCCATTACGCCGCCAAACCCATCGATCTCGCTGATCTGCTCTGCACTTGCTTCCCGGACAGCCTGCAGCGTACCGAAATGCTCTGCCAGCAGGGCTGCAGCTTTATCGCCAATGTTGCGGATGCCAAAGCCGAACAGGAGCTTATCCAGATTGTTCTGCTTGGAAGCCTCGATGGCGTTCAGCAGGTTATCGGCGCTCTTTTCCTTGAACTTATCCAGCGTCAGCAGCTGTTCCCGCGTCAGCGTGTAGATATCCGCTGCGGAGTGCACCATGTCCTTCTCCACCAGCTGGGTGGCAACTGCTGTGCCAAGGCCCTCGATATCCATTGCATCGCGGGAAGCAAAATGGATGATATTGCGCAGTGCCTGTGCCGGGCACTCGGGGTTAACACAGCGCAGAGCTGCTTCATCCTCCAGATGAACGACTGGTGCACCGCAGGAGGGGCAGACCGTGGGCATCTCATAGGGCTGTGCATCCTCTGCGTGATTGGTAACACCGATCACTTCCGGGATGATATCACCCGCCTTGCGCACCTGAATGGTATCGCCGATGCAAAGGCCGAACTGATGGATAAAATCCTCATTGTGCAGGGTCGCGCGGGCAACGGTAGTACCCGCCAGAAAGACAGGGTCAAAGCAGGCCGTCGGGGTAAGAACACCGGTGCGGCCAACTGCGACCTCAATGCTGCGCAGCGTTGTCTCCTTTACCTCTGGCGGATACTTAAACGCAATTGCCCAGCGTGGGAATTTGTTGGTGGAACCCATCAAATCGCGCTGTGCAAAATCGTTCACCTTGATTACTGCACCATCCATATCAAAATCCAGTTTGGCACGGTTCTGGCCGATCTGCTCGATCTCGGCAATGGCCTGCTCAATGTCATGCACGATATGATAGCGCGGCGAGACCGGCAGGCCAAGGCTCTTGAGGTAATCCAGACTTTCAGCATGCTTGGTAAGCGTTTTGCCGCGGATCTGCTGCACATTGAAAACAAAAATAGAAAGGCCCCGGCTTCCGGTGATCTTTGCATCCTTCTGGCGCAGCGAACCGGCAGCCGCATTGCGCGGATTTTTAAAGGGCGCTGCGCCCTGCAGCTCCTGCTCTGCACACAGCTTCTGGAACGCGCCATGCGGCATATATACCTCACCGCGCACTTCCAGAAATTCCGGTGCATCCTTCAACTTTTTGGGAATGCTGCGGATGGCGCGGACATTGGCGGTCACATCCTCGCCCACCACGCCATCGCCGCGGGTAGAGGCACGAACCAGCTCACCGTTTTCGTATTCCAGACTGCAGGAAAGGCCATCGATCTTGATCTCCACCACATACTCCGGCTCTATGCCGGCTTCCCGCACGCGGCGGTCAAAATCCCGCAGCTCATCATACGAAAATGCATCCAGCAGGCTTTCCATTTTTACCGCATGGGTCACCTTGGGCAGCTTGCTGCTGGCCGTGCCGCCTACCTTCTGGGTAGGCGACGATGCCGTGACCAGCTGCGGAAACTGCGCTTCCAATTCTTTCAGTTCCCGGGTCAGAGAATCATACTCAAAATCTTCAAGCTCCGGGGCATCCTGGTCATAGTAAAGCCGATTGTTTTTCTCGATCACAGCGCGCAATTCTTCCACGCGCTTTTTTGCCTGTTCCAACTCCAAAAGTTCCACTCTCCCGCTATCCGGTTTCTCCCGCGCTGCCGTCCGGCACTACCGCCTGAAAATGCATCGCAGAAAACTATTTTGATTATAACACATCCAGCCGCGCTCTGCAAAGAGAAAGCGGATACAATTTGTATAAGTGCTTTGAAATCTGCATGTGTAATCGTTTTCAATCATCACTGCTGATTGATTTAAAATCAACACACGGAGATACTCTTTGTTTATTATTTTGATAAAGCAACGTTTTATCGTGTGATTTCTCCACATCCATGACGAGCGAATCGTCCTGTAGTATCGTTAAGTCGCCAGCCAAAACACACACAGAAAGGGCAACGCATTCGTCGTGAATGCTTTAGGCCTTGGCCCTCCGGCATCGTCCTCATGATGGTCGTGTTCAGTTCGTCACCACGGCAAAGAAAGCCGGTGTGGATGAGCATGTCATTAAAAAGATTGTCGGCCACTGTATTGATGATGTTGCCGAAAAGTCGTATACTAAAAGAGGCATTGAGTGGATTCGTCATTTCATGCAATGCATCGTACCATCCTAGATTTTGTACGATTGTTTTAGGAGAAAAGCTGTTCCGATTTGTGAACTAAGTATCATACCGTTTCAAGAGGAGATCAAGCTGCCATGGATTGGGAAACATTAAGATCAAGCTGTCTTGCCTGCACCCGCTGCGAGCTGTGCAAGACCCGCACCAATGTGGTGTTCGGTCAGGGTGTGGAAGATGCCGAAGTTCTGTTTGTGGGCGAAGGCCCCGGCCAGAATGAGGATGAGCAGGGTCTGCCCTTTGTGGGGCGCAGCGGCCAGCTGCTGGACAAATATCTGTTTGCCATCGACCTTGACCGCACGAAGAACTGCTATATTGCAAACATCGTCAAGTGCCGCCCGCCGCAGAACCGTGACCCCCAGCCTGCTGAGAGCGAAGCCTGTATGCCCTGGCTGCGGGAGCAGTTCCGCCTGCTGAAGCCAAAGATCGTGGTCTGCCTTGGCCGCATTGCCGCCCAGCGGATGATCCGAAAGGATTTCTCCGTGACCAAGGAGCATGGCCAGCTGTACGAAAAGGGCGGCATCCTGTTCATGGGTACCTTCCACCCTGCCGCTCTGCTGCGCAGCCCGCAGAACAAGCCTGCAGCCTTTGCTGATTTTACTGCCCTGCGGGACAACATTGAAACGGTATGCAAACATACCTATCATAAAGACTGAATCATTCCCGCTGCAAGAACCAAACACCTTCCTTTTGCATACTCTAAAACAAAAAGAGAGGTGTTCGATTATGGAAACTGCACGACATGATTCCATTGATTTCTTTCTGGGTGCCACAACGCCTGCCGGTTTCAAGGGCTATTTTGAACCGCTGCGCCACGAACCCGGCATGCAGATGTACCTGATCAAAAGCGGGCCGGGCTGCGGCAAATCCACCCTGATGAAGCGGCTTGCCCGTGCTGCCGAACAGCGCGGCGAACTGACGCAGCGCATCCACTGTGCCAGCGACCCGGACAGTCTGGACGGCGTGATTCTGCCCGGGCAGCACAGGGCCATCGTGGATGCCACTGCGCCCCATGTGGTGGAGCCGGATGCTCCCGGTGCGGACGAAGTGGTAGTGAGTTTGTACCACACCATCGATGCAGAAAAGCTGCACCAGTGCACCGATGAGGTCAAGGCGCTGTTTGCCCGCAACGCCCTGCTGCGCAGCCGCGCTGCACGATATATTGCATCGGCAGGCAGCCTTTTGCTGGACAGCCGCCGCGCCGAAGCCTGCAGCGCCAATTTCGACAAGGTGCGCCGTTATGTCAAACGGCTGTGCACCCGGGTGATGCCGCGCACGGAAGGCATTGGCAGCGAAGAGCTGCGCCTGCTTTCCGCCGTCACCCCCAAGGGTGAAATGTTTTATCAGGGCACTGCACAGGCATTGGCGGATAAGTTTATCGTGTTCCGGGATGACTACGGCGCGGTGTCCCGCCTGCTGCTGGAGCTGATTCGTGCCGAAGCCCTGACGCGGGGCTACCACATTATTACCTGTCCATGCGCCATGCACCCGGAGGATAAGATCGACCATATCCTGATCCCGGAGCTGAAGCTTGCCTTCCTGACGGATAATCGCTGGCATCCGGTGCATCTGCCCAGTGTGCAGGCTGTGCGGTGCACCCGCTTCCTTGACAGGGAAAATCTGGCAGCGTACCGGGCACGGCTGCGCTTTAACGAGCGTGCTGCCGCCGAACTGCTGGAACAGGCCAGTGCCCTGATGGCACAGGCCAAGAGCTGCCACGATGAGTTGGAGACCTATTACCGTGCAGCGGTGGATTTTGGCAAAGTGGATGAAGCGGCAGCAGAATGCATGGAGATGTTCGGCCTGAAATAATCAGTTTACGTCGACGAACCGGGAGTTTCTCTGAAGACCGTCCGCTGGGGTGGGACCCTGTTGCCGTCAGGCAATAGGGCGGGCGAT
>ERZ1107006.2463-NODE-2463-length-13483-cov-7.394996_pt1 | contig 13483 bp, 11 predicted proteins | sample MGYA00403696_ERZ1107006 | MGnify/ENA primary metagenome ERZ1107006 (study PRJEB35170, sample SAMEA104062441) | human gut metagenome | biome: human gut; feature: human-associated habitat; material: faeces | place: Denmark | collected 2012-08-13 ...
TGCGGCGCTCTACCGCCGGGAGCTTGCCCGGCTGACCAGCAGCTCCGGCTATATGCTCAACGCCGGGCTTGGCCTTGTGTTTGAGCTGGTGCTGGCTGTGCTGGCGGTGGTCAAGCGACGGGAGCTTCTGGGCGCGCTGACCGCGATCCCGGAGCTGTACGCAGCAGCCGCCCCCATCTTGCTGCTGGCCTGCATGATGGTTTCCGGCATGGTATTCTTTACGGCGTCATCCGTGTCGCTGGAGGGCAAGAGCTACTGGATCGTGCGCTCCATGCCGGTCGAAACCAAAAAGATTTTGCAGGCGAAGCTGAATCTGTCCAATTCGCTGGCCGTCGCGCCGGCACTCGTCATGATGCTCGCCGCCGCGCTGGTGCTGCGTGTTTCCGCCGCAGAGACGGCGCTGCTGCTGGCCTGTCAGCTGCTGTTCGTGCTGCTGACGGCGAACGTCGGGCTGATGGAGGATCTGCGCCACTGCAACCTCGACTGGATCAACGAGACGCAGGCGGCAAAGCAGGGCGCAGGCGTGCTGCTGAGTATGCTGCTGGGCTTTGGCTTTGTGGTGGCGGTCGGCGCGCTCTATTTCTTCCTGCTGGCGGAGCTGATGCCGACAACAGCCTTCCTCGGCCTGATCCTGGCCCTGATGGCGATCTTGTACGCGCTTACCGCCCGCTGGCTCATGACCCGCGGCGTAAAGCGCTTCGAAACGCTGCGCTGACACGGCAAAAAGCCTCCCCCTGCCATGCAGCGCATGGCAGGGGGAGGCATGGGCGCGGGCGCTTATACCGTGCAGTACGGGAGCGTTTTCCGGTCCGCGAAGCGGTAGGTGCGCAGAAACGGCTCCGGGCGCAGGCCCTTCTGCAGATAGTCGAGCAGCAAAAGCGCGCAGGCGCGGCTGTCGCTGCCTGCGTTGTGGTGGTCGAGGTCGAGCCGCAGATGCTCGCAGAGCGTGTTCAGCTTGTGGTTCGGCAGGTACGGATATGCCTTTCGGCCCATCTGGCAGGTGCAGAGATAGACGGCCTCCGGCTTCCAGCCGATGCGATAATCGTGCAGACAGCTGGCCAGCACCCGCAGATCAAACGGCGCGTTGTGCGCGACCAGAATGCAGCCGGCCAGCATCGGCTCCAGCAGCTGCCAGAGCGCGGGAAAGTCCGGCTGGCCGCGCACCTGCTCCGGCGTGATGCCGGTCAGCGCGATATTGAACGGATCAAAGTGCGTCTGCGGGTCGACAAGCGTGTAAAGCTCCTGCACGATCTCGCCGCGCTCGATCACGCTGACGCCGATGGCGCTCATGCGCCGGTTTTGCGCGTTCGGCGTTTCCACGTCGAACGCCACATAACGTTCTTCCATAGTTCCACCCCATTTGACAGGATGGAACCAGTATAGCAGATTTTTCGCCCCTTGTCAGCCCTCTTCGATCGCGCTCGTCGGGCAGGCGTCCATGGCCTCGGCGGCAGTCTCCTGCGCGCTTTCCGGCACGGGGCCGGGCGCTGCCTCGGCAAAGCCGTCGTCCCTGAGAGAAAAGACCTCCGGGCACGTTTCGGCGCACAGGCCGCAGCCGATGCAGACGTCTTCATTCACATGATAGTGCATATGCATTCTCCTTTATATAGAAAAGTCTGAGCCAGCCGGTTTTCCCGGCTGGCTCTAGTATTTGCGGATTTTTATCTTTTTTTCCTGTGCGGGAAAATTCCCTTGTCCAGCCGCGCCTTTGCCTTGCGCAGTCCCCGGCGGCAGACAAACATGACCGAGAACGCAAGCAGGCCCAGCACGACGAGGATCAGCAGCGACGGCTTATCCAGCGCACTCAGTGTAAACAGCTCCGGCAGGAAGAAGTAGCACACCACGAATGCGATGCACAGTCCGACGAGCATGGCCTTGCGGAGCTTATTCATCGGCAGCGAGGTCTGATGGACCATCAGCAGGCCGACGATGCCCATAATGCCGGTGCAGAGCGTGGAGAGCATATCCTCTTTGATATGGAATGCCAGATAGAACAGCATCACGCCGACCACGAGAATGAGGTCAGACAGCGCGGCGGGCAGCGCCCGGTAAATGACGTTCGGCATAAACCGGCCGCTGATGCGGTTCTCGTTCGGCTCCATGGCAAGGATGAACGACGGGATGCCGATGGTCAGCGCGTTGACCAGACTCAGCTGCGCGGGCGTATACGGATAGGGGAGCGTAAAGAACAGCGTGATGAGGGAAAGCACGAACGTGAAAATATTCTTGACGAGATACAGCGACGCGCTGCGCTCAATATTGTTGATGACGCGCCTGCCCTCGGCCACGACGGACGGCAGCGCGGAAAACTGCGAATCAAGCAGCACGATATGCGATGCCTGACACGCGACGCCCGAGCCGGAGGCCATGGCGATGGAGCAGTCTGCCTCGCGCAGCGCCAGCACGTCGTTCACGCCGTCGCCGGTCATGGCGACCGTGTGCCCCGCCAGCTTCATGGCTGCGACGAGCTTCTTTTTCTGATCCGGCGTGACGCGTCCGAAGACGGTCATGTCCTCCGCCGCCTTCGCAAGCTCCGCGTCCGTTTTGAGCGTCCGCGCGTCGACAAATTTCTCCGCGTCCGGGATCCCGGCACGCCGCGCGACCTCCGAAACAGTCAGGGGATTGTCGCCGGAAATGACCTTCGTGCGCACGCCCTGCTGCGCAAAATAGGAGAACGTCTGCGGCGCTTCGGGCCGGATCTTGTTGCTCAGCAGGATCAGCGCCAGCGGCATCATTTCCGCGTCCAGCGCTTCGTCCGACAGCTTCCCGTCGTAAAGCGCCAGCAGCAGCACGCGGCAGCCCTTCGCCGACCATTCCTCCGCCAGCGGCAGATACTGCTCCTTTTCCGGGCAGTTCGCCAGCAGAATTTCCGGCGCGCCCAGCAGATACGTCTCGTCCTCGTGGAATGACACACCACCGTATTTTTTCGCCGACCGGAACGGCATGGCGTCAATCGCCGTCTGCATGGACTGTCCGGTAAAATATCGCCGCAGCGCGGCCATGGTGTCGTTGTCGTCCTGCATGGCGCAGACGTAATCGGCCATGATCATGCGGATATCGTCGGCGATATAGCGCTCCGGCTGTAAGGGAATAATGTCGTCGACGGTCATTTTCGGCTCTGTGATCGTGCCGGTCTTGTCGACGCAGAGCGTGTCGATGCGCGCAAGCGTCTCAATGCAGCCCATGTCGTGCACGAGCGTGCGCCGGTTTGCAAGCCGGATGACGCTGGCCACCAGCGCAAGACTTGTCAGCAGATATAACCCCTCCGGGATCATGCCGACGATGGAGCCGACCGTGCTCGTCACCGCGTCCGTGATGGGGCTTTTCAGCCACAGATATTCCTTGATGAACATCACCGCGCCCAGCGGAATGACAAGGAAGCCGATCCATTTGATGAGACTCGTCAGCGAATGCATCATCTCTGACTGCGGCTGCGATCCGGTCTGCTTGGCCTCCAGCGTGAGCCGGGAGACGAAGCTGTCCGCGCCCACGGCGGTCAGCCGTGCGCGGCAGCTGCCGGACACGACAAAGCTGCCGGAGAGCAGCCGCTCGCCCGGCTTTTTAACGATCTCATCGGCCTCGCCGGTGACGAGCGCCTCGTTGACGCGGCATTCACCCGCCGCAACGACGGCGTCCGCCGGGATCTGGTCGCCGGGGGAAAAGACGGCGATATCGTCCCGCACGAGCTGGGCCGCGTCCAGCTCGACGGTCTGCCCGTCCCGCACGGCGCGGCATTTCGGCGCGGCCATGATCTTCAGTCCATCGACCTTTTTCTTCACCCGCAGATCCTGCACGATGCCGATGAACATATTGCAGAACACGGGGCCGAGGAACGTCAAATTCAGCCACTGCCGCACGGCGATCACGCAGCCGGCCAGCAGGAAGAACAGGAAGTTAAAGTACGTAAAAACGTTTTTTGCGATGATCTCCCGGACCGACGCGCCGGGAGACTCCACCGGCGCGTTGCCCCAGCCGCCGTCCAGCCGCTCCTGCGCCTGCGCGGCGCTTAAGCCCGTCTCGGCGTCCGCCTCCAAAACGGGGATCTCCTGCCGCTGCGGCCCGTCCGGCTCCTTCGGTTTTCGTTTCAGGAATGACGCTGCCACAAATGCCGTCCTCCTCCAAGTAGTTGCTGATATCATATCACATCTGCGGCAAAATTTATCAACAAACTGTATATTTTCAGAAAATCGTAAGAAATCATGCTGCGGACGGGGAAATTCCGATACCGCCCATGCTGCTTGCGGAAAAAGATCAGCATTTGATCGTGATTGCTCTTGTAATCAGCAAGTACGCTCGCTTGCCTTACATATGGAGACGTCCGTTTGGATGCGGGAAAGCGCGTGATATGGAAAGGGCGGTTCTGGCGGAAGGACGTCTGGCGAGGATGGAGAAACAGAACGCTTCTTTCAGATTCCTGTTTCTTCACCTCTTGCTTCGTCGTGCGTCGCTGGAGCGGAAAATCCGCAGTGTTATCCGAATAACGTGTTTTACTTGAAACTATTTGCGGATTGGGTATAATGGAAGTACAATCATGCCAAAAGAATACATTCCTTCCTTTAAAAAGGAAGCCGTCCGCCGATATGAACAAGGGACCACTTTGAACGCACGCAGCCGGGAGCTCCGCATTGCGCCCAGTACCCGTTGCCATTGGCGCAAAGAATACTGTTCTATCCAAACGGCCAACCACGCCTGCACGGCGAAGGCAATTGTTCCGTTTTCCGTAATAACTGTTGGCATGGGTGCGTGCGCTTGGTATAATGGAATGGATAAAACCGGTAGCCGGGGAGGCAGCTATGGAATACTATGCGAAATCCGAAAATCTGCAGGGGCATCAGGAAACTGTGAAGGAGCATTTACGAAAGGTCTCTGCGCTTGCGCGGGAGTACGGGGAGGCACTTGGCCTTGCAGATGCCGCAGGACTGGAAGGACTGGTACATGATTTTGGAAAGTATACCAAGGCGTTTCAGGATGTGTGGAAAGGCAAACGAACAGGCGTTGACCATGCGATAAGCGGGGCCTGCTTTCTGGAATGCTGCTATAGGGGGAGACCCGGCAGCCGTCCTGTGATAGAGGCGGTCAATGGACACCATGCCGGTCTTGTGGCCTACGATATGATAAAGGCGGAGCTGCACGCGATTGCAGATGATCGTAAGCAAGCCCACGGAAACGCCGGAAAAACGCCCTCGATTGAAAACGCAGCGCAGCTGAAAGAGGCAAACGCCGCGTTTCAAAAGGATTTTCCTGATTTCAGACTGCCAAAGCTTCCGATACCTCCTGCCGATGAACTGGAATCCATGCTGTATACCAGATTGCTGTTTTCCTGTCTGGTGGATGCAGACTACACGGCCTCTGCAATGAATGACGACAGTACATACCTTGATCGTGCGGAGGACTGCTATTTTGACCCGCAGGCGCTTCTGGAAACACTGTACGCCTATTGCGGCAGCATCCGGCAAGCCTCCACTGCGGACAAAACCTTGAATCAGTACCGGGATCAGGTCTTTGAACAGTGTGGGAAGATGGGTGATAAGCCGGAGGGATTATATACGCTGACGGCGCCTACCGGAACCGGAAAAACGCTGGCGCTGCTGCACTTTGCGCTGCGGCACTGCCTGAAGCATGGGAAAAAGCGGATCATTATTGTCCTCCCGTTTTTGACGTTGGCGGAACAGAATGCAGATACGTATGCTAAAATCATTCCAAACGTACTGGTCGACCATAGCCAAAGTGATTTACCGGAGGAGGCCCGGGAGCTGGCCGCCAGATGGAGCGCTCCGGTCATCATCACCACGTCTGTCCGTTTTTTTGAAGCTCTGTTTTCAGACCGCCCGACCGTCTGCCGAAAGCTCCACAACATTGCAGGCAGCGTTGTGGTATTTGACGAGGCCCAGAGCCTGCCTGCCAGTCTGACCTCCGCCACGCTCCGCGCAGTGAATGCGCTGTGCAGCCGCTATCACACGACCATGGTATTCTCCACAGCGACGCAGCCGGATTTTGCCGCGCGAAAGGATCTGAATTGGACGCCCTGTGAGATCCTTCCGGAGCACAGAAAATTGTTCGAGGCTCTGAAGCGGGTGAATGTGGAATGGCGGATCGGGAATGAAACGCCCCTCGAAGCCATTGCGGAGGAAATGGCGGGCTGTGCGCGGGTCTGCGCCATCGTCAACCTGCGCCGTCACGCCCGGCAGATCGCTGACGTACTGTCACGGCTTTGCCCCGAAGACACGGTTTTCTTTCTTACCACGGACCTGTGCCCCGCGCACCGGAGCCGGCAAATTGAGATCATCCGTCAGCGGCTGAAGCAGAAGCTGCCCTGCCGGGTCGTGGCGACTCAGTGCATCGAGGCTGGGGTAGACCTTGACTTTGAAACGCTGTATCGCGCGCTGGCTCCGCTGGATTCCATCATTCAGGCTGCCGGACGCTGCAACCGGAACGGCTGCGGTTCTATGGGGCAAGTGATCGTATTTCGCCCGGAGGACAGCCGTATACCGTATCCTGACGACTGGTACAACAATGCTGCGGTCACAGTACAGGAAATGAATCCGCCGTTTTCTATCCATGATCCGGAGAACATCCGGGAATACTACCGGCGGCTGTTTGATGGAACGGTCGATAAACCGGAGCTGACGAAGGCAATCGACGCACGGGCCTTTGCAGAAACGGCGGCGCAATACAAGCTGATCTCCAGCGCCGGTGCGCAGGTCATTGTTCCCTACGCCGCAGAGCGGAAGCTGTATGAACAGACCGCAGAGCAGCTGCGCGAACAGGGCGTCACCGGCGCGCTGCTGAAGCAGGCGGCGCCGATCACCCTGACCTGTTTTGCAAAAAATCTGGCCCTGTATGCCGAGCAGATTCCGTTTGCCCGCCGGGGCAGAGAACAGTCTGCCGAACAGGCCGCAGGCAGCAATGTCTATCTGCTGTGCCCGCAGTATGAGAACCTGTATTCGGAGCAGCTGGGCCTGCATTTTCCGCAGGAAGAGCGATTTGATTCTATATTTTGAAAAAAAGCACACTGGTTGTCCGGATTATTGGACAGCTGGTGTGCTATTCTATTTTTCGTGGATACTTGACAAATTACCCGTTATATTTCATACTTATTTTGTCAGATATTTCATTCTTCTAACAGACACGTGCTATGGACGTCCTGTTCACAGTCCGAATCAGGACGAACAAATTACGGAGGTGAAGCGTATTTGAAAGAAATCACGATCGAGGTCTGGGGAGATTTCGCCTGTTTCTCTGCCCCTTATGCAAAAGTAGAACGGCTGACCTACCCCTTTCCAACCCCATCCGCCGCCAGAGGGATTTTTTCTGCGATTTACATGAAACCGAAGGAGTTCCGCTGGCAGATCAACCGCATTGAGGTATTGAACCCCATCCGCTATATCAGCTTCAAGCGCAACGAGGTCAAATGTACCGTCGGTTCGGAGCCGATCTCCACCGAGGAGGAGCGAACGCAGCGGCAGACGACGGCGCTGCAGGACGTCCGCTACCGGATCGCGGCGTCGATCATTCCCCGCCCGGCTTTTGCGGGAAAAGAGCTCCAACTGTATGAGCAGGCGCTGCGGCGCATCCGAACGGGAAAATGTTTCCACCAGCCGGAGCTTGGAATGCGCGAGTTTGTCTGCTATTTTGAGGAGAGCGACGGGACGCGTTCGCCTATCCAGCAGTCGATGGACGCAGGGCTGATGGTCTACGACCTGTTTGCGCCGGATGATGTGGAGGTCACGAAAAAGACGAAGATCAAAATGTCCCTGTTCCACGCGGTCATGGAGAACGGCGTGATTCTGATCCCGCCCTATGACAGTCCGGAGGTTCTGAAGGGGGAAGGCCTATGCTGAAAGCACTATATGACTACGGAGTACGCCGCCAGCTGGCTTTGCCGCCGGGATTCGCGGGGAAAACCATGAAGGCATATATTTCCCTCTCTGAAAGCGATGACCATGTCAGCGTCTATCTGGGGGAAGACGAGCCTGTTCCGTGCCCGGATATCGGCAGTCTGGCCAACGGCAAGGATAAGAGTAATGTTCTTGCAGAGAAGCGCTCTGTCGTCATTCCCGAGGAGCCCGGAAGCAAAAGCACATTCTTTTTGGAGGCACTCCGCAGCGCGGCAGAGGAAGAACCGCTGCTGAAGGTCTGCGTCCGTGCACTGGAAACGCCTGAACTTGCGGCGGCCGTTCGCGCAGAGCTGGATCGGGCCAAAATCAAGCCGGGAGATCGGATCTCATTTCGGGTCAACGGGCAGTCTATCCTGCAATCGGAAAAACTTCGTACATGGTGGAAGTCCTACCGAAAGCAGTTTTTTGCGGCGGACGAACGCCCATCCGCCCTGTGCCTGATCACCGGCGAACCGACGGTTCCCATGACGACGACCACGCCGATACAGGGCCTGCGAGTCGTCGGAGGGCACGCGAGCGGGGATGCGCTGATTTGCTTTGACAAGACGGCATTCTGCTCCTATAACCAGAAAAAAGCGGCGAACGCACCTGTTTCGGAAGAGGCTTTCAGCGTCGTGAAGGCTGCGCTGGATGATCTTTTGAAGGATGCGCCGATCCTTGCAGGAATGAAATTTGTCCACTGGTTTGACCGCGAGATTCCACAGGAGGATGATCCGCTTTATACTGTGGACTTTGGTTATGATCTGCCGGAGGATGAAACGGACGAGGAAGCAGAACCGGAAGCCGCCGTCAACGAGCTGACAGCGCGAAATCAGGCGAATCAAATTCCGGAAAGCGTCTATTCCGGGCAGCCTGTTCCCAATTTGGACAACGTATCCTACTATATTCTGCTGCTGTCCGGCGCAAACAGCCGCGTTATGATCCGCAGATATGACAGAGGCAGCTATCCGGATCTTCGCCGCAATCTGGGACAATGGTATGCCGATCTGGCACTGACCAATCAGGGCGGTACCGGAAACATCAGGCCTGTGAAGCTGGCTGCTCGTCTGCTTCGTCTTTTAAAATTCCAGAAAACCGACAGCCGACCCTTTGAGCGGCTGTCAAAGGAGCTGGCCGGGATCACCCCGGCGGTCGTGCAGGCGATTTTGTCAGGCGGATGCCTGCCGGATGCCGTCGCGGCAAAGGCGCTGGCCTATATTCGCTCGGAGCTGCTGTCGAACGACGACAGCGACACGCGAAGCACCCTGCCCAACAGTCTGGCCTGCCAATGGCTGAAGGTCTGGCTGCTCCGGAAAAATCGAATCCATCATCAGGAGGGAACAATTTTGGAAGCATACAATCTGCATCTTCGCAATGCCGCATATCACTGCGGCGGATTGATGGCCGTATATGCGGCGATCCAGAGGACGGCCATGCCGGACGTCAATACCGGCATTGTGGAGCGGTACTACGCCTCCGCCATTCAGATGCCCGCGCTGGTCATCGGCCAGCTCAGCAGCCGCTCAAATCACCATCTGGAAAAGATCGAAAACGGGTGGCTCGCCGATAAATACCGCGAGAAGCTGCAGGAAATTTCCGTCGCGCTGGGGACGTCCATTCCTGCTACGCTGAATCTGGAACAGCAGTCCTATTTTGCGCTGGGCTACTATCAGATGGGCGCGAAGCTCAATCAGGAGAGAAACAGAAACGTCGCCGCCGCCAGAGAAAAGACCGGCGCGGCAGAAGAATAAGAGGAGGAGTATCTTATGGCAATTCAGAACCGATATGAGTTCATGTATTACGTTGCGTGCACAAATTGTAACCCGAACGGAGATCCGGACATGGGCAATATGCCCCGGCTCGATCCGCAGACCATGCAGGGCTTCATCACCGACGCTGCAACCAAGCGCCGCATTCGAAATTACGTGGAGCTGGCCCATCAGGGCGAGCCCGGCATGAACATCATCATCCAGCAGGCAACCAACATCAACCGCCATATCGCGGAGGCCAAGCGGGCAGCCGGTGTTGAAGACTGCGCAAAGGCAAAGGAAGCCGTTTACGCGGGCAGAAAAAAGGCCTGTGAGCTGTTCTACGATGTACGTACCTTCGGCGCAGTCATGTCCACAGGCCCCAACGCGGGGCAGGTGCGCGGGCCGGTGCAGATCACCTACGGAAAAAGTCTGGACGCCGTTCTTCCGCTGGACATTTCCATCACCCGTATGGCGGTCGCCGACAAGGTAAAGGATGGCGCTACAGTAGAGGATTACGCGGCATGGGAGCAGGAGCAGCCGGAGGACAAGCTTCGCACAATGGGCCGCAAGCAGATCATCCCCTTCGGCCTGTATGAGGTTCGCGGCTTCGTCAGCGCCAACCTGGCTGAAGAAACCGGGTTTGATGACGAAGATCTGAATGTCCTGTTTGAAGCCATTCTGAATATGTACGAGCATGACCACTCCGCCAGCAAGGGTGAAATGGCCGTCGTTTCTCCGCTGATTATTTTCAGGCACGTTGGCACGGATACCGACGCGGCGCAGAGAATCCGTCAGGCCAAACTGGGCTGCGCCCCGGCCCACAAGCTCTTTGATCTGGTCAAGGTCACGAAAAAAGCTTCCGTTTCCTATCCCAGAAGCTATCGGGATTATGACGCGCTTGTCTCTCTGGACAGGGTTCCCAAGGGCGTGCAGATCGGGTTCAAGCCAAGCGCCTTTGAGCCGGTAGTCTGGGACGCGCTTCCCGCAGACGAAGACTGGTTCTGCCATGGATGAGTGGGAGCCGATTCCTCTTTCCCGACTGTCTCACGCAGGGTTCTGCCTGCGTCGGGCTGCACTGCTGACCAATGAGCAGGTCTGGGCGGAAAGTGCGGATACCGCAAAAGGACGCTCTGAGCATGAGCGGGTCCACACGCAGCGGATAGAACGCCGGGGCGATTCAGCAAAGCTGTATGAGTTCCCTGTATTCTCCAAAGCTATGGGAGTTTCCGGGAAATGCGACTGCATAGAAGCGGAAGCATCCGCCCAGGGCTGCATGATCCCTGCGCTGGATTTCCCGGTCAGGCTGTATCCGGTTGAGTACAAGCACGGAAAACTCCGCGCAGAACAGGAATATGAGGTTCAGCTGTGCGCGCAGGCCATGTGTCTGGAAGAAATGTTCCAGACACAGATCCCGGAGGGCGCCATCTACTACATCACATCGCACCGCCGCTATCCGGTCTCTTTTACAGCGGAGCTCCGCAGTCTTGTAAAGGAAACAATCGAAAGAATCGAGGCGTTTCGCCGAAGCTTTTCGATCCCGCCGGCGGAATACGGGGCGAAATGCAAGGCGTGCTCCCTGCGGGAGCACTGCCTTCCCAGCGTGCAGCGATCCGCGTCCGGCTACTGTATGCAGCTGCGCAAAGAGGCCATGCACGAGGAGGATGTCCCATGAAAAAGCTGCTGGAGACGCTCTATATTACAACGCCTGAAAGCTATCTGTTTGAGCGGAACGGGAATATCTGCATCTCCATCGGCGGTGCAGAAAAGGCCGCTGTTCCAATCACACAGGTGAACTCCATCGTTCTGTTCGGAAAGAACACACTCTCAACTGCGTTGCTCTCATTTTGCTCCAAAAACGACGTGACGATTACATTTCTCAGCGAGAACGGCTTTTTTCTGGGGCGGCTATGCGGCCCGGTCAGCGGAAATGTGCTGTTAAGAAAGCGCCAGTATGAAACACTGGCAGATACAGCCTTTGCAAACCGGTTTGTTAAGGATCTGCTGTTCTGTAAGCTGCGAAACAGCAGATCTGTGTTGGTGCGGTATGCCCGTACTGCCTCTGATGAAGCAGAAAAGAGCGGCGTTGCTGCGGCGGCAGCTGATTTGACCGCAATCGCAAATCGTCTGGATGACTGTACGGACATTGATTCCATGCGCGGAATCGAGGGCGCAGCTGCGTCTGTCTACTTCTCTCGCTTTGACGATCTGCTCTCCAGTCCGAAGGGATACCGCTTTGAGACGAGAAGTCGGCGTCCGCCGCTGAACGAAGTCAATGCGGTGCTGTCTTTTGTCTATACGCTGTTGGCACATGACGTTCGATCTTCGATGGAAGCTGTGGGGCTGGACCCTGCCGCCGGGTATCTGCACACCCTTCGCCCGGGGCGGCTATCCTTTGCGCTGGACATCATGGAGGAGCTGCGTGCGCCCCTGTGCGACCGGCTGGTCATTTCCATGTTCAACAGGGATCAGTTTCAGACGCAGGATTTTACGACAGACTTTGAAGCGGTATACCTCAGCGAGAAAGGACGGCGAAAGGTTCTTGAACAGTGGCGGGCCAGAAAGCACGAGTCCATTCAGCACCCGTTTTTGAAGGAGAAAGTTCCCATTGGGATGATCCCATACGTACAGTCTATGCTGTTTGCCCGTGTGCTGCGCGGGGATCTGGATCGATACCCGCCGTTTGTGTGGAGGTCATGACATATGATGCTGGTCGTAACCTATGATGTGGACACATCGGATTCTGCCGGGCAAAAGCGCTTGCGGAAAGTAGCAAAGATCTGTGAACGACACGGGATGCGTGTTCAAAACTCCGTGTTTGAGGTGCTCGTGGACGCTGCACAGCTGGTCGTGCTGAAACAGGAACTGGGAAAAGCTATCGATATGGAGCAGGATTCTGTCCGCTTTTATCGACTCGGCAATTCATACGAGAACCGGATCGAAAGCATGGGACGCAAGCCCCACGTGGAAGCAGGAAGTGCCTTGATCTTTTAACGCCAACCCCTCCCGTACACATTTTTGCGGCAGGTTGGCGCATGAAATCCATGCAAGATATACAGCTTTTGGATCTCTTCTTGGAAAACCAAAGGAAGCCAGACATAAAACTGTATCATCTTTCGGCAATTTGCCGCAAAACCTCATGACGGACTTGTGGAAAATTGCTGTCGCCCCTCCCGCAGGGGCGTGAGTAGAAATCAATAGAAAGTTATATGGAAAATTGCGCCGTTTCGGTCGCCCCTCCCGCAGGGGCGTGAGTAGAAATCATTTATTATAGAACGGTTGTTCTAAAAATCAACGTCGCCCCTCCCGCAGGGGCGTGAGTAGAAATCCGCAAATATTTGTACGCATTTGCGAGCTCGCCCAGTCGCCCCTCCCGCAGGGGCGTGAGTAGAAATTCCGTGTGTGAATAAATATATTTATTCACACCGGAGTCGCCCCTCCCGCAGGGGCGTGAGTAGAAATATAGCGCACCTGGGCGATTGCAGCGCGGTTTTCGCGTCGCCCCTCCCGCAGGGGCGTGAGTAGAAATACCGATCTTTCTTCGGTTGAATTGGAAGACGGAAGTCGCCCCTCCCGCAGGGGCGTGAGTAGAAATGCAATGACCGATGAAGCGTTCCTCTACGAGCTTGTCGCCCCTCCCGCAGGGGCGTGAGTAGAAATGTTGACGGCCAAACGCTGGCGCGGGTACTGTTTGTCGCCCCTCCCGCAGGGGCGTGAGTAGAAATTCGCGTCCGCTGTAATAGATTTCTGCAATGCGCGTCGCCCCTCCCGCAGGGGCGTGAGTAGAAATGCTCATGCCTTGCCCTCCATTTCCTGCAAAGCCTTCGTCGCCCCTCCCGCAGGGGCGTGAGTAGAAAT
>ERZ1107006.2466-NODE-2466-length-13467-cov-4.939010_pt1 | contig 13467 bp, 9 predicted proteins | sample MGYA00403696_ERZ1107006 | MGnify/ENA primary metagenome ERZ1107006 (study PRJEB35170, sample SAMEA104062441) | human gut metagenome | biome: human gut; feature: human-associated habitat; material: faeces | place: Denmark | collected 2012-08-13 ...
CCTATGAGCAAGCTCATGTGGGCTTAGACCTTTTGACCCTGGCATCATAAAATAAGGGGATCGATACGAATGAAAAGAAAACAGGTAACAGCAGCATGCCTGATGGCGGCAACGATGCTGTTTTCAGGCTGCACGCCGAATATCAGTGAATATGCAGCGCGAGCGCAGCAAGCCGGAAAGAGCTTTTGGGAAGGGGAAACAACAGACGCTATGGCGCAGGATAGCGATGCTGCGGCAATAGCAGATGGCGAGACGTCTGAAGCAGGTGAAACACAGAATGACAGTACAGGAACCGGCACCGCTGCAGCGAACGATGATAAGGTGCAGGATAGCGCCGCTGCGACCGATGACGAGATACAGGGCGGCACAACAGCGACCGGCGGAGAAGCGCAGCACGGCGATACCGCGGCAACAGCAGACAGCGAGATGCCTGCGACCGGCGAAACGCAGACCGACACCGCTACAGAATCTGCGGCAGCAACAGCTCCTCAAATTCCGGCCCTGATGACAGAAGTGACCGACTCCGTTTATGAAGCATACGCGCAGAAATCGAATGCGTTTACCGGTAAGCTGGCGGGACACGACCGCTTAAGCCGCGCAGAAAACGCAGCGCTGACAGCAGTTCTTTCGCAGAAGGAGTACGGTGACAAGACGCTTTGCCTGCAGAACATGGCGAAGTATGACAGCAATGCAAATGAAAGCTTTCTGCTGATGTTTGAGAGCACGCCGTTGACAGCGCGCGGGCGGATTTCCGGCGATCTCTGGTATTATGACGGCGAGTCGGCAAGGCTTCTGGAAAAAGGAATCGTCGTGACCGGACTGCAGCAGGTGACGGGAATTGGGAATCCGTTTGTTATTCTGGAAACGGAAGTCTCCGGCAAAAAACAGGCGGCTGTCTGGACGGTAAAAGATCAAAAGTGCGAAAAGCTTCTGGAGGATGCCGAGACGATCGAAGCGACAAAGGACGGCGTTTGTACGCTTTATCCTGCGGAGAAGACTGTGTACGATCCGCTTGTTTCGGAATGGGACAGTGCAGAAGAGACGGTTCCTGTTTATTATGAAAGAACAGCGGACGGATTTGCAGAGCGTTCGTATCGGGAGCTGACAGCGTCGGAATATTTGGCGTATGTGTCTGCAGAGGATTCGGATGAAGAGGCACAGGCGTGGAAAGAAAAGATGGAAGAGCAGTTCTACACGCAGACGGATGAAAATACAGAATATACCTATTGGTTTTATGCAATTGGGGAGGACAAAATTGCCTATCGCTGCAGAGAAGCCGGGCAGTCGGTCGGACAGGAAGAAGGAATCGATCATGCGGTTGCGAAGTACAGCTGGTGTATCAGCAGCCTGGATCAGGGAAAGCTGACCAAAGCATCGGAGACGATCAGCGGGGATGGATTTTTCTTCCCGTCGAGATTGGAGCAGGAAGAAGCACTGGAGAGCCTGGAGGATATTCCAAACGAATTTACGAAAAACCGGTTGAATAAAGTGCAGAAAACAGCCCGCGCGACGGTCGGTCAGGCGGTTGCACAGATTCTGGAGGTACAGGAGTACCCGGACGATGCGCTGTGTTTTGCAGAGACGGCGGATTACGATGGGAACGGCAAAAAAGAAACGTTTGCGGCGATCGGCAGGTACGACGGAGCGTTCGGCGCGCCGGTATGCGACCTGTGGTTTGTCGGCGCGGACGGCGCAGCTTTGGAAGAAGAGAATTTTGCCTTTAAGGAGCTGGAAAAGCTTGGAAGCGCCTTTGTGCTGTATCGTGGCTACGAAGTGTCCGGCGTCAGCGACATGCTGTTTGGCGTGCAGGAGCAAGGAGCAGTGCGCCTGTTAAAACAGATGGGGCACTTTGAGCTGGATGATGACGGCGATCTGATGGCATGGACTGCTGGGACAGAAGCCGCGCCGGGATATTATGACATCAGCCTGCGCACACTGACAGAGTATCGATTAGAAGAAATCCGTGAAAAAGAGCTGTTACAGTATAAAAACGGCAAAGCAGTGTTAAAGAGTATCCTGCGGCAGGTTGGATCAGATTCCGGGAAAATACAGATTTTATCCGGGGAAAACGATAGGATTCATGTCAACCTTTCGGACGCGGAAGGAAGCTGGTACGAGACATGGAAAGTGGAAAACGACAGACTTGTACTGACAGACAGCGGAGAAGGCAGCGTAAAAGAGGTTCATGAAAGCGGTGATGTGTCCGGACAAAACGCAGTCAGTCAAAACAGCGCTGTATCTGAACGGGAAGCAGACAGCATCAGTGAAAACAATGCGGCAGCATCCGACCGGACAGGCAGCATCGGCACGAGGTCTGTGACAAAGAGCGGGCAAAAGTCAGAAAACGGGGCAGAAAGCCCTGCCTTTGACTTCTCTGCGCCCGATGGGACAGCAAAGGAAACTCAGACAGAACAAGAATAGGAAATTACAAAAATATGGCATTTGCACATTTGCACGTCCATACAGAGTACAGCCTGCTGGACGGTTCCAATAAAATCAAAGAATATGTAAAACGAGTCAAGGAGCTGGGCATGACGGCTGCGGCGATTACCGACCATGGCGCAATGTACGGTGTGATCGATTTTTACCGTGCGGCGCGGGCAGAGGGTATCAATCCGATTTTGGGCTGTGAGGTCTATGTTGCGCCCAATTCCCGTTTTGACCGGGAGATTACCGGCGGGGATGACCGGTATTACCATCTGGTGCTTCTGGCGGAAAATAATACTGGTTACGCGAATCTGAGCAAAATCGTCAGCCGCGGTTTTACGGAGGGGTACTATTACAAGCCGCGTGTCGATATGGAGGTTCTGGAGGAATTTCACGAGGGAATTATCGCGCTGTCTGCGTGCCTGGCAGGTGAAGTGCCGCGCTATATCCAGAAAGGACTGCCGGAGGAAGCAAAAAAATGCGCATTAAAGTATCAGTCGATTTTTGGGAAGGATAATTATTTTCTGGAACTGCAGGATCATGGGATTCCGGAGCAGCAGACCGTAAACATGGCGCTTTTACAGATGTCGCGAGAACTGGACATTCCGTTAGTATGCACGAACGACGTGCACTACACCTATGCGGAGGACGCAAAGCCCCACGATATCCTTCTGTGTATCCAGACCGGCAAAAAGCTTTCCGACGAAAACCGGATGCGTTACGAGGGCGGTCAGTATTTCGTCAAAAGCGAAGAAGAGATGAAGGGACTGTTTCCCTATGCGTGGGAGGCAGTGGAAAATACACAGCGAATTGCAGACCGCTGTCATGTGGAAATCGAGTTTGGTAAGACGAAGCTGCCGCATTTTGATGTGCCGGAGGGCTATGATTCCTGGGGATATTTGAACAAGCTGTGCACTGACGGCATGAAAGAGCGCTATCCGGAGGACGACGGGACGCTGCAGAAGCGTCTGGAATACGAGCTGGGTATTATCAAGCGCATGGGATATGTGGACTATTTCCTGATCGTGTGGGATTTTATCAACTATGCCAGAGAAAACGGTATTCCGGTAGGACCTGGACGTGGAAGCGCAGCTGGAAGCATCGTTTCCTACTGCCTGCATATCACGAATATTGATCCGATCCGTTATAGCCTGCTGTTTGAGCGTTTCCTGAACCCGGAACGAGTTTCCATGCCGGATATCGATATCGACTTCTGTTATGAACGCAGACAGGAGGTCATCGATTATGTCGGACGCAAATATGGAAAAGAAAAGGTTGTGCAGATTGTCACATTCGGTACGCTGGCGGCAAAGGGTGTCATCCGCGACGTCGGGCGTGTCATGGATCTGCCGTATTCCTTTGTGGATTCGATTGCAAAAATGATCCCGAACGAGCTGAACATGACGATTGATAAGGCACTGTCAATGAATGCAGAGCTGCGCAAGCTCTACGAGAGCGATGAACAGGTGCACGTGCTGATTGATATGAGTAAACGGCTGGAGGGATTGCCGCGCCACACCTCGATGCACGCAGCAGGGGTTGTGATCTGTCCGGAGGCGGCAGATCATTTTGTACCGCTTTCACGAGGGTCGGATGGCTCGATCACAACGCAGTTTACGATGACGACGCTGGAAGAGCTCGGACTGTTAAAAATGGACTTTCTGGGGCTTCGAACCCTGACAGTAATCGACCACGCGGTCAAGATGATTGAGCATGACACCGGTGTGAAGCTCGATATGGAGCATCTGGACTATAACGATAAAAAAGTGCTGGATTCGCTCTGCACCGGCAGGACGGACGGCGTGTTCCAGCTGGAAAGCGGCGGGATGAAAAGCTTCATGAAGGAGCTAAAGCCCCAGAACCTGGAGGATATCATCGCGGGTATTTCCCTGTACCGTCCCGGGCCGATGGACTTTATTCCAAAATATATTAAGGGAAAAAACAATCATGACGAAATCACCTATTCCTGTCCGGAGCTGGAACCGATCCTGTCTCCGACCTACGGCTGTATCGTGTATCAGGAGCAGGTTATGCAGATTGTGCGCGACCTCGGCGGCTACACGATGGGACGAAGCGACCTGGTTCGTCGTGCGATGAGCAAGAAAAAGCAGTCTGTCATGGAAAAAGAACGGGCGAATTTCGTTTACGGCAATCCCGAAGAGGGCGTGCCCGGCTGTGTGGCCCGGGGCATTCCGGAAAAGGTCGGTCTGGAAATTTACGCGGAAATGATGGATTTTGCAAAATACGCGTTCAACAAGTCCCACGCTGCATGCTACGCGGTTGTCGCTTACCAGACGGCTTACCTGAAATATTATTATCCGGTGGAATTTATGGCGTCCCTAATGACTTCTGTAATCGATAACCCCGGAAAAGTGGCGGAATACATTCTGGTCTGCCGCCAGATGGGAATCGCGATTCTGCCGCCGGATATCAACGAGGGAGAGCCGGGATTTTCGGTATCGGGAAAATCAATCCGGTACGGACTGACTGCGATCAAGGGTGTAGGACATCCGGTTGCGGACGCGGTGATCGCAGAGCGGAAGCAGCGGGGCGTGTTCAAAAACCTGCAGGATTTTCTATCCAGAATGTCCGATACGGAAGTCAATAAGCGCAACGTGGAAAACTTTATCAAAGCGGGTGCATTCGACAGCCTTGAGGGAACACGCAAGCAGTTTATGAGCGTATTTGTGCAGCTGATGGATCAGAATCAGCAGAATCGGAAAAATAATATGGCGGGACAGCTTTCCTTATTCGATCTGGTGGACGAGTCGGAAAAGAAAAACTATGAAATCCGCTTCCCGGATGTCGGGGAATATTCGAAGGAAATTCTTCTGACCTTTGAAAAAGAAGTGCTCGGTGTATATGTCAGCGGGCATCCGCTGCAGGAATACGAGCAGCTCTGGCGCAGGAATATTTCTAATACGACGGCAGATTTTATGCTGGATGAGGAGACAAACAGCGTCCATATTCAGGACGGAGCAAAGGCGGTCATCGGCGGAATTATTGAGGAAAAGAAGATCAAATATACCAAAAACGATAAGGTGATGGCGTTTTTACAGGTGGAGGATCTGGTTGGAACGATTGAAGTTATCGTTTTCCCGAAAACCTATGAGCAGTACGGCAGCAAGCTGATGGAGGATGAAAAGGTTCTCCTGCGGGGGCGCGTTTCCGCAGAGGAGGACAAAGACGCGAAGCTGATCTGTGAATCCGTGCAGACGTTTGACGAAATCCCCAAAAAGCTCTGGATTAAATTTCCGACGATGGAAGCCTATCAGCAGCAGGAAAAAAAGCTGCTTTCGGCAATCGCAGCTTCCGATGGCAAGGATACCGTGGTGATTTATGTGGAAAATCCGCGCGCGATGAAGCAGCTTGGGGCGAATCAGACCGTTCATGGGGACGAGGCACTTTTAAAGCAGCTGGAAGAGCTGTTTGGAGAAGAAAACGTAAAGCTGATGTAAGTTTCACAAAACCATTGAAAAGAAAGCCCGTTTCGATTAAAATAAAAAATGGTTTTACGGATTTTGAAATCTTAAGATTGAAGTCCAGCCCGCAGCGGCAGACAGGAGGAACAATGGCAGCTAAGATAAAGACAATTGGAGTTCTTACAAGCGGCGGAGATGCGCCGGGTATGAATGCGGCAATCCGTGCGGTTGTTCGGAAAGCGATTTGCAACGGCGTCAAAGTAAAAGGCATTAAAAAAGGCTATCAGGGTCTGTTAAATGAAGAAATCATAGATATGGATGCCCGCAGCGTTTCGGATACCATCCAGAAGGGCGGTACGATTCTGGGAACCGCACGTTGTCTGGAATTTAAGACCGAAGCCGGACAGAAAAAGGGCGCGGAGATCTGCCGCAGACACGGCATCGACGGTCTGGTTGTTATTGGCGGCGACGGCTCTTACAGAGGTGCGCAGGCGATGTCCAGACTTGGGATCAATACGATCGGTCTGCCGGGCACGATCGATCTGGATATTGCATGTACCGAATATACGATCGGTTTCGACACGGCAGTCAATACCGCGATGCAGGCAATCGATAAGGTAAGGGATACTTCATCTTCACATGAACGCTGCAGTATTATCGAAGTAATGGGCAGAAATGCCGGTTATATCGCACTGTGGTGCGGCGTCGGTACCGGCGCGGAGGATATCCTTCTTCCTGAAAAGTACGACTATGACGAGCAGCAGCTGATTAACAATATTATCAACAACCGGAAAAAGGGCAAAACCCACCATCTGATCATCAATGCAGAAGGTATCGGTCATTCTACTTCCATGGCGAAGAGAATTGAAGCAGCAACGGGTGTGGAAACCAGAGCAACCATCCTGGGGTACATGCAGCGAGGCGGCAGCCCGACCTGTCTGGATCGTTATTATGCTTCTATCATGGGCGCTTATGCGGCAGACATCCTCTGCGCAGGCAGCTCGAACCGTGTTGTGGCTTACAAACACGGCGAATTTGTAGACTATGATATTGAGGAAGCACTTGCGATGCAGAAAGAAATTCCCGAATATCATTATCAGGTCAGCAAAGCGCTGGCCACCTGACGATACAGGACGCAAAGGGGCGGCTGCACACGAAATGTGTGTGGCCGTTGTGTGTTTTCATAAAGATCAACGGAGGAACCTGCATGATTACTGCAGCATCCAACAGCCGGATCAAAAGGCTGGTACAATTGAATCAAAAGTCGAAGCTGCGCAGAACGGAGGACGTTTTTCTGGCAGAGGGTGTGAAGATGTTTCTGGAAGCACCGAGAGAGCAGCTGCAGGAGGTCTATGTTTCGGAATCCTTTCTGGAAAACTGCAGCTGCCGGGAGCATCTGGAAGAGGTTGGATACGAAGTCGTTTCCGACAGCGTTTTTTCTAAAATATCGGATACCTGCACGCCACAGGGCGTTTTATGCGTGCTGAAACAGTTTCACTATAATATAGAAGAAATGCTGCGGGACAAAGCACCGCTGTTTCTGCTTCTGGAAAATATACAGGACCCCGGCAACCTCGGTACGATGTTGCGAACCGGCGAGGGCGCAGGCGTTTCCGGGATTATCATGAGCAGGGATACAGTCGATTTGTACAACCCGAAGGTTATCCGTTCGACGATGGGCAGCATCTACCGCGTTCCGTTTTATTATGCGGACGATTTTGCGGCGGCGGTTCATCAGGTACAGCAGGCGGGTGTCAGCGTATACGCGGCGCATCTGCGCGGGAAAAATTCCTATGCCTGTCAGGATTACACAAAGGGGACGGCATTTCTGATCGGTAACGAGGGCAACGGCCTGCGGGAAGAGACTGCAGAGCTTGCGGACTGTTACATCCGGATTCCGATGGAGGGCAAAGTCGAGTCGCTAAATGCGGCGGTGGCGTCTTCGATTCTGATGTATGAAGCGCATCGGCAGAGGGCGACGCTTGAAAAATAACATTTTTCAAGCTCGAGATTTGTGTCTGCGCGCACTTGACACAAACTCGACATGCGCAAAAAGCGTGCGCAGAAATGAGAGGTACAGATGAAAATCGGTTTTATCGGACTTGGAAATATGGCGCAGGCGATGATTGGAGGAGTTTTGAGAAATCACCTGGCTGTGCCGGAGGAAATTTACGGTTCTGCAAAAACGGCGGAGACGGAAAGCAAAGTGCATGAAATGTTTGGCATCACGGTGACAGGCGATAACCTGGAAACCGCACGGCAGGCAGAGCTTTTGATTCTTGCCGTAAAGCCGCAGTTTCTGGAGAAAGTGATCGGACAGATCAGCGACATTGACCTGACCGGTAAGACGATTCTGAGCATTGCGGCAGGCAAAAGCCTTGCGTGGCTGGAAGAGCAGTTCTGCGCGCCGCTTCCGTTTGTGCGTGCGATGCCCAATACGCCGGCACTGGTCGGGGAAGGCTGTACCGGAGTCTGCTATGGCAGCAGGGTAACTCCTGAGATGAAAGAAAAAACGGCGGCTGTCCTGGACAGTTTCGGCAAGACGGTTGAGCTTCCGGAACGTCTGATGGATGTGCTGACCGGCGTTAGTGGCTGTGCGCCTGCCTGGATTTTTATGCTGATCGAGGCGATGGCGGACGGTGCAGTTGCGGAAGGCATGCCGCGCAGCCAGGCATATGAATGCGCTGCACAGGCTGTGCTCGGCAGCGCGAAGCTGATGCTTGAGACCGGAAAGCATCCGGGAGAGTTAAAGGATATGGTCTGCTCCCCGGCAGGCTCCACGATTCAGGCGGTACGCGTTTTAGAGGAAAAAGGCTTCCGCGGCGCAGTGACCGATGCGGTCATCACTGCGGTGGAGAAGTCCAGAAGCCTGTAAAATAGTTTGTTACAAAAATGTTAAAAACAGGTATAGAGGAAGATCTGATGGAAAAAATAATCCCGTCAGGTCTTCTTTTTTTCTATAAAAATTCGAAAAAGCCGCAGAAATTGCTGTCCTTTTTATGAAAAGAGAATTTACTGTGTTAAAGCGGAGTTTGTTGAAAACTTTGAAAAATAGTAAGAAAAAGGCGATGATTTCGGAGGTTTGTTGTAAAAATATCACAATAGAAGAAAAACCTTTGTGGGGAACTAACGGAAATTTGTGGTTCCGGGCGAACGACTTGACATTTGATTGTAATATTGCTATCATATCATGCGTAACAATTGTTAATAAGTTTGTAACAATTGAAACAGCTCTGTAACAAGGAGCGTCCCACAAAAGCTCCTGAATTTCACCGGCAGAATGGCTGGGGAAGCAGAGTAAGATTTATGGAGGTAAGAATGAACGGAAAAGGCAGAAAGTTGTTTCGTAGTGCAGTCGGCATTTTAACATCTGTTATGATGATGGGTGCATATACGACAACCGCTATGGCAAGTGGTATCGGTGTCATTGATGCGAAAGACATGCTGGACATTCATGCAGAAGCAAATACAGCGTCTGCGGTGGTTGGTCAGGTCATGGAAGACGGTCATGTGGCGATCCTTGCAAAGTACAACGACTGGGTGCAGATCCAGGCGGGAGAAATTGCAGGATGGGTACCGGCTGAAAATCTGGTCGAGACAGAGATTTCCAACGAAGAGGCTGTTGCAGCCAATGAGCAGGTGATCGCTGAACGGACAGGAGCAACAGCATCCGAAGATGAATTCTTTGCAGAGGAAGAAGTACAGCAGGATGAAACAGCAGCTTTACAGGCAGAGGCGAGTGAAGCTGCACAGAATGAGATAGAAGAAGTACAGACAGCAGAAGAAGCAGCACGCATCGAAGCAGAGGCGCAGGCAAAGGCAGACGAAGAAGCCGCACGCATCGAAGCGGAGGCGCAGGCAAAGGCAGCCGAGGAAGCAGCACGCATCGAAGCAGAGGCGCAGGCAAAGGCCGCAGAAGAAGCCGCACGGCTCGCAGCGGAAGCGCAGGCAAAGGCAGCAGCCGAGGAAGCAGCACGCATCGAAGCGGAAGCGCAGCAGGCAGCTTTGGCAGCCCAGACCGCAGCGGTATCCGCAGAGGAATTAAAACTGCTCGCAAATATCATTTATTGTGAAGCAGGCAGTGAATCCTACGTTGGTAAGGTTGCGGTAGGCAATGTCATCATGAACCGCGTCAAGAGTGCATCGCAGCCCAATACGATCACCGAGGTTGTTTACGCAAAAGGACAGTTTTCCCCTGTTAGAAACGGTTCGCTGCAGAGGGCACTGAGCAGTGACAAGGCAGATGCAGCCTGCTATCAGGCAGCAATCGAAGCATTAGCCGGTGCACAGCCGGTCGGCGGCAAGCTGTTTTTCAGAAGAAATAACGGTCGTTCCGGACAGGTAATCGGACATCACGTTTTTTACTAAAACAGTATCATAGCCGGGGCATTTGTCCCAACAGCATTGTAAGGGAATCGTCAGAAGATGATAAGGAAAATCCATTGTTTCTGACAGAAAAAGAGCGAAAAAAGGCATGTGGAAAAGGATTGTTTTTCACACGCCTTTTTTGTATTCATGACAATAGAATCCTCGCAGGGCGCACACTTGACAGTAATTGACGGATTTGATATGATGACGCTAATCATGTAATATAATTGTAACATTTGATGAGCCGATTTTGGAAGCGCTGAAGGCGCGGAAAATCAATGGAGGTTCAGCTATCGTTACTGTCTGCGGATATGAGGGGATAGAAAGGATCATCGATTTATGGGCTGGAGCAGAAAATGTGAGAAAAGGGGGAAGCACTGGCTGCGGGCTGCAGCGCTGGGAGTCGTCTTTTTGTGGACGGCCGGAAGCAATCTGCAGGCAGAGGCGGAATCGAGCAAAAGCGCGCACTGGCACAAGGGCGTTGGCGTGGAGGCGTGGCTGACAGGAGCGGATAAGGAACAGGTCAGTCAGAACGCAGCATCCCAAAATGGGGCGGCAGATGCAGCGACCGGCGCAGCCGGCGGGCAGGAAACGGATGTAGCGTCTGACAGTGCGGACAGCAAAACCAAGGCTTCGTCCGGCGATGGAACGAAAATGGACGACCTGACCGGAACGATCGTGATGACGAGCGTCCAGAATGTATTGAATGTCAGGACGGAACCGGACAGCGAGGCAGAGCTTGCAGGGTATTTGTATGCAGACTGTGGCGGTACAGTGCTGGAACAAAGGGATGGATGGACAAAGCTTGAGTCCGGCGAACTGACCGGCTGGGCGAACAACGATTATCTGCTGTTTGGGGAAGAAGCGCGGAAAGAGGCAAAAGACGCGGGACGGATTGTGGCAACGACCAAAACAGGCGCTTTGAGAATCCGGAAAGAACCTTCAGGAGATGCTGCGATTTATGATCTGCTGGAAGAAGGTGCAAAGTATGAGGTCGTGGATGAAGAGCAGATCCGTTTCAGCGAGGATCAGGAAATCACGGCGGACTGGGTTGCGATCAATTACGGCGGAAAGACCGGATATGTGTCTTCGGAATATGTCCAGGTTGATTTTGAAATCGATTACGGAGAGACGGTTGAGCAGGTAAAAGCGCGCGAGGAAGCGGAAACGGCGAGACTGCAGGCGGAAAAAGAAGCTGCCGCACAGAAACAGAAGAAGGAAAAGGCAGCGCAGGCGGAAAAGGAAGCGAACAAGGCTGCTGCACTGGCTGCGGACGACAGCGTGCTTTTGGCGGCGCTCATTCAGTGTGAAGCGGGAGAAGAGCCCTACGAAGGACAGGTAGCTGTCGGCGCAGTCGTGATGAATCGTGTCAGAAGCGGCGCTTATCCGAATACGGTCAAGGGAGTTATCTATGCTTCGGGACAGTTTACACCGGCGGGAAGCGGACAGGTTGGACGCGTTGTCGCAAGTGGAAAGATCAAGGCAAGCTGCCTGCAGGCGGCACAGGAAGCGATGGCGGGAAGCACCCCGGTTGGAATAGCGACGCATTTTAGGCGGGCAGGAAGCAGGGAAGGTATTGTGATCGGACATCATGTATTTTGGTAGACGGGGCATGATTTTTGTAGTATGATAGTCATAAGTCACAGGAAAGGAGGAGTTACATGACGGAAGTATTTGCCTGGCTGGCTCTGTTGATTTTACTTGTGCTGATTGAGCTTGCGACGATGGGGCTGACGACAATCTGGTTTGCAGCCGGAGCTCTTGTTGCGACGATTGCAGCTGCCTGTGGTGCGCCGGTTCTGGTGCAGGTCATCTTGTTTTTGGTAGTGTCCGTGCTGATGCTTGTTTTTACAAGACCGGTTGCCATGCGCTATTTCAATGTTGGAAGGACGAAGACCAATGTGGACAGCATGCTTGGGGAACGCGGTATCGTGACCGGCAGGATTGATAACCTGCACAGCTGCGGACAGGTTACGCTCAAAGGCATGGAGTGGTCAGCAAGATCTCAGGAAACTGAGGGGACGATTGAAGAGGGTACCGTCGTCATTGTAAAAAAGATCGACGGCGTGAAGCTGATCGTTGTTCCGGACGAGATCGAAACAGAAGAACCTGTAACAAACAGCAGAGAGACTGCTGACAACATGCGGTAAGACCGCGGAAAAGAGGGTAATTATGATAGGTGGATTGGTAATACTCATTATTTTAATTCTTGCAATTGCAATTGTAGCGTCCTGCATCAAGATCGTACCGCAGGCGCAGGCTTATGTCGTAGAACGTCTCGGCGCATATCAGGATACCTGGAGCGTTGGCCTTCACTTTAAAGTGCCGATTGTCGATAAGGTTGCAAAGCGTGTACTGTTAAAGGAACAGGTAGCGGATTTCCCGCCTCAGCCCGTTATCACAAAGGATAACGTTACGATGCGGATCGATACCGTTGTCTTTTTCCAGATCACAGATCCCAAGCTGTTTACCTACGGAGTTGAAAATCCGATCATGGCGATTGAAAACCTGACCGCGACAACCCTGCGTAACATCATCGGAGACCTGGAACTGGATCAGACCCTGACCTCCCGTGAAACGATCAATGCCAAGATGCGTGCATCCCTGGATATCGCAACTGATCCCTGGGGCATCAAGGTAAACCGTGTCGAATTAAAGAACATTATTCCTCCCGCAGCAATTCAGGATGCGATGGAGAAACAGATGAAGGCAGAGCGTGAACGCCGTGAAGCGATCCTGCGTGCTGAAGGTGAAAAGAAATCTACCATCCTGGTAGCAGAAGGTAAAAAGGAATCCGCAATTCTGGAAGCAGAGGCAGAAAAACAGTCTGCAATCCTGCGCGCAGAAGCAGAGAAAGAAAAGATGATCCGTGAGGCAGAAGGTGAAGCGGAAGCAATCCTGAAAGTCCAGCAGGCGACTGCAAACGGTCTGCGTTTCATCAAGGATGCAGGAGCGGATGATTCTGTACTTCGTTTAAAGAGTCTGGAGGCTCTGGAAAAGGTTGCGGACGGCAAGTCTACAAAGATCATCATTCCGTCCGAAATTCAGAACATGGCGGGACTGCTGACCAGTGCGAAGGAGCTTTTAAGCGACAAATAAGCTCACACGTACCATCTTCGATGCTATCCGCTGCCTGACAGCGTATTTCATCTTTACAAAAAAGGACCGTACATTCTATAATGGATGTACGGTTTTTTATTTTATGATGCCAGGGTCAAAAGGTCTAAGCCCACATGAGCTTGCTCATAGG
>ERZ1107006.2477-NODE-2477-length-13432-cov-3.969350_pt1 | contig 13432 bp, 11 predicted proteins | sample MGYA00403696_ERZ1107006 | MGnify/ENA primary metagenome ERZ1107006 (study PRJEB35170, sample SAMEA104062441) | human gut metagenome | biome: human gut; feature: human-associated habitat; material: faeces | place: Denmark | collected 2012-08-13 ...
CAGATACGCCTTGACCGACGGGGCATACTTTTCGCACAGGGCCTGCATATTGGCCATGGCGTTGGGCGTCGCGCCCATGCCAAAGCCGCAGACGCCCGCTGCAATGACCGCAGCGTCATAGTCGCGGCCCATGATGTTGAAAATCACAAAGTAGGTGAACAGGAAAATCAGCAGCGTCTGGCCCGCCAGCAGGATGATGAGCGGCAGCGCCAGCGCGGCCAGCTGCCACAGCTTCAGCGTGATCATGGCAATGCCCAGGAACAGCGACAGGCTGATGCCGCCGATGTCGTTGATCTCGCCCATGTGGGTCGTGAATTTGTGGGTGAATTCGCCGATGTTGCGCATACACGCCGCGGCGATCATCGCGCCGATATAAATGGGGAACGTCAGCCCGGTCATGGCCAGCGCCTTGGAGATGAACGTGCCGATGCCGATGGCGATAATCAGCTGGAACACAGCAGCCGGGTACATGCTGGTGTGGCGCTCGTGCTTGATTTCTTCCTCCACCAGCAGGCTGTCGTCCTCGGGCACAACGGTGTCCAGCAGCTTGCGGCGCTCTATGAGCAGACGGCCCGTCGGGCCGCCCATGACGCTGCCCGCAATCAGGCCGTAGGTGGCCGCCGCCGTGCAGAGCGTGGTCGCGCCCGCAACGCCGAAGTCCTCGAGCACGGGGCCGAACGCGCCCGCCGTGCCGTGGCCGCCGACCATCGGGATGGAACCGGTGCACAGACCGATCATCGGCGAGATGCCCAGCAGATCTGCCAGCCCGACGGCGAGGAAGTTCTGGCACAAAATCAGCGCAACGACCAGCCCTAAGAAGATGATCAGCGATTTTCCGCCGCTTTTCAGCACCTTGAGGTTGGCCTGAAAGCCTACCGAGGTGAAGAAGAACACCATGCAGACTTCCTTTAAAATGTCGTCAAATTCAAACTCGGCAATGCCGGTCACATAGCACAGACAGGTGAAAACGGCAAACAGCACGCCGCCGATGACCGGCGCGGGAATGCAGAATTTTTCCAGAAAGCCGATGCGCGCCTTCAAAAAGCGGCCCAGCATCAGCACGCAGACCGCCGCAAACAGCGTCTGGTACATATCCAGTGAGATGATCATGCGGCGGCCTCCTGTTCAGGGGAAGCGCCCGTCTCCGGTCCTGCGGGGGTGATGCCCTGCGCGGTGTAGTACGCAGCGGCCCCGGCGTGGTAGGGGATAACGCTCTGCGCAGCGGCCACGGCGGGGTCGGTCACCAGCGGCACCGGCACGGCGGCAGCCACGGCGTCCACGCTGTCAAAATACCGGGCAGTCAGCCTTTGGACGGTCTCGTCGGACAGCGCGTTCGACGCCAGCAGAAGCGCCTGCACGCTGACGGTCCAGACGTCCTCACCCTGACCGGCGTAGGTCCCGGCGGGGATAACGCAGGCGCGGTAGGCCGGGTAGGCCGCCAGCAGCCGCGCACCGACACCCCCGTCGACGGAAAGCAGACGGATGGCGCAGGTCTTGGCCAGCTGCTCCAGCGCGTCGGCGTGCAGACCGGCGGTGACGAACATCGCGTCGATCGTGCCGTCGGCCAGCCGGGCGGCAGCGTCGGTGTAGTTCAGGTTTACAGTGTGCACCAGGCGGTTGTTCAGGCCGCAGGCGGCCAAAACCTGCCAGGCGTTCTGCTCGGTGCCGGATTCCTCCTCACCGACGCTGAGCGTGCAGCCCTGCAGCTCCTCCAGCGTCGTAATGCCGGAGTCGGCCCTGACAACGACCTGCACGGCCTCCTCATACAGGGCGGCCACGGCGCTGAAGCTGCGCTCGGTGCTCTCATGGGCAAAGACGCCGCTGCCGTCGTAGGCATCCTGCGCCATGTCGGACTGGGCAACGGCCAGCTGTAAATAGCCGCCCGCCAGCAGCCGCAGGTTGGCGGCGGACCCGGCGGTCTGTTTGACCTCGATGGTGCTGTTCTGGGTGGCCATGGCGGTACCAAACGCATTGTACACGCCGCCTGCAGCCGCAGCCCCCAGCCGCAGCCGCGACGCCGCGCAGCCCGCCAGCAGGACCGTGGCGGACAGGACGGCAATGATACGGAACAGATGTTTTTTCAATCGTACACCTCTCTGAAATTCTTTAGGCTCCCCTTGAGGGGAGCTCCGCCCGCAGGCGGTGAGGGGTGGGCCGCAACAACCCTTTTATAGGTCGGCTGCCAGCCACCCTTCCGGCCCTGCGGGGCCACCTCCCCTCAAGGGGAGGCAGGAATGGCGGCAGTTATTTCCCCACCACATCCCAATGCTTATCGTTCCTGTTCAGCACCTCGCAGCCGGTCTCGGTCACCAGGACGAGGTCCTCCACGCGGACGCCGAACTCACCGGGCAGGTAGACGCCCGGCTCAATCGAAAAGATCATGCCGGGTCTGGCTACGGCGGTGTTCGCACTGCTGACGTCGCCCTTCTCGTGGTCGGTCTGGCCGATGAAATGCCCCAGACGGTGGTTGAAATACGCGCCGTAGCCCGCTTCCGTAATCAGGTCGCGCGCAGCGGCGTCCAGCTCACACAGGCGCACGCCGGGCTTGATGAGCGCCTCGGCAGCCTCATTCGCGCGGCGCACCAGATCGTGCACGGCGGCCTGCTTTTCAGTGGGCTGGCCGCAGAACCAGGTGCGGGTCATGTCGCTGCAATAGCGGTCCTTCACGCAGCCCATGTCAAACAGCACGCAGTCGCCCTCTTTTAACACGGTGTCGTCCGGCTCGTGGTGCGGGTCGGCGGCGTTGGCACCAAAGGAGACGATCGTCGTAAAGCTCGGCCCCTCGCAGCCGTGGGCACGGAACTGCGCGTCGATAAACTCGGCGACCTCGCGTTCGGTCATGCCGGTCTTTATATAGTGCTTCGCGGCCTCGTTTACCGCGTCGTTGATGCGGGACGCCTCGCGCATGAGGGACTGCTCCTCGGCGTCCTTGCAGGCGCGGCAGTCGTCCACGCAGTCGCTGGACAGCACGACCTGCATACCGGGGTGGGTCTCCATCAGCGGGATCAGAAACCTGGCGGGCCACTCCTTGTCAATGCCCAGCGGCTTGCCCGCGTCCACGACCTCGGCAATCTGCGCCACGGGCTTGTCCGTGTCGGTGTGCCAGACGGTCCTGCACGGCGGCTCGGGCACATTGAACAGTCTGTTCAAAAACAGTACCGGCTCGCCCTCGGTGGGCAGGTAGAGCGCCAGCAGACGCTCATAGGGCTCCACGGCGACGCCGGTCAGATACCACACGCTCTTGGGGTCGCAGACGATCATCTGCGTCAGTCCCTGCGCGCGCAGGGCAGCACGGACACGGTCCATGCGTTCGGTTTTCAACATACAAATGCCTTCTTTCCCATTATTCAGTTTTCCGCGGGCTTCATTGCACTTTTGCGGTACTGCTGGGGGCTTTGGCCCACCATGGCGGTAAAGCGGGTCGAGAAGTTGCTCTCATCCCCAAAGCCGACCTGGTGCGCGATCTCGCAGACGGAGAAATCCGTCAGCACCAGCAGCTCCTTGGCGCGTGTGATCCGCGTGGACAGCAAAAAATTGTAGGGCGTCGTGCCCATGTACTGGCGGAACAGCCGCAGGAACCAGCTCTTGCTCACCGGCGTCTGGGCCAGCAGGCTGTCAAGCGACAGCGGCTCGGCATAGTGCTGGCGGATGTACTCGGCGGCCTGTTCGATCAAGGTGCGGTTGGAGCGGCTCTCGTCCCCGGCCAGCAGCTGGCGGGCCATCAGGGCCATCATCCTGTGCAGGGCCAGGCAGATCTCGATCTGTGCGGCAGCGCCGTGCTCCCACTCGGCGGCCAGTGACTCAAACAGCGGCTGCATCTCCAGCCGACTGACCGTAACGGGGGACAGCCGCCCCTGCGGCTGCAGTACCTCGGCCAGATTGGCGACGCCCGCGCCGTCCAGATGCGCCCAGTAGTGGTGCCAGTGGTCCTGCCCGGGGGCGGTGCAGTAGCTTTGGGGGGTGCGGCAGTTCAGCAGCAGGGCGCTGCCGGCGGGCAGCTCCACGCGCTGGTCGTTCTGCTCGATCAGACCGGAGCCGGACAGCGTATAAAACAGCAGATAGCTTTCCTTATCGGTACGGGCTGTGGCAAAATGGGCGCGGCCATAAAAGTTGCCGGCCTCGGTGCAGTAAAACGGCTGTGCCAGCGCCGCCGCGCCGGGGGTGGCGCGCAGCCAGGTGCTGCGTTCCTCCACGTCCATATTATAGGTCAGCATAGTGGCGGTCCCTCCCTTGCTTATATGAACATGATAGAAACAAACCGCGCGTTTGCCTATAAAAGAAAAGCGGGCAGGGGAGCGGCGGCACGCCCCGCGGCGTGCGCAAGAACCGGAAACCGTTCAGCCGGATGAGGGGAAAATACCGCGGGTGACCCCGCCCGCCTTGACAACGCCGCCCTTTTGTCCTATACTGATACACAGGTTAAACCTGGGTTTAAGTCATAGGAGGAAAACACATGGCCTATACAGTGGGGGAGATGGCGCGGCGGCTGGGCGTGCCCGCATCGACGATCCGCTATTACGATAAGGAAGGGCTGCTGCCCTTCGTCGGGCGCTCGTCCGGCGGCATCCGCGTTTTTACGGAGAAGGACTTCGAGTGGCTGCGCATCATCGAGTGCCTGAAAAAGACCGGCATGTCCCTCAAGGACATCCGCGAATACATCGAGCTGGCCATGCAGGGCGATGAGACCATTGCCCGGCGGTTGGAGCTGTTCCGCAAGCAGCGCACCGTGCTCGAGACCCGCATGGCTGAATTGCAGCAGACGATGGACACCCTGGACTACAAGTGCTGGTTCTATGAGACCGCCGCCGCCCGCGGCAGCACCGAGGGCATCAGCGACCTGCCCGACGAGGCTCTGCCCGAGGCCCTGCGCCCCGTGCGGGAGCGTCTGCGCGCCGTCGCGGAGGCGGAGACAGAAGAAGTATGACCCCAAAACGCCGCCCCTGCAAAAAGGTCGGCGCTTTTTTGCGCCCCAGGTGTGCCGACTATAACAACCCGCCCCGCAAAAATCCTGCCGCCACCGCTATATCTGGTGCTGCAGCGTACAATCTGCCACCATACAAAACGGAAAATCTCAAAAAATCCTGCCGCGAAGTGTTAAACACAGCACAATTCCCGTAAAGATGCAAAAAATACGGAAAATATCTGCGTGAAACTTTCCATTGACACCCCGCGCGCCCTGTGGCAGAATGACGGTAAGAACCTGATTGTGTAAAGGAGAGATCCCTATGACCCCTGAACTTCGCTGGCTGACTGACCCCACCGTCTTTGCCGTGAACCGGCTGGACGCACACTCTGACCATCTCTGCTGCCGCACCTTGGACGAGGCCGAAAGCGGCCTGACATCGCTGCGCCAGTCACTGGACGGCGCATGGCGCTTTGCGTGGAGCGCCAACCCTGCCGCCCGCCCGGCGGATTTTTACCAGCCGGACGCCGACCTGTCCGGCTTCGGTACGATCCGCGTGCCCGGGCACATTGAGCTGCAGGGCTACGGTCAGCTGCAGTACACCAACACCCTCTACCCGTGGGATGGCCGCAGCTGCCTGCGCCCGCCGCAGGTCGATTGGAACGATGACCCTGTGGGCAGCTATGTCAAAGAGTTTGATCTGGACGAGTCCCTGCGCGGCCAGCGCGTCTGCGTCAGCTTTCAGGGCGTGGAGCAGGCCATGTACCTGTGGTGCAACGGCCAGTTCGTCGGCTATGCCGAGGACAGCTTCACCCCGTCTGAATTTGACCTGACACCGTATATTCGGGACGAGAACAACCGCCTCTGCGTCGAGGTCTACAAGCGCAGCAGCGCCGCCTGGATCGAGGATCAGGACTTCTTCCGCTTCTCGGGCCTCTTCCGCTCGGTCTACCTGTACGCAAAGCCCAAGGTCCACATCAACGACATCTGGCTCAAGGCCGACCTTGCCGCCGACAACACCACCGGCCTGCTGACGCCCCTCGTCAAGCTGGACGGCGAGACCGACGGCGCGTCGGTTGCCCTCGTCGTGACCGACCCCGAGGGCTACGCCGTCTACGAGGGCCCCGCCGCGGGCGATACGATTGAGATCGAGGGCATCCAGCCGTGGAGCCATGCAGCGCCGGTGCTCTACCACGCCGTACTGACCCTGCGCGATGCCGACGGCGTTTTGCAGGAAGTTGTGCCCTACGACATCGGCTTCCGCCGCTTTGAGATGATAAACGGCGTCATGTGCCTGAACGGGGAACGGGTCGTGTTCAACGGCGTCAACCGCCACGAGTGGAACGCCGACAGGGGCCGTGCCATCGGCGCCGACGACATGCACGCCGCCATGGCCGTGTTCAAAAAGAACAACATCAACGCCGTGCGCACCTGCCACTACCCCGACCAGAGCCTGTGGTACGACCTGTGTGACCGAAACGGTATCTATATGATCGACGAGACGAACCTTGAAAGCCACGGCAGCTGGCAGAAGCTCGGCGCGGTGGAGCCGAGCTGGAACGTGCCCGGCAGCCTGCCCGAGTGGAAGGACTGCGTCGTGGACCGCGCCCGCAGCATGTTTGAACGCGACAAGAACCACGCCGCCGTCCTGATCTGGTCCTGCGGCAACGAGAGCTACGCGGGCGAGGATATTCTCGCCATGTCGCAGTTCTTCCACGACCACGACCCGGGACGCCTCGTGCATTATGAGGGTGTGTTCCACTGCCGCGCGTTCGACGCCATCAGCGACATGGAAAGCCGGATGTACGCCAAGCCGTGGGAAATTCGCGAGTATCTCGAATCCCACCCGAAGAAGCCCTTCATTCTCTGCGAGTATATGCACGATATGGGCAACTCGCTGGGCGGCATGGAGAGCTATGTGCGCTTGGCCGACGAGTTCGACCAGTACCAAGGCGGCTTCATCTGGGACTACATGGACCAGGCGCTCCGGCACACCGACGCGCTTGGCCGCAGCGTGCTGGGCTACGGCGGCGACTTTGCGGACCGCAACACCGATTACAACTTCAGCGGCAACGGCATTGTCTACGCCGACGGTGCCGAGAAGCCCGCCATGCAGGACGTGCGCTACTGGTACGACACCCCCGCCCGCCGCGCCGCCCACGATGCCCGCAACGCCGCAGCCGCCGCCCGGGCGGACCGCGACGCGGCCAAAGCACAGGCCGCCCGCAAGCCCGGCACGTTGACCGTGACCGAGGGCGACGGCAACCTCGGCGTCAGGGGCGACGGGTTTGAAATTCTCTTTTCCGCGGGCGAGGCCGGGCCGTCGTCGCTGACCGTCAACGGCAGCGAGTGGCTCTGGCGCGCCCCGCGCCCGGCGTTCTGGCGCGCCGCCACCGACAATGACCGCGGCTGCGGCTTCCCGCAGAAAGCGGCGGCCTGGCTGGCGGCGGACGTCTACCTGCAGAACCTCGGCTTTGCGGTCTTGCAGAAATCCGCCGACGGTGTGCAGGTGCGCTATACCTACGGCGTGCCCACCGTGCCCGGCGCTAAGGCTGAGCTGACCTACACCGTGGAGCCGCAGGGCACGCTGCTGGTCGAGGCCGTCTATCATGGCGTGCCCGGTGCGCCCGAGCTGCCCTGCTTCGGCGTTAAATTCCAGACGTTTGCCCCCGTGGCCCGCACGCTCTGGACCGGCCTTTCGGGCGAGACCTACCCGGATCGCTGCAAGGGCGGCGTCTTTGGCTGCCATGAGGAAGTGCCGCACATTGAGCCGGCTCTCGTCCCGCAGGACTGCGGCCTGCATGTGGGCACCCGTCAGTTCACGCTGGAGCAGCACAACGCCTGCGGCCAAACGGCGGCTGCGCTGACGATTGAACAGGCCGACGCGCCGTTTGCCTTCAGCGCACTGCCCAACACTGCGCAGGAAATCGAGGCCGCCCAGCACATCACCGAGCTGCCCGCCACGGGCCGCACGAGCGTGACGATCCTGGGCGCAGCCCGCGGCGTCGGCGGCATCGACAGCTGGGGCACCGATGTGGAGGAGCCTTACCGCGTCAGCGGGGAAGGAGAGCACCGCGTCGCGTTCCGCATCGTGTTGTAAATACCCTAAAGGCAGCACCGCCTGCGCTACACCTGCCCATAAAAACACAAGCCGCCCGTGTCAGCCTGACACGGGCGGCTTTGCTGTCTTATGCGCGTTTAATCCAGACGGAACACCTGCTCCAGCTTGGGCTGGGCGCCGGTCACGGGGTCCATTTCCAGCTCCAGAATGTCCTTCATGTAGTCGTTCCAGCGGTCCACAACGGGGCTTTCGGCCTGTACCTTCTCGGCGTAGGCAACGCCCTTCGCGCACTCATAGTAGCCGAACAGCTCGTCGTTACAGTAGAAGATGCTGTAGTTGCAGATGCCCGCAGCCTTCAGTACCTCGACCATCTCGGGCCAGATCTCCGCGTGGCGGCGCTGATATTCCGCTTTGCAGCCGGGCTTGATGCGGCCCTTCCATGCTATATGCTCCATTGGTATGCACCTCACAGGATGATTTTGTCTTTATTGTACGGCGCGCAGCGGCGGTTTGCAACGTGGAATAGTACAGATTTCTTTGGGAAAATTCCACTTGCCGCGCCCGGCGCACAGCCCGTCACATCAGCGGGCTGAACAGCCGCAGCACGCAGTCCCAGCCGCGCACGGCCAGGCTGCGGGTGTCGGCGTACTTCTGTGTGACCTCGCGGCAGACGGGGAACAGCGCGTCAAAATCGCGGCGCACATCGGCCACGGCGCTGCAGCCGCAGAACCAGCAGGCGTTCTCAAAGTGCAGGTACAGGCTGCGGAAGTCAAAATTGATCGTACCCACAACGGCTTCCGTGCCGTCGGCTACGCATTGCTTCGCGTGGATGAACCCGGGCGCGTACTCATAAATGCGCACGCCGCTCTTGGCAAGGCTGGCGTAATAGCTGCGCGTGACCGAGAAGATCAGCTTTTTGTCCGGGATGCCCGGCGTGATGATCCGCACATCAACGCCGCTGGACGCGGCCAGCCGCAGTGTGCGCTGCATCTCGTCACTTAGAATAAGGTAGGGCGTTGTAATGTAGACGTAGTCCTTCGCACTGCGGATCATGTTCAGGTAGACGTTCTCGCCGGTGGCCTCGTCGTCCAGCGGATTGTCCGCGTAGGGCAGCACCACGGCATTCTCCCGCGCGGTGTAGGGCACATCGGACAGATAGCGCTCGACCTCGGGTGCGGCCTTCTGCGTTGCGCCCCACAGCTCTAAGAAAATCAGCGTCAGGCCGCGCACGGCGTCGCCCTCCAGCCGCACGCCGGTCTTTTCCTTGTTCAGCTCGCCGCGCTCAAAGTCGGACTTATGGGCCGCTTCCTCCTGATAGGCCGCCACAGCATCCCAGTTCTTAATGAGGGGCTGCCACTTCTTCAGCAGCGGGTGCTCGGGAGAGATGACCATATACGTGGTGCCGAACAGGGTGTCGGCACGAGTGGTATAGACCGTCACCTGGTCGCCCACATTGGTGTCGAAGGTGATCTCTGCGCCGGTGGAACGGCCGATCCAGTTGCGCTGCTGGATCTTCACGCGCTCAATATAGTCCACATCATCCAGATCGTCGATCAGCCGCTGGGCATACTCGGTGATCTTCAGCATCCACTGGCTCTTCTCCTTGCGGATGACCTCGCTGCCGCAGCGCTCGCACACGCCGTTGACCACTTCCTCGTTAGCCAGCACGCACTTGCAGCTTGTGCACCAGTTGACGGGCATGGTGGACTTGTAGGCCAAGCCGTGCTTGAACATCTGCAGGAATATCCACTGCGTCCACTTGTAGTACTTGGGGTCGGTGGTGTCCACGCAGCGGTCCCAGTCAAAGCCGTATCCCAGCATCTTCAGCTGCTTGGTGAAATTCTCGATGTTGTTCTTCGTGACGATGGCAGGGTGGATGTGGTTCTTGATGGCATAGTTCTCCGTGGGCAGGCCGAAAGCATCGAAGCCGATGGGGAACAATACATTATAGCCCTGCATCCGCTTTTTGCGGGTGACGATATCCATAGCCGTAAAGGGGCGGGGATGCCCCACGTGCAGGCCCTGGCCGGAGGGATACGGAAACTCGATCAGCCCGTAGAACTTGGGTCGTTTGTCGCCGGTGATGGCGGCATAGGGCTTTGTCTTCTCCCAGTTGGCTTGCCACTTCTTTTCAATGGCCGCAAAATCGTAATTCATGCTCGCTTCTCCTTGTATGTGAATTTTGTTTTCGCAAATAAAAATCCCCGGCTGCCTTACAGCAGCCAGGGACGTTATAGACGTGTTACCACCCTGCTTCCGCCGCAGATCGCTCCGCGGCGCTCCGTGTCTTTCTTACGAGAGACGACGCTGTAACGGCGCGCACCCGTCCCGCCCTGTTCAGGCGGAAAGCTCCGGGACCAGTACAACAGAGCGTCCCCGCCGGCTCGCACCATACGCCGGCTCTCTTCGGGTGGATGATCTCTGTCTTTTTCCCTTCATCGCTTCTGACAATATCGAAGTCTATTTTAGCGCATTTTTGCCGAATGTCAACCCCGTTTTCCGGGAAAAACACCTGTACGCGCCACTCGGCGCGGAAACTCAGTCGTGCTCCTCCACAATGCCGCTGATGTCCACGCTCTTGCCGTCCTGCCACAGACGCTCCAGGCCGTAGAAGGCCCGGGCCTCTTGATTGAACACATGGATGGCGATGCAGCCGTAGTCCAGCAGGACCCACGTGCCGCCGCGATAGCCCTCCCGGTGCAGGGGCTGCTCACCAGCCTCCTCTGCCAGCAGCTTTTCCACATTGTCTACCAGTGCGTTGATCTGGGTATTGCTGGCGCCAGTGGCCAGAACGAAATAGTCCGCCAGCGTGGTCAGCTCGGCGATCTCCATCACGCGGATCTCCTTGCCCTTCTTGTCGGACAGGGCACGGGCAGCCAGCAGCGCCAGTTCTTTCGGTGTTTTCATGATATCCCTCTTTTCATCAGATAGTCCCGCGCGTCGCGGGTCATGTGGTGGACGGGGTTACCCATCTCCTCCATCTCATCAATGGTCATGGTCAGACCCATGAGCAGGCCCCGGTCCAGGTCCTCGTATACCGTCCTTCGCAGCGCCTCCACCCCGGGAAAGTCCCGGGTGGGCTCGATATAATCCGCCAGATAGATGATCTTCTCCAGCAGCGTCATATCCGGCTTACCGGTGGTGTGGTACATGATCGCGTTATACACATCGTCGTCCACGGCAAACACATCCCGTGCGATGGCCGCGCCGGTCTTACTGTGCAGCAGCTTCAGTGCCTTCTGCTCCAGCTCATCCAGCGGGATGCCATAGTGTCTGCACAGCGCCAGCTGCTCGTCCATATCCAGCTTTTTGGTGCAGTCGTGCAGCAGCGCGGCGATGCGCGCCTTTGTCACGTCCGCGCCGTAACGCTCCGCCAAACGCACCGCCTCCTGTTCCGTGCCCAGCACATGGGGCATACGCTTGGGCTTGAGATAGCTCAGCGCGATGGGCCGCAGCTCCTCCGGCGTCAGGTGCGTCAGGTCCGTATGGGTACCGTACAGGTGCTCCCGCCGGATATAGCCCCACACCGGCGGCGGCAGCAGGTCCTCTCCCCCGCCCTGTGCCAGCGCGGCGCGGACCTCGGTGGAGGAAAGCTCCACCACCTGCGGATTGGGCACCACGGTCACCTGCGCGCCGAACTCCCGTTCCAGGCGCGCGCTCTGCGCGGCAAAGGCGGCGGACTCATCCTCCGCCTCCCGGCTGAAGGGTGCGATATGGGCCAGTGCCATGATCGCCTCCGGCCTGCGCCAGTTGTGCAGGCTCAGAAACATATCCGAACCCATCAGCAGATACAGCGTGTTGTCCGGATACTGCTCCCGCAGCGCCGCCAGCGTGTCCGCGGTATAGCTGACGCCGCTGCGCCGCAGCTCCATGTCGCTGACCTCCGCCCGCTTCCCCAGCGCCGCTGTGGCCAACACCGCCATGTCGTACCGCTGCCGCGGCGCGGCGCCGCCCTCCGGCAGCGCCTTGTGGGGCGGCTGCGCGTCCGGGACCAGCACCAGCTTGTCCAGCCCCAGGACCTCCATGGCGGCCCTGGCCGCCGTTACATGACCCACATGAGGCGGGTCGAAGGTACCGCCGTAAATACCGATGTTCATACGCTTCTCTTCGCCTTGACCAGTTCGATCTTCCGCTTGCTCTTGTCGTGCTGCATCCGGTAGAGCACGAACTTGCTGCCGATGACCTGCACCACCTCGCAGCGGGCGGCAACGGACAGCTGCTCCGCCGCCTCCCGTGCGGTGAGCATGGAGTTCTCCAGCACGCGGCCCTTGATGAGCTCCCGCGCCTCCAGCGCGTCGTTGACCTGCTTGACGAGGTTGTCGCCGATGCCGTCCTTGCCCACCTGCACGATGGTGTCGATATCGTTGGCAAGGCCCCGCAGCTGGGCTCTCTGTTTGCTTGTCAGTTCCATAGCTTATTTCTCCAAATTTCCGTTTTTTCCAAGGTATTTCTCCAGCTCCGCCGCGAATTTCCGCAGGGCGCTGCCCCGGTGGGAGATGGCGTTCTTCTCCTCCGGCGTCAGCTGGGCGAAGGTCTTGCGCAGGGACGGCACCAGAAACACCGGGTCGTAGCCGAAGCCGCCGTCGCCCATGGGGGCGAAGGCGATGGCGCCGTGACAGTCGCCCTCCGCCGTCAGCACATCCCCGTTGGGGAACGCGCAGACGATGGCGGTGTGGAAATAGGCGCTGCGATCCGTGGCGCCCCGCAGATTTTGCAGCAGCAGCCGGTACCGTGCCGCGTCGTCGTCCAGTCCGCCGTAGCGGGCGGAGTAGACGCCGGGCGCGCCGTTGAGCCAGCTGACGCACAGGCCGGAGTCGTCGGCGATGGCCGGCAGGCCGCTGGCGGTCATGATGGCCTTGGCCTTCAGGGCCGCGTTCTCGGCGAACGTCTCCCCCGTCTCCTCCACGTCCACGGTGATGCCCAGCTCGGCGGGCATCACCACCTCCACGCCCAGACCGGCCAGAACGGCCTGCATCTCGGCCAGCTTTCCCTTATTATGGGAGGCAAGTACAAATTTCATCTCAGTATATCCCCCAGCAGTTCTTTCTGTTTGCGGATGAGCTCCCGGTTGCCCCTGGCGCACAGCTCCACCAGCTCCTGCTGCTCCTTCAGGGAGAAGGCGCGGCCCTCGCCGGTGCCCTGTATCTCGATGATCTCACCCAGCTCGTTCATGATGCAGTTCAGATCCACCTGCGCGCGGCTGTCCTCCGAGTATTGCAGATCCAGCATGGGCGTTTCCGCCACGATGCCGGCGGAGACGCCGGCCACATAGTGCCGGATGGGCATGCGGCCGATATCGCCGCGCTCCACCAGACGGCGGCAGGCCAGCGCCAGCGCCGCAAAGCCGCCGGTGACGGAGGCGGTACGGGTACCGCCGTCGCCCTGCAGCACGTCGCAGTCGATGGTGACGGTGCGCTCGCCCAGCAGGGACATATCCACCGCCGCCCGGAGGCTGCGGCCGATGAGCC
>ERZ1107006.2479-NODE-2479-length-13426-cov-5.594047_pt1 | contig 13426 bp, 9 predicted proteins | sample MGYA00403696_ERZ1107006 | MGnify/ENA primary metagenome ERZ1107006 (study PRJEB35170, sample SAMEA104062441) | human gut metagenome | biome: human gut; feature: human-associated habitat; material: faeces | place: Denmark | collected 2012-08-13 ...
TGCAGGACCACGAGATCGACCGCATCATCAAGATGCACATCTCGCCCATCAACATTTCGGTGCACACCACCAACCCCCAGCTCCGTGTCCGGATGCTGGCCAACAAGCGGGGCGGCGAGGTGCTCAAGTACCTGCCCCGTCTGGTGGAGGGCGGCATCGCCGTCAACTGTCAGCTGGTGCTCTGCCGGGGCATCAACGATGGCGAAGAGCTTCGCCGCACCCTGGGCGACCTGCTGGAACTGACCCCTATGGTGCAGAGCATTGCCGCTGTGCCCTGCGGTGTGACGGATTACCGCCAGAATCTGTTCAAGCAGACCCCCTATGATGCCGAGACCAGCGCCGCTGTCATCGACATTATGGAGGAGTTTGGCGATGAGTGCAAGCGCCGCCACGGCAAGCGCATCATCTACCCCAGCGATGAGTGGTACCTCAAGGCCGGCCGCCCCATCCCGGAGCCGGAGTTCTATGAGGACTACGACCAGCTGGAAAACGGCGTGGGCATGATGAGCCTCTTCCGGGAGGAATTTCTGGCCGAGCTGGAAAAGCCCCACCGCATCTATGGCACCAAAAAGATGGATGTCGTCACCGGCACCATGGCCGCGCCCCTCATCACCGAGATGATGGACGAGCTCCACCGCCAGTACCCCATGATCGGTGTAAAAGTTCACGTTGTCAAGAATAATTTCTTTGGCGGCAACGTGGGCGTGGCGGGGCTTGTTACCGCCACCGATATCATTGCCCAGTGTGAGGGAAAGCTGGAAAGCGGCACCCTGGGCATCCCCGCTGTCATGCTGCGGGAAGAAAAAGATACGTTCCTCGATGATATGACCATTGCCCAGCTGGGCGAACGGCTGGGGGTCAAGGTCGAGGTGCTGCCGGTGGGCGGCGGCGATGAGGCAAAAGCCCTGCTCCGCACCGGCCTGCATATTTCGAGAAGAAGAAGAGCATAACGAAAGGAGGAACCCCCTATGAGCAAACCCATCGTAGCAGTGGTCGGCCGCCCCAATGTGGGCAAGTCCACCCTGTTCAATAAGCTCTGCGGCCAGCGTCTGGCCATCGTGGAGGATACCCCGGGCATCACCCGCGACCGCATCTTCGCCAACTGCGAGTGGAGCGGCCACGAGTTCCTGCTGGTGGATACCGGCGGCATCGAGCCCAAGGCCACCGAGGGCATTCTGGCCCACATGCGCGAGCAGGCCCAGATCGCCATCGACACCGCCGACTGCATCATCATGGTGGTGGACGTGCGCAACGGCCTGACCGCCGCCGACGAGGACGTGGCCCATATGCTGCGCCGCAGCCACAAGCCCATCATCCTCGCTGTCAACAAATGCGACAATGTGGGCGAGACCCCCATGGAGCTCTACGAGTTCTATAACCTCGGCTTCGACGAAGTCATGCCCATCTCGTCCGTCCACGGCCACGGCACCGGCGACCTGCTGGACGCCGTCTGCGCCCACCTCGATTTCAGCGAGACCGTCGTGGAGGAAGACCGCATCCCCGTCGCCATCATCGGCCGCCCCAACGTGGGCAAGTCCAGCCTGACCAACCGCATCCTCGGTGAGAACCGCATGATCGTGGCCAACGAGGCCGGCACCACCCGCGACGCCATCGACACCCCCGTGGACAACGCTTACGGCAAGTTCATCTTCACCGATACCGCCGGTCTGCGCAAGCGCAGCAACATCACCGACGGCCTCGAGCGCTACATGGTCGTCCGCGCACTGGCCGCCGTCGAGCGCAGCCGCGTGGCCCTCATCCTCGTGGACGCCACCGTCGGCTTCACCGAGCAGGACAGCAAGGTGGCCGGCTACGCCCACGACCAGGGCAAAGCCTGCATCATCGTCGTCAACAAGTGGGACGCCGTGGAGGGCAAGGAGACCAACACCATGGAACTGCAGCGCCGGGGCTATGCCGAGTGCTTCAGCTTCATGGGCTACGCTCCCATCATCTTCATCTCGGCCCAGACCGGCTACAACGTCAACAAGCTGATGCAGCTCATCCGCGACGTGGACAGCCAGAACGGTGCCCGCGTACCCACCGGTGTGCTGAATGAGATGCTGGCCCGTGCCACCGCTCGGATGCAGCCGCCCAGCGACAAGGGCCGCCGCCTGAAGATCTTCTACCTGACCCAGGCTTCCACCCGTCCGCCGACGTTCGTGGCCTTCGTCAACGCAAAGCACCTGTTCCACTTCAGCTATCAGCGGTATATCATCAACCAGATCCGCGAGAACTTCGGTCTGGAGCACACCCCCATCCGCCTTGTCGTGCGTGAGCGCGGCTCCGGCGAAGTGGGCGCGAAGGACGTATAAGGAAGGGAGACTGGTTCTATGACCGCATTTCTCATTGTGCTGGCGGTCGCTGCCGAAGCCTATCTGCTGGGCAGCGTGGACACCGGCATCCTCGTCAGCAAGTATCTGTACCATGACGACGTCCGCACCCACGGCTCGGGCGCTGCCGGTATGACCAACATGCTGCGCACCTTCGGCAAGAAAGCCGCTGCCCTCACGGCGGTGGGCGATGTGCTCAAGGGCGTCGTGGCCGTCTGCCTTGGCCGGTGGCTGTTCGGCCATCTGCCCGCCGACGCTGCCGTCTCGCCCTATCTGGGCGTCTACCTCGCCGCCATCCTCGCCGTGGTGGGCCACTCCAAGCCCATCTACTTCGGCTTCAAGGGCGGCAAGGGCGTGCTGGTGGCTGCCGGTGCCATTCTGGCAGTCCAGCCGGTGCTGCTGCCGGTGCTGGCACTCATCTTCCTCGTCTGCCTGGTCCCCACCGGCATGGTGTCGCTGGGCAGCATCACCATGGCCGCAGCCTACCCGGTCCTGACGCTGGTGTACAGCCTCATGCGCGGCCTGCCGACCCGGGACGTGGTGGTCTGCACCGTCGGCGCTGCCATCATGGGCGGCATGGTCATCTGGATGCACCGTTCCAACATCCAGCGCATCCGGGACGGCAAGGAGTACCGTTTCGGCCAGAAGCACAAGAGCAACTAAGCATAAAAAATGCCCCGCAGGCAGCTCTCGACGAGCGTCCTGCGGGGCATTTTACGTTGTCAGGCTCATTTCGGGTCTGCTTCCAGCAGCGTGTCGGTGTTGTCCTCGTACTTGGGGTCTTCGATGGCGACTTCAAGTTCCGTGTCGCTGTCGTCATGATGCAGGTGCTTGCGCAGCCGGGAGGCGAATTCCTCTGACGGGATGCCGCTCTGGCTGGGGGAAAGGTCGGGTGCGGGGTGGCCGTCGGGCAGATGAGCGCCGAAGGCCGGGACGAAGAAGAACTTCCGCACGATGAAGATGAGGGCGATGGCGCCCACGCTCAGCAGGTTCTCCAGGGCGGACTCGTGACCCACCACCATGTGGCGGGCGATGGCGTAGAGCAGCACTTCGAGGCTGGAACCGGGGCTGTGCTTGGCCAGCATCTTGATGAACTCGATGCCGATGACGATGTCCAGCGCCCGCTGTAAGAAGGTGCTCACCTCGACGTCGTTGCCGTCGAACAGCAGGCCGGGCATCCACTGCAGCAGCGGCACCATCGACAGCAGCAGGCCGATGAGGACGAGGCCGGACAACAGGATCTCGAGCAGGGTGGCTGCGCTGATGATCTTGTTGCGCAATTCGGCGCGGCTGTGGCTTTCAACACGGGAATTGGACATGGGCAGGGACCTCTCTTTCAAATTTGACCGGAAATCTTTTACAACAGTTCGATTCTATTGTAACAAAAGCGAAAAACGAAGTCAATTTCTCCGGCTAAGAAAGCTAGTCAGCATGAAAAACTGGAATCGAAGACAGACAAAAGGGGCCGTCCGCACTTGGAATGGAGTGCAGACGGCCCCTCTTTGTGCTGAAAAGGCGGCTCAGGCCTCAGCGATGGCTTCGATCTCGCAGAGCACGCCCTTGGGCAGGTCTTTCACGGCCACGCAGCTGCGGGCGGGCTTGGAGGTGAAATACTTGGCATACACCTCATTGAAAGCGGCAAAGTCGGCGATGTCGGCCAGGAAGCAGGTGGTCTTGACCACCTTGTCAAAGCCCACGCCGGCAGCTTCGAGGATAGCGCCCACATTGCGGCAGCTCTGGTCAGCCTGTGCGGCGATGCCCTCGGCGACTGCGCCGGTGGCGGGGTCTACCGGGATCTGGCCGGAGGTGAAGACGAGACCGCCCACGGTGTAGCCCTGAGAGTAGGGGCCGATGGCGCCGGGAGCTTTTTCGGTGCTGATGATGTTCATATCGATTACCTCACATATCATAAATAGGGGAGTCTCCCGCCAAAAGGGGAGCCGATGAAAAAAGTCTACCACCAACTGTCCCCGCCGTCAACGGGCAGCAGGAAACGGTCCCGGAATTTCCGGAAAAAGGGAATGTAAAATTATTTGGAAAAATCTGTGCAAATCATCTTGACAAGAAATAAACTTTTATGATAAAAATAGAGCATGAAAGTAACATTTTTGCAGAAAAACGCAGGCGCAGCGCAGGCAGGAAAGCCGGCTTTGCGCAGGCGCGTTTCTTTTTTGCAGAAAAAGCGAATTTCTGAACCCTCGGAAGGGGCAGAAAGGATAAGATATGTCGATTTTGGTAGATGATTCAAATAAAACAGCCTGCCGTGCAGCGGAGGCTGGACTGCAGCAGAAAAACTGTGCTGCGCTGGTGCGCCCGGCGGGTACGGGCAAAGGCTGCATCGTGTGGGAGCTGCTGGACGCCCACCCCGAGATGCGCGTGCTCTGGGTGGTGTCCTGCGCTGCCCGTCTGGAGCTGCGCCGCGCCCTGGCAAAGCGGCTGGGCCGGACGCTGGGCGGCCGGGTGCGGCTGATGAGCTGCGAGCAGCTGGCCGTGCAGAATGCGCTGGGCTGGGTGGCGCTGGCTGAGTTCCGGCCCGGCCTGCTGGTACTGGACGGCTGGAGGGAGATGAGCGCAAAGGACTGGACCGACTGTGTCCAGCCCCTGTTCCGCCTCTGCCCGGGGGCAAAGCTGCTGGCTCTGGGGGAGCCGGACGCCCCGGGCGACAGCTGCCGCGCCGCCGAGGAGATGCTGGCCGACGCCATCGTGGAGCCGCTGGCGCTGGGCGGGGCGATGGCCGAGGGCCTGCTGCCCATGCCGGCCTCCTATACGGCCCTGCTCTGGCCGCTGGAAGATGCGATGGCCCGCCTCCGTGCTGAGGTGAAAAACCTCCATCTGCCGGGCTGCCCTGACCCCAACGCCGAGAAATATCAGGCTCTGAGCCTCGCCGTAGAGAAGCTTCCGCCGGTGGAACAGCTGCTGGCGCAGTGGCTCCCGGATGCTGCCGGGCGCTGCCTCGTCCTCTGCGAGGATGATGCAGCGGCGGCGCAGACCGCAGAGCAGGCCGAGAAGCTGTTTGGTGCAGGAACACATATTTATAAGGATGCAGAAGGCTTTGCGGCCGATGAAGCGGCCACCCTCCGGCTGCTGGTCTGTGCCAACGGCCCGGCGGTGCAGGCTCCTCTGGCTGGGATCTCGGGCGTGGTGCTGGTGCGCCGCAGCGCTGGACCGGCCGCATACCGGCAGATGCTGGCCCGCGCCCTTGCAGCCTGCGGCAGTGTGCCGGTGGCAGAGCTGAGCACGGCCTTTGAGGCGCTGACCTGTGTGCAGCAGCTGCGGAAGGAGTGCAGCGCGGCGGGGGCAGAAGCCTTCCCGTTGGAAGAGCCTCTCTCTGCCTGCCGCCGGGCTTACCGGCAGCTCCGCCGCGCGCTGGACTCCGACTGGGAGCGCTATTATGCCGCCGCAAAGCAGATGACGGCAGAGGGAAAGACGCTGGACGTGCCTCGCTCCTACCGCTTTGGGGGCGTGGCCGTGGGCCGCTGGCTGGAAAACCAGCGCCTTGTCCGGGCCGGAAAGAAAAAGGGCCGTCTCACCGCCGAGCAGGCCGCCCGGCTGGACAAGATCGGCATGAACTGGAAAAAGCGGCTCGAGCTGGCGTGGGAGAACGGCTGTGCTTCGGCCCGGCGGTACCGCGGCAGCCACAGCGACCTGCTGGTACCGGTCCATTATAAGGATAAGGACGGCTTTGCGCTGGGCGAGTGGATCGTCTACAACCGCCAGCGCTATCTGAGCGGGAACCTGCCGTCAGACCGCGTCGAGCGCCTCGAGGCACTGGGCATGGTGTGGGACACCGGCAGCATCCTCTGGGAGAAGAGCTATGCCGCCGCCGTCCAGTATTATCTGGAAAATCACACGCTGGAAATTCCCGTCAAGTATGTCACGCCGGACGGCATGGCGCTGGGCGTCTGGCTGGGCAGTCAGCGTGCCGCTTATAAAGAAGGTGTGCTGACCGACGCCCAGATCGAAAAGCTGGAAGCGCTGGGAGTGGACTGGACGAACCGGAACGACCGCAAGTGGCAGACCGCCTACGAGGCCGCCGTGAAGTACCACGCCACCCACGGGAACCTCGACGTTCCCACCGAGTACACCGACGAAGACGGCATCCTGCTGGGCAAGTGGGTGTCCCGCCAGCGGTACGCATGGCAGAACCCCGAGCGCAGCAGCGCCCGGGTGACGCCGGAGCGGAAAGCCCTGCTGGACGAGCTGGGCATGAACTGGGAAAAGACCGACTCGTGGCAGCACCGCTACGAGCTGGCCGTGGAATACAAAAAGGAGCACGGCAGTCTGGCCGTTCCGGCCCAGTACCGGACGGAGGACGGCATCTGGCTGGGCAGCTGGCTGTCCCGTCAGAAACAGATGCTGCGGGAGGGCAAAAAGCTCTCCGCCGAGCGCCGCGCGGCCCTGAAAGAGCTGTTCAAGGGCGAAAAAGGCCGACGTCTCAGCGCCCCGGTGCCGCCCGCGTGCAGCGTGCGGGAGCAGAACTGGCTGGACAACTACCAGAGCGCCAGGCTCTACGCCGAGAAGAAGGGCAGCCTCCTCGTGCCTGCCGGATACGTGGACGAGAACGGCTTCCGTCTGGGCGTCTGGATCTCGAACCTCCGGGCTGCCCGCAAGGCCCGGCCCGGCTCGTTCCAGGTGACGCCGGAGCATATCGCCCTGCTGGACGCCATCGGGATGCAGTGGGACGCCCGGGAGGCCAAGTGGGCCGGGGCGTTCCGCCGTGCCGAAGAGTACTGCGCCGCCCACGGCAATCTGCTGGTGCCGGTGAACTATAAGACCGAAGACGGCTTCTGCCTCGGCGACTGGGTCCGCCGGATGCGCGAAAACTACGCCTGTGCCGAGAAAAAGCTGACGGCGGAGCGCATCGCAAAGCTCGAAGCGCTGGGCATGGTCTGGACCGTGCCGCAGGAGGGCTGAGATATTGCATTTTAAGGCGGAGTGTGATATACTTCACCTCGTCTGAATAGAAAACAGCAGGTGCCTGCCGCCGGGGCTTCGTCCCCGGCCGGGAGGGTAAAAGGGAAGCGGGTGCGAGTCCCGCGCGATCTCGTCACTGTGATAAGGGAGTCCGCTGCCTTGGCGCTCAGCGCCGGTCACTGGAGGCTTTGCCTCTGGGAAGGCGGCAGCGGGCGGTGAGCTTTCAGTCAGGAAACCTGCCCGCTGTTGGTACAGGAGCGTCCGGCTCCGGATCACGAGGAATTGGTCGTACCAAAAAGCCCGAAAGTTCAAAGGGTCTTTTTGCTGTGCCTTCCGCGCGGTGAAAAGGCTCTTTTTTCGTTTGAGCTGACCCCCCGTTTCGTACCCTTTCTATCGGAAACGTACATTCCACACAACAGAAAGGACTCAAACAATGCGTAAGGCAACCAACAAGAACTGGCAGCGCGTCACCGCCGCTGCCGCCGCACTGGCCCTGTGTGCCGGTGTGCTCACCGGCTGCGGTGCATCTTCTTCCACTGCCGCCGGCAGCGCCGCAGCAAGCTCTGCTGCCGCCAGCGAGGTGAGCAGCGAGGAGGCCGATGAAATGGCAGCAAAGAATGTGGCAGACCTCATCGACGCCATCTATGTGCAGGAGCGCAACGAGAACACCGACGCCCAGTGCGAGGCCGCCAAGGCCGCATGGGACGCCCTGACCGACGCCCAGAAGGAGCTGGTCGAGGGTGAAGAGGCTGACCCCGATTACTTTGGCCGCGACACCGGCGACGCCTCCAAGGACGACGCCCGCAACCAGGACAACATCGGCGACAACGAGATCCTGGTCGTCAGCTTCGGCACCTCCTTCAACAACAGCCGCGCAGCGGACATCAAGGGCATCGAGGATGCCATTCAGGCCGCATATCCCGACTGGTCTGTCCGCCGTGCCTTCACCGCACAGATCATCATCAACCATGTCCAGGCCCGTGACGGCGAGAAGATCGACAACATGGAGCAGGCTCTGGAGCGCGCTGTTGCCAACGGCGTGAAGAATCTGGTCGTCCAGCCCACCCATCTGATGCATGGCGCTGAGTATGACGAGATGATGGAGATGGTGGACAGCTACCGCGATAAGTTCGAGTCCGTCGCCATCGCCGAGCCTCTGCTGGGCGAGGTGGGCAGCGATGCCACCGTCATCAACGCCGACAAGGAGGCTGTCGCCAAGGCCATCACCGCCGAGGCCGTCAAGACCGCCGGTTTCGACAGTCTGGACGCCGCTGCTGAGGACGGCACCGCTTTCGTCTTCATGGGCCACGGCACCTCTCACACCGCAAAGGTGAGCTACAGCCAGATGCAGACCACCATGCAGACCCTGGGCTACGACAATGTGTTCATCGGCACCGTTGAGGGCGAGCCCGAGGATACCGCCTGCGAGAACGTCATCGAGGCCGTGAAGGCTGCAGGCTACACCAAGGTCGTTCTGCGCCCGCTGATGGTCGTTGCAGGTGACCATGCCAACAACGATATGGCCGGTTCCGACGAGGATTCCTGGCTGAGCCAGTTCACTGCTTCCGGCGCATTTGACAGCATCGACTGCCAGATCGCTGGTCTGGGCGAGATCGAGGACATCCAGAGCCTGTACATCGCTCACACCAAGGCTGCTATTGATTCCCTGAAGGGCTGATTTTTTCGGAACCCTCTCCGTCTCGCTGCCGCCGCTGCGGAGCCCGATGGAGAGGGTTCATTTTTTCTTAGAATCATGCTATAATAAAATCCAATTCTTTATAATGTAGAGGTATTTCTCATGAAACGCATTTTTTCCTGTGTTGTGACCGCTTCTCTCGCGCTGAGCCTGCTGGCAGGCTGCGGCGCTTCTTCTGCTGCTTCCTCTGCGGCGTCCAGTGCTGCTTCCTCCGAAGCTGCGTCCTCTGCCGCTTCTGTGGTTGAGACCGCTGCTCTGCCGGACGGCATCTACACCGCCGAGTTTGACACCGACAGCTCCATGTTCCACGCCAACGAAGCCTGCGATGGCAAAGGCACCCTGACCGTGGAGAATGGCCAGATGACCTTCCACGTCAGTCTGGTTTCCAAAAATGTCGTCAACCTGTATCTGGGCAAGGCCGCCGAAGCCGAAGCCAACGCGTCCGACTGGCTGCAGCCCACCACCGATACGGTCACCTACTCCGACGGCACTTCCGAGGAAGTGTACGGCTTCGACATCCCGGTGTCTGCTCTGGATACCGACTTTGACCTGGCCATTCTGGGCAAAAAGGGCAAGTGGTATGACCACACCGTCAGCGTGCGCGATGCGGTGGAACAGGCCGCAGCTGAAACGCCCGCCGACGGCACCTACACCTGCGAGGTGACGCTGGAGGGCGGCTCCGGCCGTGCCACCGTGGAAAGCCCCGCCGCCCTGACTGTGGCGGACGGCAAAATGACCGCCACCATCGTGTGGAGCAGCCCCAACTACGACTATATGATCGTGGACAGCGAGAAGTATCTGCCCACCAACACCGAGGGCAACTCCACCTTTGAGATCCCCGTGGCCGCGCTGGACACCGCGCTGGACGTGACCGCCGACACCGTGGCCATGAGCACCCCCCATGAGATCGAGTACACGCTGACCTTTGATTCGGCAAGCCTGAAGTAATATGAAAATCACCCGAAACCAATTTTTGAAGCTCATTCCGGCGGCGGCGCTGGCGCTTTCCGGCTGCGGCAGCAAGACGGAGCCTGCGAATACAGAAAGTCTTGTTTTCTCGCATCATTACCAGTTGGACTACGCGCAGCAGTTCACGGCGGACTGCTATGAAGGCGGCTATACCATGGTGAGCATCCCGGATTCCGGCCAGAAATTTCTCGTTGTGCCGCAGGATGCCGCCGAGGTGGACAGCCTGCCCGCCGACGTGACCGTGCTGCGCCAGCCGGTGGAGAACATCTACCTTGTCTCCACCTCGGTGATGGACCTGATTTTGCATCTGGATGCGCTGGACAGCGTGACCCTCTCCGGCACCAAGGCCGAGGGCTGGTATCTGCCCGAAGCAAAGCAGGCCATGGAAGCGGGCCGCATCGCCTATGCAGGCAAGTACAGTGCCCCGGACTACGAACAAATTTTGGCCGCGAACTGCGGTCTTGCCATCGAGAACACCATGATCCTGCACACCCCCGAAGTGAAGGAGCAGCTGGAGCATTTCGGCATCCCGGTGCTGGTGGAGCGTTCCAGCTACGAGAGCGGCCCGCTTGAGCGCATGGAGTGGATCAAGCTGTACGGCATTCTGCTGGGCAAAGAGGACACTGCCGAGCAGGTGTTCGCCGCGCAGGAAGCTGCCATTGCACCGCTTTTGGAGCAGGAGCCCACCGGCAAGAGCTGTGCGTTCTTTTCGCTCAGCTCCAACAACCTCGCCACCGTGCGCAAAGGCAGCGACTATGTGGCCAAAATGATCGAGATGGCCGGCGGGGCCTACGTCTTCTCGGACCTCACCGACAATGGCAACAGCCTTGCCACCATGAACCTGCCGCTGGAAGATTTCTACGCCGGTGCCAAAGACGCCGACGTGCTCATCTACAACAGCGCCATCGAAGGCACCATTGCATCCGTGAGCCAGCTGACCGAAAAGTTCCCGCTGCTCAGCGAGTTCAAGGCCGTGCAGAACGGGCAGGTGTGGTGCACGAGCCAAAGCCTGTTCCAGCAGAGCATGGCCCTGGCCGACCTCATCCTCGATATGAACAAGGTGTTCACCGAGGGCACGCCCGATGCCGATACCCTGAAATTTCTCACCCATGTTGCCTAACGTTTTCTGCCTTCCCCCGGTCGGGAGAAGGTGGCGCGAATGCGCCGGATGAGGGCGTACTGTCACGCGTTCTGTAATAATCAAGTCTTATTTTACTGAAAGGACTGTCTATGACCCGTACCCGACGCCTTGCTGTCTCCTATCTCGCCCTTGCGGCGGCGCTGGCTGTGCTGTTTGCGCTGAACCTGTTCTGGGGCAGTGTGTCCCTTGCGCCGGGCGCAGTGCTGGCGGCACTTCTGGGCAAGGGGCAGGACACGCTTTCCATGAACATCATCCTGCAGCTGCGTCTGCCGCGCGCGGTGATGGCGGCGCTGCTGGGTGCGGCCCTCAGCGCGGCGGGCTACCTGCTGCAGACCTTCTTTGCAAACCCCATCGCCGGGCCCTTTGTCATGGGCATTTCCAGCGGGGCCAAGCTGGCCGTGGCGCTGACCATGGTGGTTTTCCTCAATCGCGGGATGCTCACCGGTTCGGTAACGCTCATCGTCGCCGCCTTCGTGGGCTCTATGGCCGCCATGGCCTTTGTGCTGGCGGTGGCGCGGCGGGTGCAGCGCATGAGCATCCTCGTCATCTGCGGCGTCATGATCGGCTACATCTGCTCGGCCATCACGGACATCGTGGTGGCCTTTGCGCAGGACTCCAACATCGTCAACCTGCACAACTGGTCGCAGGGCAGCTTTTCCGGCATGACCTGGGCCAACGTCCGGGCAGCGGCGCTGGTGGCCCTGCCTGCGCTGGCGGCTTCCTTTCTGCTGTCCAAACCCATGGCCGCCTACCAGATGGGGGAAGAATACGCCCGCAGCGTGGGCGTGAACGTCAAGCCGTTCTCGGCGGCACTGGTGCTGCTTTCCAGCCTGCTGGCGGCCTGTGTCACTGCCTTTGCCGGGCCCATCTCCTTCGTGGGCATCGCGGTGCCGCACCTCGTCAAGCAATTGCTGGGCAGTGCAAAGCCGCTGCATGTGCTGCCCGGGTGCTGCCTGGGCGGGGCGGCGTTCTGTTTGTTCTGTGACCTTTTGGCCCGCAGTCTGTTTGCGCCCACCGAGCTGTCCATCAGCTCGGTGACGGCAGTGTTCGGCGCGCCGGTGGTCATCGGACTGCTGGTGCGGCGCAATCAGGAGGGTGCACGATGAACGAGACCTTTCTCTGCACGGCAAATGACCTTGCCATCGGCTACGGCAAAACGCCGCTTCTCTCCGGCATTGCGCTGGGGGTGCAGCCCGGCCAGATTTTGACCCTCATCGGGCCCAACGGCGCGGGCAAATCCACATTGCTGCGCACGCTGGCGGGCCAGCTGGACCCCATGGGCGGCGCGGTGCTGCTGGACGAAAAGAACCTTTCCGACTATACCGGCACCCAACGGGCCCAGAAGCTTGCCCTGATGGCACCGCACAGCCGCCGCATGGAGCTGACCACCTGCTTTGACTTTGCTGCGGCGGGCCGCTACCCCTACACCGGGCGGCTGGGCATCCTCTCGGCCGAAGACAAACGGCAGGCGCGCAGCGCACTGGAACGGGTGGGTGCAGCCCATCTCGCCGACCGGGATTTCAACCGCATCAGCGACGGCCAGCGCCAGCGCGTTCTGCTGGCCCGGGCCCTGTGCCAGCAGCCGCAGGTGATTTTATTGGACGAGCCCACGTCTTTTCTGGACATCAAGGGCAAGATCGAGCTGCTGACCATTTTAAAAGAGCTGGCCCATGGTGAGCATCTCGCCGTGGTGCTGAGCCTGCATGAGCTGGAACTGGCGCAGAAGATCGCTGACGCGGTGGTGTGCGTCTCCCCTGCCGGGGTGTCCGGCGTGCTGACGCCGGATGCTGCCTTTGCGCCGGAGAACATCCGGGCGCTGTATGGCCTGACGGAAGAACAGTACACTGCTCTATACGGCGCACCGGAGCCGCCAAAGCCGGAAGCCAACCCGGCTGGGCCGCAATTTGAGCATTACGTCCGCAGCGGGCAGAAGCTGCTGCGCTGCGGTTACACCACCGGCACCTGTGCGGCGCTGGGTGCGGCGGGCGCGGCACGACTGCTGCTCACCGGCCATGCACCAGAAACCGTGGCCCTGCGTACCCCGAAGGGCATCGTGGTGGAGGTGGCCCCCATCTTCTGCCGCAAAACGGACACCGGCGCAGAATGTGCCATTCGCAAGGACGGCGGCGACGATGTAGATGTGACCACCGGCCTGCCGGTCATTGCATCGGTCGTGCTGGAGCCGGACACGCCCGGCGTGCGCATCTTTGGCGGCGAGGGTGTGGGCCGGGTGACTAAACCGGGCCTTGACCAGCCGGTGGGCGAAGCCGCCATCAACCATGTGCCCCGCCAGATGATCGCCGAAGCGCTGGAACGGGAGGCCGAGAACGCGGCCTACACAGGCGGCTTTGCCGTGACCATCTCCATTGAGGGCGG
>ERZ1107006.2496-NODE-2496-length-13321-cov-3.292251_pt1 | contig 13321 bp, 7 predicted proteins | sample MGYA00403696_ERZ1107006 | MGnify/ENA primary metagenome ERZ1107006 (study PRJEB35170, sample SAMEA104062441) | human gut metagenome | biome: human gut; feature: human-associated habitat; material: faeces | place: Denmark | collected 2012-08-13 ...
ATCTCCGCGTTATCAGACCATGAAAGGTAAAATGGTTCCGAGAAAAGCAGGCTGGGATACCCACGGACTGCCGGTAGAGCTGGAAGTTGAGAAAAAGCTCGGTCTGGACGGAAAAGACCAGATCGAAAAATACGGCGTAGAGCCATTTATCGAGCAGTGTAAAGAAAGCGTATGGAAATACGAGGGAATGTGGGAAGACTTCTCCCATACCGTTGGCTTCTGGGCTGATATGAAAAACCCATACGTTACGTACCATAACGACTACATCGAGTCCGAGTGGTGGGCATTAAAAGAGATCTGGAAGAAAGGTCTTCTGTACGAAGGACACAAAATCGTTCCTTACTGCCCGCGCTGCGGTACCCCGCTTTCTTCCCACGAAGTAGCACAGGGATACAAAGATGTCAAAGAACGTTCTGCCGTTGTCCGCTTTAAAGTAAAAGGCGAGGACGCATACATCCTGGCATGGACCACCACACCGTGGACCCTTCCGTCCAACGTTGCACTCTGCGTCAACCCGGATGAGGATTACGTAAAAGTAACAAGCAAAGGATATACCTATTATATGGCAGCCGCTCTGGTAGATACCGTTCTTGGAGAAGGCGCCGAGGTTCTGGAGCATTATCAGGGCAAAGATCTCGAGTTCAAAGAGTACGAGCCGCTGTTCCCGTACGCTGAGAAGAGAATCGGAAACAAAAAAGCATACTATGTAGTCTGCGATACCTACGTAACACTGACTGATGGTACCGGTGTTGTTCATATCGCTCCTGCATTCGGTGAGGACGACTCCAAGGTCGGCCACAGATACGATCTTCCATTCGTACAGTTAGTAAACGAAAAAGGTGAGATGACAGAGGAAACTCCGTGGGCAGGCACTTTCTGTAAGAAAGCAGATATGGCCGTTCTGCAGGCACTCGAGGACAAGGATCTTCTGTTTGATGCGCCGCTGTTCGAGCACAGCTACCCGCACTGCTGGAGATGCGATACTCCGCTGATCTACTACGCACGTGAGACCTGGTTCATCCGCATGACTGCAGTAAAAGAGGATCTGATCCGCAACAACAACACCATCAACTGGATTCCGGAGAGCATCGGAAAAGGACGCTTCGGTGACTGGCTGGAAAACGTTCAGGACTGGGGACTTTCCAGAAACCGTTACTGGGGAACTCCGCTTCCGGTATGGCAGTGTGAATGCGGCCATCAGGACTGCATCGGCAGCATCGAAGAGCTGAAAGAAAAAGCCGACAACTGCCCGGATGACATCGAGCTTCATCGCCCATACATCGACGCAGTGACCATTAAGTGCCCGAAATGCGGTAAAGAGATGCACCGTGTACCGGAGGTTATCGACTGCTGGTTCGATTCCGGATCCATGCCGTTCGCACAGCATCACTATCCATTCGAGAACAAAGAAACCTTCGAGAAACAGTTCCCGGCACAGTTTATTTCCGAGGCTGTAGACCAGACACGTGGATGGTTCTACTCCCTGCTTGCAATTTCCACTCTGCTGTTCAACAAAGCACCATACGAAAACGTTATCGTTCTTGGTCTGGTACAGGATGAGAACGGACAGAAGATGAGTAAATCCAAAGGAAATGCGGTAGATCCGTTTGACGCACTGCAGACCTACGGTGCCGATGCGATCCGCTGGTACTTCTACACCAGCAGCGCTCCGTGGCTGCCGAGCCGTTTCGCAGGCAAGACGGTCGTGGAAGGACAGAGAAAGTTCATGGGAACCCTGTGGAACACCTACGCGTTCTTTGTTCTGTATGCAAACATCGACAACTTCGATGCAACAAAATACAGTCTGGAGTATGACAAGCTGGCTGTTATGGATAAATGGCTGCTGTCCCGTCTGGAATCCACTGTAAAAGCAGTAGACGACAACCTGGCAAATTACCGTATCCCGGAGGCAGCAAAAGCACTGCAGTCCTTCGTGGATGATATGAGTAACTGGTATGTACGCCGCTCCCGTGAGCGTTTCTGGGCAAAAGGCATGGAGCAGGATAAGATCAATGCTTATATGACTCTGTACACCGCACTTGTAACTGTTGCAAAAGCAGCAGCGCCGATGATTCCGTTCATGACCGAGGACATCTATCAGAACCTCGTAAAGAGCATCGATGCAAGTGCACCGGAAAGTATCCACCTGTGTGACTTCCCGGAGGTACATGAGAACTGGATCGATCCGAAGATGGAAGAGGATATGGCCGACCTGCTGGAGATCGTCGTTATGGGACGTGCCGCAAGAAACACCGCCAATATCAAGAACCGTCAGCCGATCGGAACGATGTATGTGAAGAGCGAGTTCCAGCTTTCCGAATTCTACAAAGAGATCATCGAGGACGAGCTGAATGTCAAAGAAGTTGTATTCAAAGATGACATCGCAGATTTCATCAGCTACAGCTTCAAACCGCAGATGCGTACCGTAGGACCAAAATACGGAAAACTCCTGAACAAGATCAAAACCGTACTGTCCGAGCTCGATGGAAACAAGGCAATGGCAGAGCTGAAGAGCACCGGCGAACTTAAACTTGACATCGATGGACAGGAAATTGTATTATTAGAGGAGGATTTGCTGATCGACATGGCACAGATGGAAGGCTATGTTTCCGAATCCGACCATACAATCACTGTTGTTCTGGATACCAATCTGACTCCGGAACTGATCGAAGAAGGCTTCGTACGTGAGCTGGTAAGCAAAATCCAGACTATGCGTAAAGAGGCAGGCTTTGAGGTTATGGACAAGATCCGTGTATACGCAAAAGACAACGATAAGATTGTAGACATCATGAAAAACCATGGTGATGAAATTAAATCTGAAGTTCTGGCAGAAGATATCGTGACCGGAGAGACAAAGGGCTATGAGAAGGAGTGGAATATCAACTCCGAAAAGGTTACCATGGCAGTAGAACGTATCTAAGATTATTTTTGGATGTGTTTTCACGACGATCATTAATATGAAATTGGCCTGCGAGCGGGGAGAAAAACAAGCTCTCCGCTCGCAGACTGCTATTAAGGAGGACGCAGATGTTAAACGCCGAGTTCAAAAAAGAAACTTTTAAGAACAGTGTGAAAGAAAATGTAAAAATGCTGTACAGAAAGAACCTGGAAGATGCTTCCCAGCAGGAAATTTATCAGGCAGTCTGCTATGCAGTAAAAGATGTTATTATTGATAACTGGCTGAAAACCCAGAAGGCAATGGAAGAACAGGATCCGAAGATTCTGTACTATATGTCCATGGAATTCCTGATGGGCCGTGCACTTGGAAATAACCTGATCAACCTGACTGCATATAAACAGGTACAGGAAGCTCTCGAGGAAATGGGACTGAACCTGAACCTTCTGGAGGATCAGGAGAGAGATCCGGCTCTTGGAAACGGCGGTCTTGGCCGTCTGGCAGCATGCTTTCTGGATTCTCTGGCTACTCTTGGATATCCGGCGTACGGCTGCGGTATCCGTTACAAGTACGGTATGTTCAAACAGCAGATCCGCGACGGTTATCAGGTAGAAGTACCGGATAACTGGCTGAAAAACGGCTATCCATTCGAGCTGAAACGTCCGGAGTATGCAAAAGAGGTAAAATTCGGCGGATATGTGGCGCAGGAGTACGATGAGGCTACCGGACGCGTAAACTTTGTGCAGAAGGATTACCAGTCTGTCAATGCAATTCCTTACGACATGCCGATCGTAGGATATGACAACGACGTTGTAAATACTCTGACTATCTGGGATGCAGAGGCTATTCAGGACTTCTCATTGGATTCCTTCGACAAGGGTGATTACCACAAAGCTGTTGAGCAGGAAAACCTTGCAAAGACCATCGTAGAGGTTCTGTATCCGAACGATAACCATTACGAAGGAAAAGAGCTGCGTCTGAAACAGCAGTATTTCTTTATTTCTGCAAGCGTACAGAGAGCAGTTGCAAAATATAAAAAACAGCACGATGATATTACGAAGCTGTATGAGAAGGTTACCTTCCAGCTGAATGATACCCACCCGACCGTAGCTGTTCCGGAGCTGATGCGAATTCTGATGGATGTGGAAGGCCTTGGCTGGGATGAGGCATGGGAGATCACGACAAAGACCTGTGCATACACGAACCATACGATTATGGCAGAGGCACTTGAAAAATGGCCGGTTGACCTGTTCTCCAGACTTCTTCCGCGTATCTATCAGATCGTAGAAGAGATCAACCGCCGCTTCCTGATCCAGGTAAGAGAGCAGTACCCGGGTGATGAGGAAAAAGTCCGCCAGATGGCAGTGATCTATGACGGACAGGTTCATATGGCTCGTCTGGCTATCGTAGGCGGATATTCTGTCAACGGTGTTGCAAAGCTTCATACCGAGATCCTGAAAAAACAGACCTTAAAAGACTTCTACGAGATGACTCCGGAGAAGTTCAACAATAAGACGAACGGTATTACACAGCGTCGTTTCCTGCTTCACGGAAATCCGCTTCTGGCTGACTGGGTAACTGAGTATGCCGGAAATGGCTGGATTACTGACCTTCCGAAGATCGAAAAGATCGCTGAGCTTGCAGATGATACACAGGCACAGAAGGAATTTATGGAGATTAAATACAAAAATAAAGTTCGCCTGGCAAAATACATCAAAGAGCATAACGGCATTGATGTAGATCCGAACTCCATTTTTGATGTTCAGGTAAAACGTCTGCATGAGTACAAACGCCAGTTTATGAACATTCTTCATATCATGTATCTGTATGACCGTCTGAAAAAGAACCCGGATATGCCGTTCTACCCAAGAACCTTCATCTTTGGAGCAAAAGCTTCCGCAGGCTATGAGCGTGCAAAAGCGATCATCAAACTGATCAATTCCGTTGGGGATGTCGTAAACAACGATCCGACCATCAAAGGAAAGATCAAAGTTGTATTTATCGAGGATTATCGTGTCAGCAACGCAGAGCTGATCTTTGCCGCTGCTGATGTTTCCGAGCAGATTTCCACCGCAAGTAAAGAGGCTTCCGGTACCGGTAACATGAAGTTCATGCTGAACGGTGCCCTGACCCTTGGAACCATGGACGGTGCAAACGTAGAGATCGTTGAGGAAGTTGGAAAGGAGAACGCCTTTATCTTCGGACTTTCCGCAGATCAGGTTATCGAATATGAGAACAACTACACCTACGATCCGATGAGCTACTTCATCCACGATCAGGACATCCACAACGTAGTGATGGATCTGATCAGCGGAAGATACTCAAACGGCGACACCATGATGTTCCGTGATCTGTATGACTCCCTGCTCACACCGAAGAATGCTCCGCGCCCGGATATGTACTTTACCCTGGCAGACTTCAAGTCCTATGCGGCAGCACAGGAGCGTGTTGAGGATAAATACAGAAATACTTCTGCATGGGCAAGAAGCGCGATCCTGAATATCGCACACAGCGGCAAATTCACATCCGACCGTACCATCCAGCAGTATGTAGATGATATCTGGCATCTGGACAAGATTACTGTCAGAAAGTAATCGGAATCAAATATAAGTAGTTAGGGGACACCTGCTTTTCCGGGAAAAACCGGAGGGGCGGGTGTTCTTTTTTTAATGCCTGCTGGAAGGATTTGCATCCCGAAAAATGCCTGCAAAACAGGCATTCTTTTGACATTCTACGGGGAGTGTGGTACACTGTTCGTGTCTATGAACTAAAACAATCTGAAATGTATTGAGGTGAAAAGATTGGATAAAGCTGAATATCAAAGCCGGCTGGAAGAGCTGAACAGTCTGGTAAAAAAAGAGGACTATGAGGGGGCACTTGCAGTTGTAGAAGCCGTTGATTGGCAGCGTGTCAAGAGTCTGCGCACGCTCGGCATGGTAGCGGATGTCTATGAGGCGAACAAACGATATCCGGAGGCGAAGAAGATTCTGCTGATGGCGTATGACCGTTCCTCCATCGGAAAGGGCATTCTGTACCGCCTGGTAGAGGTCTCCGTAAAAATGAAAGACTTTGATGAGGCGATTGACTTTTACAACGAGTTTGAAGCAGTCGCACGTCACGATAATTCCCGGTATCTGCTGAAATACAAGATTTTAAGAGGACAGAAAGCGCCGCTTGAGGAGCAGATTTCCCTTCTGGAGGAATACAAAGAGCGGGAATTTACCGAGAGATGGGCATATGAACTGGCAAACCTTTACAGCAAAGCCGGAGAGACGCAGAAATGCATCGATGCCTGTGATGAGCTGATCCTGTGGTTCAGCGAGGGCAAATATGTGACAAAGGCAATGGATCTGAAAATGAAGTACGAGCCGCTGTCACCGTCCCAGCAGATCAAATACGAGCATCGTTTTGACTACAAAAAGAATGAAGAGCCGTCCGAGGATCCGGAAGCACTTGAAGTGCGGTTAGCCGGAGAGAGCGGAGCCGGTGAAATGGCTGCGACGAAAGAGCCGGCAGAGACGCCGGAAGTAAAACCGGTAAACGGCGGTGTGATGAGCCAGTATGTGGCCGGTGAAGAAGAAAAAGAAGCCGGTTCGCCGTACGAAGCATATGAGAAAACACAGCAGGCCGAGGCAGATGCAGAGCAGGTGCAGGAGTACGAAGCACTGCAGCAGACAGAGGAGCCGATCGAGGAGATTCCGGAAGAGCAGGCGTATGCAGACAGCACGCCGACGTACCTTGGAAATACGATCGATCTTCACGCAGAGCTTGCAAAGAGCATCCGCGATGTCTTCTCCTTCCGCGGAAAGAAACAGGAAGAGACGGCAGTCGAGGAAGAGACAAGCGAAGAGCCGGTACAGTACGAAGTAAAAGATCTGGAGCCGGAGCAGCTTGATGTAAACGTAGAGGTATCCCCGGATGCCAACACGACAATCAAGACAAGACCGCAGCCAAAACCGAAGGAAAAAGCCGAGCCGGTAATGCCGAAAGCACCGAAGCCGGAGAAGAAATACGAAGAGCCGGACCTCGAAGCACTGTTCCAGGAGACCGCAGCAAACCTGTCGGAGGAAGTTGCGGAGGAAGAAGCAGAAGAGCCAGTGGAACCGGCAGCAGAAGCCGAAACCGCAGAGCAGCCGATGGATCCGGAGTCCGAGGCAGAGGCACGGGAAGCGGCAGAGGAGCCGCAGGCGGAAGCTGAGCCGGAAGAAGCAGCAGAACCGGCAGATGAAGCGGAAACCGAAGAGATCACAGAACCGGCGGATGAGGCTGAAACCGAAGAAGCTACAGAGCCGATGGATGAAGCTGAGATCGAAGAGATTATAGAACCGGCAGCCGAGGCTGAAATCGAAGAAGCAGAAGTTACAGAACCAGCAGTGGAAGCTGAAACAGAAGCAGCCGAGAAGGCTCAGGCGGAAGCCGAAATTGAGGAAACCGTAGAACCGGCGGAGACACCGTCCATGGATGCAACGGTTGTCATCGCGGATCTGAAACCGGCAGAGGAGACACGGCCGACCATCGATTTTAGTGAGCTTCAGGCAGCGCTGAACGCAGAAGTGCAGGAAGCTGAAAAAGCATCGGAAATCGAACTGCCGGACGAGCCGGAAACTGCGGAAGCAGAACCTGCTGATGAGCCGGAAAGCGAAACAGAGCCGGAAACCCCGGCCGAGACTGAGCCAGCCGATCCGTTTGAGCCGGCAGGAACCCAGCCGATCGAGATTACCCCGGAGGAAATCGAAATCGAAGTTCCGACCGAGCCAAAGCGTGAGCGCGTATCCGATGCGACGATCAACATGAGCATCGAAAAAACAACGGATGCCACCGTTCAGCTGATCCGCGACAACATTCCGGAAGGAACTGTTGCGAAATCGATTGAAGAGGTGCTCCGCGAGGAGACGCCGGAGGAGGCAAGACTCCGCATCCTGAACGACACCCAGCCGGATAAGCTGAGTGATGAGCAGAAAGCGCTGTTTACTTACTTTGCGAAAGTTCCAGGCATGGATATCCAGATTCTGGATGCAATGCATGGTGTTTATCATTACGCAGGCGACCGTACTTCCCGTCATGGAAACATTGCCATTATGGGCGGATACGGTACTGGAAAAACGAAGCTGTCGGAGGATCTCGTCCGTGCAATCTGTGCTGACTTAAAACTTCCGGCAACGAAGATGGCCCGTCTGGATGCATCTGTTCTGAACAAAAAGGACTGTGCGCAGATTGTTTCAAAGCTGGCGGGAGGTTTCCTCCTGATCGAGCGTGCCGGTCTGATGTACCCGGAGACGATCGAGAAGCTGTCGCAGGCAATGGATTTCCGTACCGACAGTCTGGTTCTGATCATCGAGGATGAGAAGGTCAGCATGAGAGGTCTTCTGCGGAATAACCCTGATTTTGCGAAGAAGTTTGAGACGGTCATTTCGATTCCTGTTTTCACAAACGACGAGCTGGTTACGTTTGCCCGCACGTATGCGCGTGAGAATGGATACAAGATGGACGAGATGGGTGTGCTTGCTCTGTATACACAGATTGGCAACAATCAGAAGGAGGGCGAGCCGATGACGATTTCACAGGTCAAAGATATGGTGGATCGTGCCATCGCCCATGCAGAAAAGGGAACCCGTAAATTCGGAAGACGCATGTCCAGAAAGCATACCGATGCGGACGACCGCGTGATTCTTTACGAGAAAGACTTTGAGTTCTAAATACATGGAGAATTTATGGAGAAAGTAAAACCGTGGCTCGGGGAGCCGCAGAATACAATAGCCGTACTGCAGAAGTACGGCTTTGTATTTCAGAAAAAGTATGGTCAGAATTTTCTGATTGATCCACATGTGCTGGATAAGATTGTAGCCGCTGCAGGTATCGGACCGGACGATTTTGTTGTGGAAATCGGACCTGGTATCGGTACGCTGACGCAGTATCTTGCGTATGCTGCGCGGAGTGTGTGTGCGGTGGAAATTGACAAGAATCTGATCCCGATTCTGGAGGATACGCTGTCGGATTATGATAATGTTGAGGTTATCAACAATGATGTTTTGAAGGTGGATCTGGCGGCGCTGGCGAAGGAGAAGAACAACGGACGGCCGATCAAGGTTGTGGCGAATCTTCCGTATTATATTACGACGCCGATTATTATGGGATTATTTGAGAATCATGTGCCGGTGGATTCGATTACGGTTATGGTTCAGAAGGAGGTTGCGGACCGGATGCAGACGGGGCCGGGATCGAAGGATTACGGGGCGCTGTCGCTGGCGGTGCAGTATTATGCGGAGCCGTATATTGTGGCGAATGTGCCGCCGAACTGTTTTATGCCGCGGCCGAAGGTTGGAAGTGCGGTGATCCGGTTGACGCGTCATGAGGTGATGCCGGTGGAGACGAAGGATGAGAAGTTGATGTTCTCCATTATTCGGGCGTCGTTTAATCAGAGACGGAAGACGCTGGCGAACGGACTGAAAAATTCGGAGCTGCTGCATTTTTCGAAAGAGGAGATTGAGGCTGCAATCACAGCCTGCGGCTGGCCGCTTACGATTCGTGGGGAGGCATTGAATTTACAGGAGTTTGCGCGGTTGACGGATGAATTGTGTAAATAGAGGGGACGCCTCGCCGCCGCTCGTCCGCCCTTGCGTGATGCGCATGGCAGCGGTGGAAAAGGGCATGAAAAAAAGCACCGTTGGCGAAACAGTGCTTTCTTTCATTTTTATTTTTAAAGGAAGGAGAGCCGATTTTCTAATCGGCAATATGAAAAAGAAAATTGTGTAAATAATGTTGGCATTCATTATTTATGCTTTTAGTATACGGGTAAATTATGTTGAAAGCGTGTTCATGTTGTAAAAAAATCATGAACAAATTGTGACTATTCAGAGCCATGCGAAATTTCAGAACAAATTGCGAATCATGCTTGCATGAATGAGCACTTTTTTCTGAAATTTCATATGGCGAGAAGCCACATCAAGATGCAGCGCAGCGGAATCGAGATGGGGCTCTGAACAGGGACTTATTTCTGAGTTGTGTTCGCAATTCATGTTTCTATAGCAATCCCCGAAAATAATGCAAAAAATTCAGCGCCGCAGAGCGTGAATTACTGCGTCACAGATTTTCGTCGTACCCCGGTACGCCTTCAAATCTGTTCCTTGCAATTCGCGCTCTGCAGCACTGCCTTTTTTGCATTATTTTCGGGTCTTGCTATAGGTTACAGGTCCAGCAGCTTAAAGGTGGAAATTCCGAGGAAGTTCCGGGAGCAGAGGCTGATTCCGCCCATGAGGACGGAGACATCCTGCAGGTGAGCCGGGAGGACGTGGAGGTACCAGCGGAGGCGGTTCTGGATTCCGGAGGTGATTTCGTCGATCAGACCCGGGATGTAGTTGGTGAAGGAGCTGTTGATGACGATGACGTCCGGGTTGAAGGTGTGGAGAACCGTGTTCAGGCTGATTCCGATGTAGTGGGTGAAATCCTGCATTACTTTGCGGGCGTTGGGGCTGCCTTCCTGGTAATACTGGATGAAGCGTTCGACGGAGACGTTTTCTAGGCCTTCAGCGGCGGCGAAATCGTTCAGGACGGCGGCTTCGGAGATGTACTGTTCGAGGCAGCCGTGGTTGCCGCAGGGGCAGGGCCGGCCATCGGGGAAGAGGATGGTGTGGCCGAATTCGCCGGCGTAGCCGTTCTGGCCGGTGTAGAGTTCGCCGTCAATGAGGATTCCCATGCCGACGCCTTCGTGGATGTTCAGGAAGATCATATTTTTAAAGTGCTCTGTGCAGGCGGCTTCGCCGATGACGGAGAGGTTGGCTTCGTTTTCTACGATGACAGGGACCTGAAATTCTTCTTCGAGGTAGTTTTTCAGGTTGGAGTGTTTCAGATCGTAGTAGGGTGTGAATAAAACGAGGTCGTCGCAGACGACGCCGTAGATTCCGATGGAGATTCCGACGAGGCCGCACGGTGTTTTGGGGAGGTCGGATTTGGTTTTGTGGAGGAGGGAAATCAGGTATTCCTCCAGGGAGAGGGATGGATCAATCGGGTATTCTTTTACAGTACATGATTTTCCCTTCAGATCTCCGGTGAGAATGGTGATCTTTTTTACGCCGAGATCGACGGCGATGATGGAACCGCAGCGATTATTAAAAGTAAGCAGAATCGGTTTTCGACCCATGGAAGTTTTTTCGGCACTGCCGAGTTCTATGACGAGCTGGCGGTCGAGCAGTTCCTGGACGATGGTGGATACAGTTGCTTTTGTCAGATGCAGCATTTTCGCCAGATCTGCGCGGGAAAGCGGCGGATGGTTGGCGATTGCCTCGAGAACCAGGGCGCGGTTCATGTCTCGTATATATTCCTGATTTCCGGTACTCATAAAAAATCCTCCATTCTGCCGCATTGGCTGTACATCAATCTTAACATAAATGAGAGAGAAATGACAGGGAAAATCGGGGATGGGCAATACGAATAGAAAAATTAACGGAGAAAAACGATTTCTAGACAGAGTAGAGAGTAAAGGACAGAATTAGAAATAAAATATGTGATAAATACACAAAGAAAGTATAAAATAATTCTAAAAAATGTACATATTCACAGAAGATTCACTGCACGTTCATAATTTGTTCATAATTAATTGGTATAGTTATCTCAGTTCCAAAGGAACAGCGTGTATGCAATCACTACACAATTAAGATTTTTTCATAATAATAGCCCAGGCGCCGAGAGGTTCCTGGGCACTCCTCGTTTTTGGGAAATTTTTGATCTTGGGACAGACGGAAATCTGTGTAGACAGGGTAGTGATCTTTTTCTTGACTTTTGCGAGAAGCAGCCTTATAGTATAAATATAATAACAATTACTGTTATCGAAAGATACGAAAGGAAAAAAACTATGTCAACACTCAAGTATAGCAGACAAAGAGAAAGCATCAAAGTCTGCCTTCAGGGGCGAAAGGATCACCCGACCGCAGATATGCTCTATACCGATGTACGGAAAGAATTTCCCAATATCAGTCTTGGCACAGTATACCGGAACCTGTCTCTTCTTTCTGAATTAGGAGAGATCAAGCGTCTTACAACAGGAGATGGCCCGGACCGGTTCGATGGAGATACTTCCACGCATCACCATTTCATTTGCAGAAAATGTCACTGCGTGACAGACCTTACAATGCGTGACATCAGCGAAATCAAGAACGTAGCAGCGGAAAATTTCAGAGGTACGATCGAAGATTACTCTGTGAATTTTTACGGCATCTGCGAGAACTGCAAAAATCACCCGGGGAACGTATAGCATCCCCAGGAAGAAAGAAAAAATTAAAAATAGGCATTGACAAAAAGGGAAGCTTATGCTAAAGTAATATCAGTAACAGTTACTAATATTGCTAACTAAAAGAAATCAAATATACTATCAAAAAAAGAAAAGGAGATTATTATTATGAAGAAATTTGTTTGTACAGTATGTGGTTATGTATACGAAGGCGAAGCAGCACCGGAGAAATGTCCAGTATGTGGCGTAGGCGCTGACAAGTTCACAGAAGTAAAAGAAGGCGAAAGAGAATGGGCTGCAGAGCATGTAGTTGGAGTAGCTAAAGGCGTAAGCGAAGACATCCTTGCCGACCTCAGAGCAAACTTTGAAGGTGAATGTTCAGAAGTAGGAATGTATCTTGCAATGGCAAGAGTAGCTCACAGAGAAGGCTATCCGGAAATCGGACTTTACTGGGAAAAAGCTGCTCACGAAGAAGCAGAACACGCTGCTAAATTCGCAGAACTTCTTGGCGAAGTTGTAACAGACAGCACAAAGAAGAACCTTGAAATGAGAGTAGAAGCAGAACACGGCGCAACAGCAGGTAAATTCGACCTTGCAAAACGTGCAAAAGCTGCAAACCTCGATGCGATCCATGACACAGTTCATGAAATGGCAAGAGACGAAGCAAGACACGGAAAAGCATTCGCAGGTCTTCTTAAGAGATATTTCGGAGAATAATTCTATCGGAAAATCGCATAAAATAAACCTTTTAAAGGGAGAACCTCAATGGTTCTCCCTTTTTATCCGTTCGTATTTTCATCATTGGAAGCTTAACTGGATTTCGCCTGAAGTCTGGCAACCTGATCTGTCAGAGCATTCATCTTAACTTCATTAATCATAATCCTGTTCATCCAGGTAGCCGACACATCCATCTTATTGATAAGATTCAGATGATTCTCTGCAAGGATAGAAATATTCCTATCCGTTATGTTCTCCAAATGCAGTTTGATATCTGCAAAGTTATTTCTGGTCTCTTCTTCAAAACGCTTCTGACGCTCTTCCATTCGGTCCATCTGGCTTTCGAATTTATCCATTCGACTTTCGAATTTATCCATTCGCGTCCCAAATCCTCTGACCTCTGTCAAAACAGCCTCCAGTATTTGTCTGTCTGTCACCACTTTCACCTCCTCTGTAGCCCGTATCGTTCTTTTGTATGTGATTGA
>ERZ1107006.2509-NODE-2509-length-13255-cov-2.757879_pt1 | contig 13255 bp, 8 predicted proteins | sample MGYA00403696_ERZ1107006 | MGnify/ENA primary metagenome ERZ1107006 (study PRJEB35170, sample SAMEA104062441) | human gut metagenome | biome: human gut; feature: human-associated habitat; material: faeces | place: Denmark | collected 2012-08-13 ...
AATAGATTCGCCCTCCTCGCCTACCTGCGGCGCATTCGCCGCGAGGTATTCCCGGATGTATCTCGTCAGCTCGGGCGAATCGACGATGCGGATGTCGTCCAGCAGCCCCACGACGAAGCGTCCCACCCCGGCCATTCCGGCCACCTCCGTGTTGAGCGACCAGCGTCCCCGCCCCAGCGGTTTCACATCGCGTTCGGCCAGCGGATACTCCTCGCACAACAGGTTGTAGGCCAGCGTTCCCAGTTCCAGTCGCACGCGGCGGCGCGCCCCGCCGTGCATGCGGAAGGCGTCGATGAATCCCTCGCTGTGGGCTTCTTGGTGCTCCCACGCCGCTTCGGACAGCTCCACGGAGCCGATACGCGAGGTTTTGAAGAGTTTGTTCGTGTGGCTTTCGAGGTCGTAGCACCACACCTGCACGTAGTTGGTCGTGAAGGCGAAAGGCTCTACCCTGCGGTCGCGGACCCCGCCTCCGTGGGCCGACAGGTAGCCGTGCAGCACGGCCTGCCGCTCCTGCTCGATGGCCTCGATCAGCCGCCGGATGTTCGGGGCGTTTTTGCCCCGCACGACGGTGTCGGCCAGCGTCTTGTTGTCGTAGACCGAGTAGAGTTTGCGTTTGAGGTTCTGTTTCAGAAGGTTGTCGTCGTCGATGTTTTCGATGGCGCTTTTGAGGATCACGGCCTCCTCCTCGGTGAAATGGATCAGTTGCGAAATATCCTTGAAGTGCGGCGACTCCTTGTCCAGCCGGATGTGTTCGCCGCTCTTCTTGATGACGAAACCCGCTTCGCGGAAGGTGTCGATATAGCGGTAGACGGTGCGGCGCGACATCATGAGCCGCTCAGCCAGGTCGTCGATCGTGTATTCAGTGTTGGCCGTGAGCATCTTCATCAGCCGCAGCAGCCGTTCGAGTTTGGGTTGGTCCATGCTTGTTCGGGAACTGAAACGGGAAAACGTGACCCGAGGTCGCGTTTTCCGTAGCATAATATGTCGGGCGGGCGTTATGCCAACACCTGCTTTTCGATCTCCTCGACCTGCCGGCGGAACGCCTTGTCGGTTTCGAGCAGGTTCGACACCGCCTTGCACGAGTGGAGTACGGTGGCGTGGTTGCGGCCGCCGATGGCCGCGCCGATCGTGGCCAGCGGTGCCTTGGTGTGCTGCTTGGCCAGATACATGGCGATCTGCCGCGCCTGCGCGATCTCTCGCGTCCGCTCCGGAGAGTTGAACCGTTCGGGATCGAGGGCCAGGTAGCCGCATACCACCTCGATGATGTGTTCGATCGTAATCTCCTTCTGGTAGAGCTGCACGTAGGCTTTGAGAATCTCTTTGGCCAGCGACGTGGTGATCTTCCGTCCGAGGAACGACGCGTTGGCCACCAGCGACGACAGCGCGCCTTCGATCTCGCGCACGTTGGCCGAGATGTTGTCCGCCAAGTACGCCACCACGTCGTCCGTGATCTGCGCCCCGAGTTTCTGCGCCTTGGCGCGTATGATCTTGAGCTTCGTGTCGTAGTCCGGCGTGTTGAGCTGGGCCGACAGTCCCCATTTGAAACGGGTCAGCAGTCGCTGCTCGATGTCCTTCAACTCGACGGGCGGCTTGTCCGACGTGAGGATCAGCTGCTTGCCCGACAGGTGCAGGTGGTTGAAGATGTTGAAGAAGACGTTCTGCGTACCCGGCTTTCCGGTCAGCTCCTGGATGTCGTCGATGATGAGCACGTCGATCATCTGATAGAAGTGGATGAAATCGGGAATTTCGCCGCGTTTGTGCGCCGTCTGGAACTGGGCCTGGAATTTGTTCATCGACACGTAGAGCACTTGCAGCTCGGGATGACGCTGCAACACTTCGTGGCCGATCGATTGTGCGATGTGGGTCTTTCCCAATCCCGAATCGCCGTATATATACAAGGGGTTGAACGGCGTCGTGCCGGGATTCACCGCCACCGACATGCCGGCCGACCGCGCCAGCCGGTTGCACTCCCCCTCGATGAAGGTCGAGAAGGTGTAGTTCGGATTGAGCTGCGGGTCGATTCGCACCCTTTTGAGGCCGGGAATGATGAAAGGATTTTTTATATTTGCCGTGTCGTTCTGCGTAGCGAAGCGCGAGATGGCCGTCGAATCGGTTTCAGTGTCCAGTTTCGGCGCCTCGGCTTTGGGCACGGCGTAGTGGAGCCGCGTCTGCTGGCCGTAGAGCTGCGAGATGATCGGACGCAGGAACGGGATGTAGTTTTTCTCGATCTGGTAGACGTAGCTGGCGTTGGGCACGCGCAGACGCAGCGTCGTTCCGTCGAATTCGAGCGGGACGATGGGCTGGAACCATTTGGCGAACTCCTCGGCGGAGGTCTGCTCCTTGATCCGGTTCAGGCAAAGCTGCCATATATCGCTGTATGTCTGCGAGTTATTGAACATGCGCCAATGCGAGTCTTTTTTGTCTGATTGAATTTTTGCCTGAGGAACGAATCGGAGACCCGTACTTTTTGGCCTTACAAAGGTGTGAATAAATTTGTGAAAATATCTTCTGTTTTCGGTTGCTTTTTCGGATTTTTTATATATAGCAAAATAAGGGTTTTCGGAGCCTCGTTTTTTAACTGGTTGATAGTGAATATTCGGAATTTTTTGTGTATATTTGCGTATAGTATTAAAATGATGAATCGTTGTTTTTTATAAATAAAACTAATAATTTATGGCAAACGAATTAGAGCAGCTGGTCCTGTCGAAAGCGCAGAAATGGCTCGACGGCGACTACGACGAAGCGACCAAAAAGCAGGTGCGCTATCTGATGGATCACGATAGGAAGGAGTTGACCGAGAGCTTTTACAAGGATCTGGAATTCGGTACGGGCGGCCTGCGCGGCATCATGGGCGTGGGTACCAACCGCATGAACGTCTATACGGTGGGCATGGCCACGCAGGGGCTCGCCAACTACCTGAAAAAGAATTTCGCGGGCGAGCGGATCCGCGTGGCGATCGGCCACGATTCGCGCAACAATTCGCGGATGTTCGCCGAGCGTGTGGCCGACATCTTCGCTTCGAACGGATTTACGGTCTTTCTGTTCGACAAGCTGCGCCCCACTCCCGAGTTGAGTTTCGCCATCCGCGAACTGAAATGTCATTCGGGGGTCGTGGTCACCGCTTCGCACAATCCCAAGGAGTACAACGGCTACAAGGCCTATTGGACGGACGGTTCGCAGGTAACGGCCCCGCACGACCGCAATATCATCGCCGAGGTGGAGAAGATCACCTCGATCGACCAGATCCTCACGGGTGCCAATCCGGGCAACATCACGCTGCTGGGCGAGGAGTTCGACGAGATCTACTTAAATAAGGTGCATACGCTGTCGCTCTCGCCCGAAAGCGTCGGCAAGTTCCACGACATGAAGATCGCCTATACGCCGCTGCACGGCGCCGGCGTGCGGCTCGTGCCGGCATCGCTGCGCAAGTGGGGCTTCACGAACGTCTCGCTGGTCGAGGAGCAGGCGGTCATCGACGGCAACTTCCCCACCGTCGAATCCCCCAATCCCGAAGAGCGCAAGACGATGGCCAAGGCCATCGAGCTGGGTTCGCGGCTGGGCGCCGATCTGGTGCTGGCCACCGATCCCGATTCGGATCGTATCGGCGTCGCGCTGCGCAACGCCAAGGGAGAATACGTTCTGCTGAACGGCAACCAGACCTTGTCGCTCATCATGGCCTATCAGTTGACGCGCTGGTCGGAGCTGGGGCGCCTCGACGGCAAGGAGTTCGTGGTCAAGACGATCGTCACCTCGCAGATGCCCAACGTCATGGCGGCGCATTTCGGCGTGAAGTGCTACGACTGTCTCACGGGCTTCAAATACATCGCCCGCATCATCCGCAACAACGAAGGCAAGGCCACCTACATCGGCGGCGGCGAGGAGTCGTTCGGCTATCTGGCCGGCGATTTCGTGCGCGACAAGGACGCCGTATCGGCCTGCTCGCTGGTGGCCGAAGCCGCTGCGTGGACGAGGGATACGATGGGATTGACGCTCTACGAGTGGTTGCAGAAGCTCTACGTGGAGTTCGGTTTCTTCCGCGAAGGGCTCGTGTCGGTCGTCCGCAAGGGCATGGAGGGCGCTGCCGAGATTCAGCGGATGATGGTCGACTACCGCGCCGATCCCCCCAGGGAGATTGCAGGTTCGCCCGTGGTGAAGATCAACGACTTCAAACTGCTCGAATCGACCGATGTCAGGACGGGGGCCAAAACCCCGATCGAGGAGGAGGCGTCCAACGTGTTGCAGTGGTTCGCCGCCGACGGGACGGTGGTTTCGGTGCGTCCGTCGGGAACCGAGCCGAAGATCAAGTTCTACTTCGGCGTGCGCGCCGAGTTGGAATCGGTGGCCGATTTCGACCGTGTGGAGGCCGGGCTGGACGCCAAGATCGAGACGATTAAAAAGGAATTGAAGCTCGTTTGATACGGGCGGACCGACGGGTCTCCGGAGCCGGATTTCGCCCTTGCCGGTTTGACGGAAACGTTCGGAAATCCGCGTCTGCCGGAAGGACTCTTTTTTCTGTACGGATATGGAGTTGAGTGAATTGCAGCAGCGCGTCGATACGTGGATCAAGGAGTACGGCGTGCGTTATTTCAGCGAACTGACCAATATGGCGGTTCTTACGGAGGAGGTCGGGGAGTTGGCGCGCGTCATGGCGCGCAAGTACGGAGACCAGTCGTTCAAGGCCGGCGAGAAGGAGAATCTCGCCGACGAAATGGCCGACGTGCTGTGGGTGCTGGTTTGTCTGGCCAACCAGACGGGGGTAGATCTGACCCGTCGAAGCGAATTTCGCCAAGAAGAGCGCCCGCGACGCGGAGCGTCATCGGAACAACCCGAAATTGTAGGTTTCGGGATACGGCGGCCGGTTTCGGCCGCTCCTTTCAGTCGGTCGGCGACTACCCTTTCGGGTGTCGCCGACCGATCGTTTATACCTTGCGCAGGACGATTTTGGCCGAATAGACGCGGTCGACGGCCTGCATGAATTCGCGGAAGGCTGCATACTCGCTTTGCGGGTAACGGCCCGAACGGCGCAGCAGGCGGATGCGGATGTGCAACCTGTCGCCGCTGCACAAGGCCTCGAATGCGATCTTTCCGAAGCGGTTTTCTATCGTTACGGATTTCGGAAGCGCTTCGACGACGTACCCCTCCGGCAGATGCAGCGTAAGCGAATCGGTATCGCAATACCCCTTGTCGATCCACAGGTCGTGCCTGCGTTCGGCCGTAAAGCGGCCCGGCCCCGAACGCAGCGGTGCTACGGGGACGAACAGGCGCGAGCCGTTCTTGTTGGCATAGCGCAGCGCGGTGATCGAGGCGCGGATGTGCATCTCGGGAAGCGGCTTGTCCAGCACCTCCTCGCAGCGCAGCGAATCGACCTGCGCCAGCGGCAGTTGGAACGACCTGCGCAGGAAATCGGCTTGCTTGTCGCGCGCCAGATCCAGTATCGGCCGAGTCCACTCGTATTGCCGCGCCCGACTGACGCTCGACAGCGAGAGGCTGGCATTGCCCGCCTCGTCGAGCCGGACGTCGATGCGCTGGCATTCGGTGTTGAGCGAGTCGGCGTAGGCGGGCAGCGTGACGACTTCGGCCTTGCCATCGTGGCAGATCACGGCGTCGTGACCGGCGATCGACTGATGTACATAGCCGAAGGGAACGTCGGTATTGGTGCATTCCAGCCACAGCGTGTCCCGCTGGCACGGCACGCCCAGAATGGCGTGGTTGGCGATGGCCGGTGTGGCGAAATCGCGCGGGATATGCTTGTTCTGCGTGTGGATGATGGTGTAGAACGACTCGATGTCGCAGGCGGCCAGCATCGCGTGCAGGTAGTTGGAGAGCGCCTTGCAGTCGCCGAATTTATTCGCATAGACCGTTGCGGCGTCCATCGGCTGCCAGCCCCCGATGCCCAACTGGATGCTCACGTAGCGAGTCGTGCGTCCCAGATAGCGGTAGAGCGCCTCGATTTTTCCCCGTTTGTCGGGGATCGTGTCGGTCAGGGCGTGCACCTCGGTCTGCAACGCGAGCGGCAACTGCCCGCGGCCCGCGAGCAGTCCGTCCATCCAGACGCCGAAACGGCATATTCCCCTGCGTTTTGTCGTAGGTGAACTCCGACGGCGCGAAGTAGAGGATCGGCAGCCGTTCGCGGGCGGGCGGAATCAGCGGTTCGTCAAGCACGGCCGTGCGGGACGGGAATGTCCATTCGTAGTTGTCGCGGCCGCGATCCGTATGCCGCACGGGTTCGACAGGGAAGGGCGTGCATCGGCAGTTGAACGCATAGCCGGCAGGGGTCGACAGCCGGAAACGCGCCTTTTCCAGTGCTACGCCGATGTCGGTCGACAGCGGGACGAAACGCAGCGCGCCGAACATGCCGTTCTTGTGCGCCGTCTCGTAGCGGTAGTGGACGGTACATGGGAAGACCGATAACGGCGGTTCGAGCCAGTAGTAGGCCGCATCGTCGGCCAGATGCTGGGAATATTCGGTATAGTTCAGGTCGCCTTTGCCGAGTTTGCGGATCACGCGGCCGGAGGCGTCGCAGATCTCTGCGGAGAAGCTTTTCAGCGAACTGAACATGTCCACGTAGCAGACCAGGTCGGCATGTTTGGCTCCCCTGCGGTCCAGCAGCGTGACGACGATGTCGTGCCGTGCCGTCGCCGAGGAGGGCGAATTGTATTGGAAATCGGTTTCGTAGAGCCGGACGACTGCCTGAGCGTTTTGCCGCAGCGAGTCGGCGAGCGTTGCGACGGAGTACTCCTGCGCCGTGCCGGCGACCGTGCTGCCCAGTGTGAGCAGAAGACACGGTAATAAACGACTGCGCATGGGCTATGATTTTTTAAGGACGATCCGGCTGTTGCACATGTCCATGACGAATCCGTAGAATGCGCTCAGGTCGGTGTATTCGGTGGCGGGGAAGATGATGCGCGACAGGTCGAATTCGAACAGGCATTGCACCAGCGCTCCCTGTTGCTGCACCTGCATCGTGCAGGCGATGCCTTCGTCGCAGGCGGACAGGCGTTGCGATTTGGGCAGTTCCTCTACGGTGTAGCCTTCGGGCAGCATCAGCGAAACGATGATGCGGTAGCGGTATGGATACGAGAACTCCACGGGCAACTGGCGCTTCTGACTGGTGAAGGGGTTCTTCTCGATGAAGGGGACGATCGTGGGACAGATATAGAGGAAGTCGCCGCCCGAATCGACCGGCTTGCGGAAGCTCAGCTTCATGCGTGCTTTGGCCGTATTGAGCCCATCGACCGCCAGCTCCGAGATCGTGATGCCGGCCCGCTGCTCGTATTCCTGTACGAACGTGTCGTGGTTTTCGCTGCGGCTGTAACGGCGGCTCAGGTCGTAGGCCGCCTGATTGGTTTCGGTGTCCGTTTCGGTGCATTCCAACTCCCCCTCTTCCGTCAGACGGGCCGTGATCTGCGACAGGACGACGCTCTGCGCCGGTGAGGAGAGGTTGATCCAGTTTTCGAAAGGATGTTCCGGACTGTAAAGTCTGGCGTGGTCGACGAGCAGCTGCGTGGGCAGGACGTTGACGTCCGAGTGGAGGTCGGTGGCATCGAGGTAGACCGTCTCCCCGCTTTTGAGCTTCGTCCGCAATACGAAGGTGCGGATGCGGTCGGTGGCGTGGGTCAGCGGAAGCCGTCCTGCGGAGCGGGGATTGAGCAGGATGATTTCCGGTTTGAATCCGGCGTCGCGCAGGGCGGCGGCGAGGATGAAGTTGATCGACCCGCTGTCGCCGCGTCCCTTGTCTACGGCCGCATGGGGCGAACTCTCGGGTGTCAGCCGGTAGGTTCCGTCCCATGCGATGCGGGACTGCACGAATTTGAGGATTTCGTGCAGCTGCCGGCGCTCGTCGTCGGCGTTTCGTGCCACGATGGCCGCCACTTCGTCCTTGAAGGGATTGCGGATGTCGGTGTAACGCCCGAACTCCGACCGGTCGAGCGATTCGTAGACGTCGGCCCACGTCCGGGTGAAGCTCTTGTAGAGGCTGCCGGGGATTTCGAGTCCGTTGATCTCGAATTCGAGCCCTGCGCGGAAGTCGTCCAGATGCCAGACGTACGGCTCTTTGCGGAGCGAGGGCACCCGATCGATGTTGCAGATGTATTTGGTATTGGTATAACTGAATCCGGAGAAGCCGGCCGCACCGCCGTTTTCCAGCTCCTTTTTGACCGGCAGCGTCAGATACCCCCGCGTGTGGATATGGTGGGTGAAATATTCGGGGATCGAGATCTGCGCCGTGCTGCGTACGACCGGTATTGCGTGCTGGACGTCGACGTCCGGAATCTGCCCGATGAAGTCCGACGTGAGCAGGTAGCGGTATTCGATCACCGTTCCGGCCCTGACTTCGGGGATCGAGAATTTCAGCCGTTTCGTGTGTTCGTCGAGCACCTCCTCGAAGATATTCTGCCGTTTGAGCTGCGTCTTGACCGTTTTGCCGTCCACGAGATTGTAGGCTGCGGCGTCGATGCGGGAGACGACCTCTTTCGACAGCTGGTAGTTGCCGAAGTCGATCGCCACGTCGCCCCACTTCACGCCTTCGTCCTTGAATACCTTGATCTTGACCGTACGATAACACAGCAGCTGGATCGAATTGCCGAAGGAGTAGTGGATGTCCGTATCGTCGTAGATGAAGACGGCCGGGGCATCGGGTTCGGGTTCGTAGAGGGTCATGCGGAGTTCGTCGGGCGTGATTTTTCCGTACTTGAAACTGTACTCCTGCGCCGCGGTGTTCACGCAGAGGCAGATGAAAACTGCCAGAAACGGGTAGGTTTTCATGGTTGAGGGTTTTAGGTTCGAGTAAAGTTAGAAACTAAAACCCGAAAATGCAACAAAAAGGCCGATTTTTATCGTTTCCTTCGGATGTTTATTTCACCCGTATCAGATTCAGGCCGTCGCGCAGCGGCACGATCACGTTCTCCACGCGCGGGTCGTCGGCCACCGTGCGGTTGAATTCGAGGATGCGCTGCGTGTGCAGGTCGTTGCGGGCGACGGGCGCTACCACCTTGCCCGACCAGAGGATGTTGTCCGCCAGCAGGAAAGCGCCGCTTTCCACGAGCGGCCGCCCCGTGTCGTCGCCCATGAGCATCCGGTAGTAGGCGGGATATTCGCGTTTGTCGCCGTCGATGAAGACCAGATCGAACGGACCGCCCAGCGTCGGGGCGATGTCGAGCGCCGAACCGATGTGGAGCCGGATCTTCCCGCCGCAGGGCGAGCGGTCGAAGAAACGCTGCGCCAGCTCTTCCAGTTCGTCGTCCACCTCGATCGTGTCGAGCGTGGCCTCCTCGCCGAGTCCGGCGGCCATCGAGAGCGCCGAGTAACCCGTGAAGGTGCCGATTTCGAGGATGCTGTGCGGACGGAGCATCCGCACGAACATTTCGAGCAGTTTTCCCTGGATGTGTCCCGAGAGCATCCGCGGCTGGATCGTCTGCATGTGAGTCTCGTGATCGAGCGCCCGCAGCAGTTCCGATTCGGGTGTGGAGAGGCTGTCGACGTATTTTTCGAGTGCGTCCATCATCTGTAAACGAGTAGCGAAGGCGAGGCGAGCACTTCGTTGGCGACCTCCAACAGCTCCCCGGCCTGCAAGCCGCTGATTTTGCGGTAGACCTCCTCCATCGTGTCCACCTCGCTGTGTACCAGATAGCTCTTGCCGGCACCGAGCATGTAGCCCTCGTTGCTCTCCATCGAGATCGCCAGCTGTGCGACGAACTGTTTCTTGGCCAGCGCCAGCCGCCGTGTCGAAAGCCGCCGGGTGCGCAGGGAGTCGATCTGCCCCCGCACCAGTTCCAGGCAGCGGTCGCAGTTGTCGTGGTCGGAGCTGAAGTAGATCGCCACGATGCCGGCGTCGCCGTAGGGCGTGTAGCTGCCTTCGATGCTGTACGACAGTCCGTGTTTCTCGCGCACGGTGACGTTGAGCATCGAGTTGGCGCTCGGGCCGCCCAGCATGTTGACGAGCAGCGCCAGCGGCAGCCGCTTCGGGTCGAGGATGCCGTAAGCCCGTGCTCCGACGATGCAGTGCGACTGGTGCGTGTGCCGCGCGATGCTTCGTTCGAAGGGGGCGACGGGCGCGGGCGCCGTCCGGCAGAACGATCGCACGGTGGCGGGCATGTCGGCGAAGTACCGTGCGGCGATCGCCTCGATGCGCCGGGGCGCGATGTTGCCGATCGACGAGAAGACCATCTGATCGGTGGTATGCGTGCGCCGCACGAAGGCGTGGATGTGCTCCGAGCGGTAGCGGGCCAGTGCCGCTTTCGATCCCAGGATGTTGTGTCCCAGTGCCGATCCGGCGAAGAGCAGGTCTTCGAAATCGTCGTAGATGCGGTCGGCGGGCGAATCCTTGTAGGTGTTGATCTCGTCGAAGATCACCTCGCGTTCGCGTTCCAGTTCCCGTTCGGGAAAGGTCGAACGGAACGCCACGTCGGCGAGCAGTTCGACGGCTTTGGCGAAGTCGCCGCGCAGCACGGTGGCGTGCAGCGTCGTGTCCTCCTTGGTGGTGTAGGCATTCAGTTCGCCGCCGAGGTTTTCCAGCCGGCAGTTGACCTGGTAGGCGCGTCGCCGCTGGGTACCCTTGAAGAAGGCGTGTTCGGCGAAGTGCGCCAGCCCGTACTCCGATTTCAGCTCGTCGCGCGTGCCGGCGCCCACGACGAGCGCGCAGTGGGCCACGTTGCCGCGTACCTGGCGGTGGATGCCGCGGATACCGTTGGGAAGCGTATAGGTATGGAATTCCTTCATGGATTTTACAGTTTGGTGCGGAGTTTCAGGAATTGTCCCGTGTAACTCTCCGCACACGTTTCGAGCTGGGCGGGCGTCCCCTCGAAGACTACCCTGCCGCCCCGGTCGCCCGCTTCGGGGCCGAGGTCGATCACCCAGTCGGCGCACTTGATGACGTCCATGTTGTGTTCGACGACGACGATGGTGTGTCCCTTGCGGATCAGCGCGTCGAAGGCCGCCAGCAGTTTGTTGATGTCGTGGAAATGCAGCCCCGTGGTGGGTTCGTCGAAGAGGAACAGCACGTTGCCCTGCACGGCGTCCTTGGCGAGGAACGACGCGAGCTTCACGCGCTGCGACTCGCCGCCCGAGAGCGTCGAGGAGGATTGTCCCAGCTTGATGTAACCCAGTCCCACCTCCTGCAACTGCAGCAGCCGGTCGACGATGCGCCGGCATACGGCGTTGGCCTTGTCTTCGCCGAAGAAGGCCACGGCGTCGTCGACGGTCATTTCCAGTACGTCGTAGATCGAACGGCCGCGGTATTTCACTTCGAGTACCTCCTCCTTGAAGCGCCGGCCGCCGCACGCCTCGCATTTGAGTTCGATGTCGGCCATGAACTGCATCGAGACCTTGATGACGCCCTCGCCCTGACACTCCTCGCAGCGGCCGCCGGCGATGTTGAACGAGAAGTGCGACGGCGTCATGCCGTTGTGCTGCGCATAGGGCTGGTCGGCAAAGAGTTTGCGTATTTCATCGTAAGCTTTGATGTAGGTGACTGGATTCGAGCGCGTCGACTTTCCGATCGGGTTCTGGTCGACCATTTCGACCGATTTGAGCAGTTGTACGTCGCCTTCCAGCGCGTCGAAGTCGCCTGGTTTGATTCCCGTGTCGAAGAGCGTGCGCCGCAGTGCCGGGTAGAGGATTCCCTTGACGAGCGACGACTTGCCCGAGCCGCTGACGCCCGTGACGCAGGTCATGGCTCCCAGCGGAAAGCGCACGTCGATGTTTTGCAGGTTGTTCTCCCGCGCCCCCTTGACGACGATCGAATGGCTCCACCCGCGCGGCGTCGAGGGCGGTTCGATCCGCCGCCGTCCGGCCAGGTAGTCGGCCGTGAGGCTTTTCCGGCAGGCGGGAAGTTTTTTCGCGGGGCCGCAGAAAACGATCTCTCCGCCGTTGTAGCCCGCTTCGGGGCCGACGTCGACGATCCAGTCGGCCGCACGGATCACCTCCTCCTCGTGTTCGACCACGATGACGGTGTTGCCGATGTCGCGCAATTGTTTGAGCACGCCCACCAGCCGGTTCGTGTCGCGCGGATGCAGGCCGATCGAGGGGTCGTCGAGAATGTAGAGCGAACCGACGAGGTTGCTGCCCAGCGACGTGGCCAGGTTGATGCGCTGCGACTCGCCGCCCGAAAGCGTCGAGCTCAGGCGGTCGAGCGTCAGATAGCCCAGTCCCACGTCGGCGAGGTATTGCAACCGGTTGACGATTTCGGTGAGGATGCGCCGTGCGGTGGTCGTATCGTGTGCGTCGAGCTGCAATTCCTTGAAGAACACCAGCAGCGCGTCGACGTTCATCGTCACCAGATCGGCGATCGTGCGGTCGCCCACGCGCACGTAGAGCGCTTCCTTGCGCAGGCGGCTGCCGCCGCATTCGGGGCAGCGCGTCTTGCCCGTGTAGCGCGCCTTCATCACGCGGAACTGAATCTTGCGCCGTTCGCTGTCGATGTATTCGAAGAAGCTGTCCAGACCGTAGAAGTATTCGTTGCCCGTCCACAGCAGGCGCTTCTGTTCGGGCGTCAGTTCGTGGTAGGGCGTGTGGATCGGGAAGTCGAACTTGCCGGCGTTCTCCACCAGCTTCTCTTTCCACAGGCGCATGGTCTCGCCGCGCCAGCAGGCGATGGCGCCTTCGTAGATCGTCTTGCTCTTGTCGGGGATGACCAGATCCTCGTCGATGCCGATGATCTTGCCGTAGCCCTCGCAGCGGGGACAGGCACCCAGCGGGTTGTTGAAACTGAACAGGTGTTCGGTGGGCTGTTCGAAGGCGATTCCGTCGGCCTCGAAGCGCGACGAAAACTCCTCGGCTCTCTCGTCGGTCAGGATGCGGCACACGCCGTCGCCGTAGGCGAACGCGCGGGCTACGGAGTCGCGCAGGCGCGTGGCGAACTCCTCGTCGGAGGCGACGCGCAGGCGGTCGACGATCACCGACAGCTCGTCGGGCCGGACGGCGGGATCGAGTTCCGGCAGCAGCTCCTCGATGAAACGTGTGCGGCCGTCGTACTGCACGCGCTGGATGCCGTCGCCCATGAGCAGCGTCAGCTTCTCGATGACGCCCTGCCCCTCGGCGGCGACCAGCGGCGCTGCGACGAGCGCTTTCGCTCCCTGACCGAGCGCGAGGACGTATTGGGCCACGTCGTCGACGTCGTAGCACTTCACCTCGCGGCCCGATACGGGCGAGAAGGTGCGGCCGATGCGGGCGAAGAGTAGTTTGAGGTAGTCGTAGATCTCGGTGGTGGTGCCGACCGTCGAACGCGGATTGCGCGTGTTGACCTTCTGCTCGATGGCGA
>ERZ1107006.2512-NODE-2512-length-13234-cov-28.100008_pt1 | contig 13234 bp, 10 predicted proteins | sample MGYA00403696_ERZ1107006 | MGnify/ENA primary metagenome ERZ1107006 (study PRJEB35170, sample SAMEA104062441) | human gut metagenome | biome: human gut; feature: human-associated habitat; material: faeces | place: Denmark | collected 2012-08-13 ...
GGCTTTTGAAGAGCTGCTGTCTTGCGCGACAGCTTATTTATAATACCACACTTTCGCCTAAAGTCAACACCTTTTTTCGATTTTTTTCATAATTTTTTCGATTTATTTTTGGGCAGGGTGCATATGGACGCTTTAACGTGGTTTCTCTATTCATTTTCTTTTTGTCCCCGTTTTTTATCCTTTTCCCCCACATCTTCCTATAATACAAATAGCCTTCTCCATCCCCTGCTTCCCCATCTTTCCCAAATCATTTATCTTCCATACTTGCGCTTTGGGTCCAAAGCAAGTATACTAAAATCTGTGATTTAACAAAGAAATGATGGTGATCTTTCCATGCTGGCGATATACGAAACCGTCAACCGGCGCTTAACCCGCGCAGACGAAATTGAGGAAGGCACATGGATCTGCCTGACTGCCCCCAGCCAGGAGGAGATCCGCGAGGTTGCCGCCACCTTAGATATTGAGCCCGCTGATGTGCAGGCCGCCCTTGACCCGGAAGAATCCGCGCGTATCAGTCTGGAAGATGGTTATACCGTCATCATTGTGGATATCCCCTTAAAGGTAGACGGCGCCGCCGAGGGCGTATACACCACCATTCCCCTTGGTATTCTGTTGACCCAGACCACCATCACCACGGTTTGCTCCGTAGATACCCCCGTATTGTCTGATTTCGCTTCCTGCCGGGTGCGCGGCTTTTCTACTAAAAAGAAGATGCGCTTTGTGTACCAGATTCTGTACCGCGCCGCCACGATGTACCAGCAGGAGCTGCGCCTGATCGACCGCCGCCGCCAGGAAATTGAGAAAAACCTGACCGGTACCCTGCGCGATAGTGACTTGATGGAGCTGCATGGGTTGGAATCCACCCTGGTATATTTCGCAACCTCACTGCGTGCCAACAGCACGGTTTTGGACCGGTTGACCCGCTACAAACGGCTGGAACAGTACCCTGATGACATGGAACTACTGGACGATGTAATCGTTGAGATTCGGCAGGCCATTGAGATGACCAGCATCTACCGCGATGATATCAAGGGCACCCGCGAGCTGTTCAGCTCAATTTTGGATAACCGCCTGAACAATGCGATGAAATACCTGACTTCCGTTACCCTGTTGATGGCTGTCCCGACCGTTATTTCCGGTTTGTATGGCATGAACGTGGACATTGACGGCATGCCGTTTTCCGGTTCTGATTATGGATTTGTCATTGTCTGCTTGCTTACGCTTGCTATTTGTGGGATCGCTGCCTGGGTACTGCACAAAAAACATATGCTCTGATTTGTATTGTTTGCCGCATCCCGCCCGCCGGGGTGCGTTTTTTACTTTTCTGCCTGTAACATTTGGGGGTGATTCCCCTATTATATAAATAGTAAGAGGAAAGCGAGGTGTGCCGCAATGACTGATGCCGACATTGTTACGCTGTACTGGGCACGGGACGAGCAGGCCATTGCACAGACCGCACAAAAGTTTGGCGCCTATTGCCGCAAGATTGCCATGAACCTGCTGGGCAGCCAGGAAGACGCCGAAGAATGCGAAAATGACACCTGGATGGCCGCCTGGAACAGCATGCCGCAAAACCGGCCGGACAAGCTTGCACCCTACCTGGGGCGCATTACCCGCAACCTGGCACTGGACCTGCGGGAGCGGCAAAATGCCAAAAAGCGCGGCGGCGGCCAGACCGAAGCCGTGCTGGAAGAGCTGGAATTTTGCCTGCCCGCCGGAGACCACACCGCGCAGGAGGTAGAAAGCGCTGAAACAGCCCGCTCCATCAGCGCATTTCTGCGCAGCCAGCCGGAGCAGGCACGCAACATCTTTATTCGGCGGTACTGGTACTGCGACGCCACCGCCGACATTGCCAAGCGCTACGGTATTGGTGAAAGCAAGGTGCGCGTTACCCTGCACCGGATGCGCACCAAACTGAAAGCCTACTTAGAGAAAGAAGGTGTCTGCCTGTGAGCTCCCGCGATTTATTCCGCGCGATCGGACAAATTGATGATGATTTGATTGAATCTGCCAACAAAACCCCCGTAAAGCACACCATTCCGTTGCAATTCCGGCATTTTGTTCCGGCAGCAGCTTGTTTTTGTCTTGTTCTGTTAGGGGCGGCGATGGTCAGTCAGGACCGTTCCGCCGGGGTCAGCCAGGCCGCCGAGACCGCTGATCTGAACGAAAGCGCCCCCGCCTATGAGGAATCCAACAGTCCCGATACCTTCAGCGCATTCAGCATGGAGGGCAGTGAACCAGATGCCGCCGCAGGCAGCGTTGCCGATGCCCCGTTGTCCTCCTCCCTGAAATCCGCGATGCAGGACAGCAGCCCCTTGCAGGCTCTGAGCGATATTTTGCTTGGCAGCGGCGCTTCCGGCAGTTCTTCCCTGCTGGCCCACAGTGCCGATGAGCTGTATTTCGGCGAAAGTCTAATTTTAGGCAGTTCCGCGGATGTTGTTCTCCCTGCCAGCCTGCCGGTCTACCGCAACAGCCTGCTGGATGCCGCCGACAATACCGATGCCATGAAAGCCCGTCTTCGCACGGTGCTGGATGCTCTTGGGCTGGATACCACACTGGCTGACACCGCCACGTTCAGCGTGGACAGCGCCGATACCATCTCCAAAACAGTATCTGATATAAAGAAATCCGCCGAGCAGCACGGGTGGGATGCAGATTCTTCCGTGCTGAATTATCTCTCTGATGCCGCACAGCTGCAGCTGAACATCCCCGAAAGCGACTGGCCCGGTGGGCTGACAATCACCGTCTCCAACGACCTGCGCACCAGTGTAGTCTGCAACAGCTCTGCCGAGGTGAAGACCTTTGCCACCCTTGCGGAAGAGCGTGTGATTGCCGCCGACCTGCAAGAGAAATACGGTTCCCTCTTTACCTCTCTGCTTGGCGGTGAATATACCGATGTGACGGATGGAGGCGACAGCACGATCTACGGCCAGCCCTCTTCCCTCTTTGTCAAGTTCGCGGCGGATTCTTTCCATTACTTGCTGGTCAGCGTAGATACCGACGGCAATCTGTTGAGCCTGCATGAAACGGACCGCACCGTGGAGCCCCTGGGCGAATACACCAGCGTTTCCCGCGCCGAGGCTGACAAGCGGCTGGCCAACGGAGAGTTTTTGACCGACAGCTGCACGGCGGAAGCGGTTGACCCCGCCGCAGAGCCGGAGCACCTTGCCAACCTGCGCCTGACCTATGTGCAGGGGAGCGCCGCCTACTACCTGCCCATGTGGGAATACACGATTGATGAAGGCCCCGCTGCCCTGGGCGACGGCGATGATGTCGACCAGACGCTGCACACCTTTTCTGCTTACTATGTGCCCGCTGTGGAGCTGGACGAAATCGACGTCCTAAAGAACAAATAAAGCCAGCAAAACCATACCGCAGGCCGAACCGCAACACCAAAATGTTCCGGGGCACAGCCTGCGGTATTTGTGTTATTGCAAAATTGCGGGTTCTGCGTTATAGTAAAGGCAATACCGCATAATTCTAAGTGCCGATATGGCGAGCGAGGTGCGGCAGATGCCAAGCCAAAAGCGCAGATAATACTGGAGTCTTATCGAGCATTTTGGCAACGCAGATGCCGTGCCGCAGCTGCCGGAGCGGTGCTTAAGCCGCAAGGCGGGAATTGTGCGGTGTTGCCTAAAGGCAACAACCTAGCCGTTTTTATATAAGGAGGCCCGCCATGCCCACCGAACCGCAGAGCCAGCCGCTAGTCAGCATTATTGTTCCTGTTTACAACGCAGCAGACCATATTGCCCGCTGTATTGAGAGCATCCGCCGCCAGACCTACCGGAATTTGGAGATCATTCTGCTCAACGATGGCAGCAAGGATGTCAGCTATGCCGTCTGCCAGAGCTATGCCGGTATTGACCGCCGCATTGTGGTGATCGACAAAAACAACAGCGGAGTTTCCGCCACCCGCAACCTTGGCATGCAGGAAGCCCACGGCAAATACTTTCAGTTTGTGGATGCGGATGATTTCATCCAGCCCTATGCCACCGAGCTGCTGGTACAGAAAGCGGAAGCCAGCCACGCCGATATGGTGATTGCCCACTACAACCGCATTGAACCGCCGGTCAGCCTGCCCAAAACCATGCGGGATACCGTGGTGGAACGTGTGCTGGACCCCATCCTGGATCCGCAGCACCGGGTGCAGACTTTCGGCTTTTTGATGGAAGGCCCCCTGAATAAAGACGCATTTGCCTGTGGCCTGATGCAGGAGCCCGCCAGCTTTTATTACGGCGTGATGTGGAACAAGCTCTACCGCGCCGACATTGTGCGTGAGCACCCCGATGTGCGCTGCAATGAGGAACTGGACTACAGCGAGGACCTGTATTTCAATCTAAGCTTTATCCGCTACGCCCAGCAGTTCTATGCGCTTTCCACCCCCATTTACAACTATGTGCAAAACCCAGACAGCGCCGTGCACCACCTGAACCCCTTTGATGTGCTGACCACTCGGTTTGAGCTGACCACCTATTACAAGGATCTGTTCAAGCACATTGGCCTGTATGAAGAAAACAAGTACCGCCTGAACAAGTTCTTCTTTGGTGTTGCGGAAAGCTGAAGCAATCCCGCATGATTCTATTACCGCCCCGGCAGAGTTTTTTGCCGAGGCGGATTTTATTTGGCTCTATATCACATACAGCGCGCACACTGCAGCAAAAATGCCCCGGACAAGAAACGTTTCTCGTCCGGGGCATCATGATTCTTATAAAAAACTCAGGATTCCTTCAGCATATGCTGGCTTTCGGCAAAAGCCACCAGCTTTTCAAAGGTTTCTGCGCTCAGGTCATGCTCGATCTTGCAGGCATCGTGGGAAGCAACGACAGGGTCCACACCCAGTGCAACAAAAAAGCGGGTCAGCTTTTTGTGGCGGCCATAAATCCGGGTGGCAATTTCCAGTCCCGGCGGCTCCAGGGTGATATACCCAGCACCATCCATCGAAATATAACCGGCCTGACGCAGATTTTTCATTGCAATGCTCACGCTCGGCTTGGTAACGCCCATCTCGGTAGCGATGTCGATGGAGCGGACTTCCCCGTTGCGTTCTGTCAGCATCAGGATCTTTTCCAGGTAATCCTCTGCGGATTCATAGATTTTCAACGACACTGCCTCCTTTGTGGACTTGCCATCTGTCATATTGCTATAAAATTATAGTGTTATCTTAACACATTTTTTCAATTTTGGCAAGTGTAATACTTTTTGTTTATCTTTCCGTTTTTTCTTTGCTTTTTGGGCGGATCCTCACGGTCAGGCATCATCCCGTGCTCTTGCTCTGATCGAACAACCCGCCAAAAAAGTTTGCCACGGTGCTGCCTGCTTTCTTCAAAAATTCGCGGAACGGTTCTCTTGTTTTTTCGTCAGCAGCCGTTGTTTCTTCCCGAGTTGCAGTTGGGGCTTCGGTTGCTCTTGGCATTTTGGGCGGGGCCGCAGTTTCCGGCGTGGCCGTTTTTGCTGTTTCGGGTGTGGCGGCGCTTTCCGGTGTTGTCGGAGCTGCACTTTCGGGGGTAGCCGTTTCCGGGGTAGCGGTCTCTGGAGTAGCAGTTTCAGGCGTTGCGGGTTCAGCACTCTCCGGCGTAGCTGTTTCCGGGGTCGCCGGCGCAGCGCTCTCCGGCGTTGCCGTTTCGGGGGTAGCCTGGGCGGCGGTCTCCGGGGTCGCGAGGGCTGCGCTTTCCGGCGTGGCGGCTTCCACAACATTAATGTTCACTTCGGCATAAAAATCCAGGTCCACACAGCTTACCAACACGGTTGCCGTGCCGGGGGTCACAGCGGTCACGTTGCCGTCCTGGTCTACTGCGGCCACACTGGGGTCAGTCGAAGCAATATGTACCACTGCATCGGTCACAGCTTGGGCAAACTCTGCCCGCTCCTGCGGCGTAATATCGGAAAGGCTGCCGGTAAACCGCAGCTCCCCGGCCAGTGCGCACTGCTGGCCAACGGCAAGCTGCACTTCATGCGGCAGGGCAAAATCTTCTGCACTGCACCCACACAACAGGCAAAGCGCTGCTGCCAGCGCGGCCAAAATCCAAATCCTAAACTTTTTCATACCGGTTTCCATTCCTTTCTGCGGCAGTGGTGCATACATCTTAAAATGCGCCTTATCCTGCCAAAAAGCTTTCTGTAATAACGAACATCGCACGAAGTACAATTTTAGGGCAATACCGCATAATTCTAAGTACCGATACGGCGAGCGAGGTGCGGCAGATGCCAAGCCAAAAGCGCAGATAATACTGGATGCTGCAAAGGTGAGCGCCGCCAGTGGCGGAAACAGCGAACCGAAGCAGGGGCAGCGGTCGCAGAGTGCGAGGGGCTTTTGCCCCCGAAGCACGATGCGGGTACCGCAACCCGACATTATCGAGCATTTTGGCAACGCAGATGCCGTGCCGCAGCTGCCGGAGCGGTGCTTAAGCCGCAAGGCGGGAATTGTGCGGTGTTGCCTTAGATAACAGTGTTCCCTCTCGGAGCGACATATATTTTCGATACGAACCTAAATGCAATCTGTAGGGGACGATGCTTGCATCGTCCCGGATGTCGGGCCTTGTCAGATATCTTGCTTCGTGATACCGGCAAACACTCCGCTGGTACACTCTGCCCCCTACGGCCGCCTTCCCCTTTCGCTTCATTCTTATCATAATACGCGGCAGGTGTGAAATTTTCAACATTTTGTGCTGTCCCCCGTTTAAAATTTCCCGGTTTTCCCGCTTGGCATGTTGTGGTATACTGTTAGCAGTATGATAAGTTGGGGGTATATGCTTTCTACAGCCACCGCCCCACAAGTTATACGATTTGTTTATCAAATCTTGTAAGAAATACATTTCGTATTAAGTCTATCGGAGGTTCTGCCATGCTGGATATCACTCTGCTTGGCACCGGCGGCACACAGCCCCTGCCGGAGCGCGCCCTGGCGGCTGCCTGCATCACGGTGGGCGGCTCCAACCTGCTGCTGGACTGCGGCGAGGGCACCCAGACTGCCGCGCGCCGGGCTGGGGTCAGTATTTTCCGCATGGACGCCATTCTGCTGACCCATTACCACGGGGACCACATTTTCGGCCTGCCCGGCATCTGGCAGACGATGGCCGCCCAGGGCCGCACTGCCCCCCTCGTCATGGCTGGGCCGCCGGGCTTGACGGATGTGGTGCGCACCTTTTACGCCGTGGCCGGACCGCTGCCGTTCGAACTACGGCTGAAAGAACTGCCGGACTGCAAAGGCGAGTTTGAAGTGCCCGCCGGGTGCGTGCAGGCGTTCCCCCTCAAGCACCGGGTACCCTGCTGCGGATATGCGTTCACCCTGCCGCGGGCGGGCAAGTTTGATCCCCAGCGGGCAAAGGCGGCGGGCATCCCCGTGCGTTACTGGTCCACCCTGCAAAGCGGCCAGCCGGTGGGCGGCTTCCTGCCGTCCCAGGTTCTCGGCCCGCCGCGCCGCGGGCTGAAAGTTGTCTATGCGACCGACACCCGCCCCTGCGCTGCGCTGCGCCGCGCTGCACAGGATGCCGATCTTTTGTTGATGGATTCCACCTATGCCGATGACGCCGACCTGCCCAAAGCGAAGTTATACGGCCATTCCACCTGCCGCGAAACGGGGGTCCTTGCCGCCGAAGCCAACGTGTGCCGCCTGTGGCTGACCCATTACAGCGCCGCCGTAACGGACCTTGCCCCCGGCCTTGCCGCCGCGCAGCAGGCGTTCCCCACCGCAGCCGCCGGGGTTGACGGCATGCGGCTGACCTTGAATTTTGACCCTGATTAAATGAGGTTTTCCCCTTGAAAAAATCTGCCCGTCTGAACATTTTGTTTGCCATCATCATTCTGCTGGCCGCCGGGGTGCTATGGCTCTGTTTCGGCCATCCGGCTGCCGGGTCCGGTCTGGTTGCCGTGCTGACCTATGGCGATGACAGCACCCAGCTGCGCATCCCGCTGGACACCGACCATCGCTATGATATTGATACCGGCTATTACACCATCCATCTGGTTGTGGAAAACGGCGGCATCCGCTTTGTGGAAAGCCCCTGCCCGGACCACACCTGTGAATCCTTTGGCGTACTGACCAAACAGGGCGATTGGGCCGCCTGCCTGCCCGCCCGCGCCAGCGTTACCGTTGAATAACCATACATTACGGAGGTTCCCCATGAAACCCACCTACAAGCAAGTGACCAAAACCCGCTATATTGAGCAGATCAGCCAGCTGGCGGAAGAAATTTTTGTTCAGCATTACACCAAGCTGACCCCAAAAGTAGCCCGCGCCCTGGCGGAAAAGTACCAGAGTGATATCCTGACGGATGACGAGATCCACAGCGGAACTGTGAATTATTTCATGATCTATCTGGGCAGCGATCCAGTCGGCTATTTTGCGCTGGATCTTACCCCCACGGGGGCCATGTGCCTGTCCCGCCTGTTCCTTTTGGAAAAAGCCCGCGGCCAGGGCATTGGCCGCAGCATTGTGGCCTATGCCCAAAAACTGGCCGAAGGCGATGGCCGCAGCCGCCTATATCTACGGGTATGGGCCAAGGACCTGAAAGCTGAAGGGTTCTGCAAAAAGTGCCGCTTCCGCAAAAGCGAGACCGTCCCCATGGAAGTCCTGCCCGGCGTTACTCTCGATATCACCACCTGGGAAAAACTCTGGCGCTGACCATCCAGCCTTTTTGAAAAAAGCCTGGGCGAAAACCTTTCATGGGCCGAGCATAGGGCGGGAGTTCATCCTGGCGGACGTAAAAATTATAGAGTGTTTGCCGTATATTCCACCACGCTATTCCCCACAAAGCAACGGGCGCACAATGTGCGCCCCTACGGGTGGGATGCATACAAAATGACGATTGCGCATTATAAAACAATCTGTAGGGAACGGTCTTGACCGTTCCGCGATTTTATGGTGGATGCCACAACAAATTCATACAGAAGCCCTCCGTATATTTTGGATCCCCTGGAGGGGAGCTGTCCGCGCAGCGGACTGAGGGGTGGCTCCCCACGCAGGGCCTAAAAATAATCAGAATTTACGTCAGGCTCCCGCTTGGTCAGGTTCACCCCGCCCTACCCCACAAATTTACCATTCACCCCAAATTTCAAACTTATCCTCATCTCCAATTCCTAATTTCTCATTCCTCACTCCTAATTGAGATAACTCCTAACTTTCAAGGGGGTGCCACCTTTGAATCTTCTCCACCTCGCCGATCTTCACCTCGGCAAGCGGGTCAATGGCTTTGACCTGCTGCCGGACCAGCGCTATATCTTAGAGCAGGTCCTTGACCTGTGCGCCGCCCACAATGTGCAGGCGGTGGCGCTGGCCGGGGATATTTACGATACCGCCCTGCCCCCTGCCGCCGCCGTTTTGCTGCTGGACTGGTTTTTGACCGAGCTTGCTCATCGGAACATCCCGGTGCTGGCCATTGCCGGCAACCATGACAGCGCCGAGCGGCTGGATTATGCCGCCGGGTTGCTTTCCAACCAACAGGTCTATCTGGCAGGGCAGTTCACCAGTGCCCCCCGCCGGGTCATCTTGCAGGATGAATTCGGCGAGCTCACCTTTGACCTCCTGCCCTTTGTCCGCCCCGCCACCGTGCGCCACTGCCTGCCGGATGCCGATATCCGGGATGAAGATTCCGCCATCGCCGCCGCGCTGGGCCCGCTGCCCACTGCCGGGGAGCGTCGGGTCCTGATCGCCCACCAGATGGTGCTGGGCGGCGGCAGTCTGCCCACCTGTTCCGGCAGTGAGAGCGTTGCCGCCGATGTCAACGTCGGCACGGTTCAGGCCGTGGATGCCGCCCGCTTTACCGGCTACCTGTACACCGCCCTTGGCCACATTCACCGCCCGCAGCAGGTCGGCTGCCCCACTGTGCGGTACGCGGGCAGCCCGCTGTGCTATTCGCTGGATGAGTCCGGCGCGCAGAAAAGCGCCGTTCTGGTTCATATCGGGGCCAACGGAGCCGAACCGGAGCTTTTGCCCCTGCGCCCGCTGCACGCCATGCGCCACCTCACCGGCCCGCTGAACCAGCTGACCGCCGCCGATACCGTAACAGATGCCGAAGATTACATCTGGGCCACCCTGACCGACCCGGTTCCCCGCCCGGACGCCATGGCCGTGCTGCGTGCCGCTTACCCCAACGCCATGAAGCTGGATTACGCCCCCGGCGGCGCACTGGATACCGGCAGCGATGCCATCCAGCAGGCCGCCCAGCTGCGCACCATGAGCTTTGACGAGCTGTTCGCCCGCTTTTTTGAAAAGATGCACGGCCGCACCCTTACCCCCGAAGAAACCGCAGCTCTGGCCCAGCTGCGCCAGGAGGCCGGACTATGAAACCTGTACGCCTGACCCTTTGCGCCTTTGGCCCTTATGCCGGAACCTGCACACTGGATTTGACCGGCTTTGGTTCCAGCGGCCTCTTTCTGATCAGCGGCGATACCGGCGCGGGCAAAACTGCGCTGTTTGACGCTATCACCTTTGCCCTGTACGGCGAAACCACCGGTGCTTACCGCGAACCGGACATGCTGCGCAGCGACTATGCCATCCCCACTGATACCACCTTTGTGGAGCTGGAGTTCACCCACCGCGGCCGTACTTATACCGTCAACCGCACCCCGGAGCAGACCCGCGCCAAGCGCCGGGGCGAGGGCGTGACCACAGTTCCCGGCTCTGCCGCCTTAACGCAGGAGCCGGACGCTCCCGTGACCGGTACCAAAGCCGTGACTGCAGCGGTGACAGCCCTGCTGGGCATTGACGCCCGCCAGTTTGCCCAAATCTCGATGATCGCGCAGAATGATTTTGCCCGCCTGCTCAACGCTTCCAGCGCCGACCGAGCCGAAATTCTGCGCCGCGTGTTTGATACCGCCAGCTACCAGCGCCTTGGCAGTGCCGCCCGCACCAAAGCTGGGGAAGCTCTGCGCCAGGCCGAGTTTGCCAACCACACCGTTGTGCAGCTGCTGGCCGCTTTACAGCCTGCCCCCGGCAGCCCCCACACCGGCGAACTTGCCGATGCGCAGGACAGCCGTGACCCCTACCGTGCCCCCGCCGCGCTGGACTGGGCCGCTGAGATGATTGAAGCGGACACCGCCCTGACGGCGGAGCAATCCCAACAGCTGGATACCCTTGATGCCCGCATTGAAGCGCAGTCCGCCGCGGTGGAAGCCGCTCAAAACCGTGCCAAACTGCTGAGCAGTCTGGATGAAGCCCAGGCCAAAGCCGCCGAGCTGACTGCCCAGGCCCCCGCTTTGAATGCGGAGTGGGACAAGACTGAAGCCCGCCGCCCGGAGCTTGCCGAGCTGGATGCCAAGCTGCAGCGCTTTGCGGAGTGGGAGCCGCGCTATCAAGAGTTGGGCACCGCCGCAGCCAGCGCCAAAACCGCCCGCGCCCAGGCCGAGCAGGCCGCCGCGGCGCTGGAAAAAGACCAGAAAACTCTAAGCAGTACCGATACTGCCTTAGCCCAGCTGGAACCGCAGATCACGGCCTGCGGCGAACCGAACGCCGAGCTGGAAAGCTGCCGCAAAACCATTGAGCTGGCCCAAAGCCAGCAGCAGGACTGCCAAGCCCTGTTGGACGATATCCCCCGCCTGCACACCGCGCAAGCCAACTGGCAGCGCACTGCCGATGAATACCGGCAAAAGCAGCAGCAGGCCGATGCCGCCCAGCATTCCAGCGCCGAGATGCAGCGCGCCCTGAATGCCGCCCGCGCCGGGATTCTGGCGCAAGATCTGGTGGATGGCACCCCCTGCCCGGTGTGCGGTGCTCTGCACCACCCAGCACCGGCAGCCCCCGCCCCCAGCCATGTCACCGAAGCCGCCTGCAACAAAGCTGCGCAGGCAGCGGCGAGCGCTGCGGCGGAAGCTTCCAAAGCCTCCACCGCAGCCGGGGAAGCCAAAGCCGCAGCCCAAACCCAACGGGATACCCTGTATGCGCGTACCGCCGCCTTTCTGGCGCGCCGCCGCCAGCATTATACCGGGCCGCAGGCCGATACCCTGACCCCGGACGAGCTGCAAACCGTCCTGCAGGCCCAACATGACAGCCTGCGCCGCGGCCTTGCCGAAGTGCATGACCGCATGGCAAATGCTGAATCCCGCAAAAAAGATCTGGAAAAGCTGACCCGCCAAAAAGCCCAGCTGCAAGCCCAGCGCCCCGACCAGGCAAACGCTGTGGAGCAGGCCCGCACCGCACAGGCCAACGCCGAAAAAGCCGCCGCGGAAGCCCAGACCCGCCTTGCCGAGGGGCAGAAAAACCTGCCCTGGCCAGATGCCGCCGCTATGGCCGCCGCCCGCGCCGAGACCCAAAAACAGCGCCGCACCCTGCAAGCCGCACTGGATGCCGCCGCCAAAAGCCGCGATGCTTTTTCCAAAGAACTTGCCGCGGCCCAAAGCGCCGCCCAAACCCTGGCCGAACAGGCCGGGGATACCGCCAGCCGCCCGGACCCTGCCGCCCAGCAGCAGGCCCTTACTGCACTGCAAGCTAAGCGCAAAAACCTGCGCGACCAAAACCAGGCCGCCCTGCACCGGCTGGATACCAACCGCGATGCCCTGACCAACCTAAAAAAAGCCATCACCGCCGCAGAATCTGCCCGCGCCAACGCCGCCATGCTGGATAACCTGAGCAAGACCATCAACGGCAATCTGACCCAAAAGCAAAAGCTGCCCTTTGAACAGTATGTGCAGAGCTTTTATTTTGACGGCGTGGTCGCCGCCGCAAACCGTCGTTTTACCCGCATGACGGGCAGCCAGTATACCCTGCGCCGCCGCCAGAGCGCCGATATTGCCGCCAAGACCGCACTGGAGCTGGATGTGTTCGATGCCTACACCGGTAAGACCCGCCCGGTCGGTTCCCTTTCCGGCGGCGAAAGCTTTTTGGCGGCGCTCAGCCTGGCTCTTGGCATCAGCGATACCATCCAGGAAAGTGCCGGCGGCATCAGCGTGGATACCCTGTTTGTGGACGAAGGCTTTGGCACGCTGGACGCCGACGCCCTGCAAAAAGCCATCGACACCCTGACTGCCCTTGCCGGTTCCGATAAGCTGGTCGGCATCATCAGCCACGTCGAAACCCTCCAGGACCGCATCCCCAAACAAATCCTGGTCCAAAAGACCAAATGCGGAAGCAAAGCCCAAGTAGAACTTGGTTAATTGGAAGTCAGGAGGGAGGCGTTAGAAGTTTATGGTGCGGCTTGCGCCGCGTATTAAAATCATAACACTCTTATACTCTCTCCGTTTCCTCACTTCTAAGGCAACACCGCACAATTCCCGCCTTGCGGCTTAAGCACCGCTCCGGCAG
>ERZ1107006.2516-NODE-2516-length-13227-cov-2.921121_pt1 | contig 13227 bp, 9 predicted proteins | sample MGYA00403696_ERZ1107006 | MGnify/ENA primary metagenome ERZ1107006 (study PRJEB35170, sample SAMEA104062441) | human gut metagenome | biome: human gut; feature: human-associated habitat; material: faeces | place: Denmark | collected 2012-08-13 ...
CCGAACTTGCGCAGGTTCACATACCAGTACATCGCGTCCTTGGAGATGTGCAGCGCGTCCATGCGCTCCGTCAGCTTGTCCAAGCGGGTTTCGCGCTGGGAACCGCCCATCAATTCGCCCGCGCCCGGCACAAGCAGGTCAACCGCCGCGACCGTCTTGCCGTCGTCGTTCTGGTACATATAGAACGCCTTGATGTCCTTAGGCCAGTCATAGACGAACACCGGGCTATGGAAGTATTCCTCGGTCAGGTACTTTTCATGCTCCTTGGCGGTGTCTTCGCCATACTTCGGCTCGAACTGGAAGCGATCCTTCACCTTGCGCAGAATCGTGATGGCTTCCTCGTGAGTGATGCGCGCCGCGCCCGTCACGGCGAGGTGATTCAGCTTGTCCAGCAGTCCGCCGCCGGTGAACTTGTCAAGGAACTCCAGCTCATCCGAGCACTTCTCCAGCACCGTCTTGACGAGGTACTTCAGGAAGTCCTCTTCAATATCCATCAGCTGATGGATATCGCAGAACGCGATTTCCGGCTCAATCATCCAGAATTCAGCGGCGTGGGTCTTAGTGTTGCTGTTTTCAGCGCGGAAAGTCGGGCCGAAGGTGTACACCTTGGAGAACGCCATCGCGAACGTCTCGGCTTCGAGCTGACCCGTCACGGCGAGGGAGGTGGGCTTGCCGAAGAAATCGTTGCTGCCGTCCTTCTGCTCCGACGGCGGCAGGGTAGTCACGGTGAAGGTGTTGCCCGCTCCCTCGGCGTCGTTGGCAGTAATCAGCGGCGTATGCACATAGAGATAGCCGCGGTCTTGGAAGTAGGTATGAATGGCCATGCTTGCGACGCTGCGGACGCGGAAAACCGCCTGAAACAGGCGCGTACGCGGGCGCAGATACGCGATTTCGCGCAGGTACTCCACGCTGTGGCGCTTCGGCTGAAGCGGGTAATCCTCCGGGCAGTCGCCTTCGAGGTGGATGGCAATCGCCTGCACTTCGGGCGTCGTCGGATCTTTGTAAGACGGCACGACCTTGCCCGTCACGGTAATCGCCGCGCCGACATGCAGGGCCTGAATCGCCGCATAGTCTTCGATGGTATTATCGTAGACCACCTGCGGGTTCTTGAAGCAGGTGCCATCGAAAAAGTCGATGAACCCCATGTTCTTCTGCTTGCGGTGATTGCGAATCCAGCCCTGCAGCATCACCGTCTGTCCCTGCAATTCATTCAGGCGCTCTTTCAGTTCGCGCGTCGTCAATACGTTCATTGGTCTTCCTTCTTTCTGATTCCCCAGCGTCATCTGTTGGGGAACAACTTCGTTCCTATCATATCACAAACTTGTTTTTCATGCAACCGCAGGGATTTCGCGCCTGCGGGCGCGACCAAAGGGCAATGAAAACAGACGAATGTCTGCGGTCGCCCTTTGGAAACCTTCGGTGCCCTCCCATGTTAGTTAATTTGTATTGGAAGTTTTTTAGTTAGCGTGCCTTTCGTTCCCCCTAAGTAACAATACAAACCAAGTAACAGGAGTGGCGACGGGCGAAGGGGTCAAGGGGGCGACCGCAAAGCCCCCTTGTCGCGCCCGCAGGCGCGATTCCCCCTGCCGCGATAAAAATCAATCACAAAAGTGCTTCCTGCGAAGCGAGGGCGACCGCAAAGCCCTCAGAAATTCTTCGGACGCGGACGCACATCCCCCAGCCGACGGTCTACTTCGCGCAGAATCGCCCTTGTGCTGCCGTAGGTCAGCAGACGAAGCGCCTCCCGCAGGGGCAAAACCCGCACATCCAGCACCTGCGTCGGGTCAGCCAGCGGCGTCTGGTCGTGGTAGTGCGCCACAAACCAGCTCACCCGCTTCACATCGCCGCCCGCAATCGGGTATTCATCCACCATCACCGGCTGCATCGTGTGCAGAATCGCGCAGATGCCCGTTTCCTCCCAAACCTCGCGCAGCGCCGTCTCCGCCAGCGTTTCGCCGGGTTCTACATGCCCTTTGGGAAGCCCAAAGCTGCCGTTCTTCTCCATCACCAGCACATATTGCCGAACGCCGCCGTCCTCAGTGTACAGCACAGCTCCTGCGGATTCAATCAACGCCATGTGCTTTCTCCTCCACAGCTTCATCCAGCGCCTCTTTCAAGCGGTGGATACCCTCGGTGATGTTCCGGCGCGGACAGCCAATATTCACGCGCAGGAAGCCTTCGCCGCCCTCGCCGAAGAACGTGCCTTCCGTGAACTGCACGCCATGCTTCAGCGTCCGCGCCATCAGCTCCTCGCAGTTCATGCCGTATGCCCGCAGGTCAAGCCAGCCCAGATACGTCGCCTCCATCGGGGTCAGCACGGCTTGGGGCAGTTCCTGCTTGACCAATGCCGTCAGGTGCTTCCGGTTGCCGTCCAGATAGTGCATCAAGCCGTCCAGCCACGCGTCGCCGTATTCATACGCCGCGCGCGTCCCTTCCAGCGCGAACAGGTTGCCGCTGCGAACGCCCGCGCGTTCCATTTCGGTGTTGATTTTCGCCCGCACCGCTTCGTCCGGCACGAGCATCGCTGCCTGTTCCAGCCCCGCAAGGTTGAACGTCTTGCTGGCGGCTCACAGGGACAGTACGTTCTTCTGCGCAAGCGACAGCACCGGCACGAACTGCTCCGGCGCATAGACGAAATCCGCGTGAATCTCATCCGCAATCAGGTACGCACCGTACCGCGCCAGCAAATCAATCAGCGCTTGCAGTTCCTCCCGCTTCCACGCGCGGGACACCGGGTTGTGTGGATTGCACAGCACCAGCGCCTTTGCACCCGCTTGCAGCTGCTTCTCCACGGCATCCAAATCCATAGAGTAGCGACCCGTATCGTCGCGCTTGAGCGGCGCATCCATCAGCCTGCGCTCCGTTGCCTCCACCGAAAAGCGGAACGGCCCATACACCGGCGACTGAATCATCACCCCGTCGCCCGGCTTCGTCAGCGCCAGCAGGGCAAGGCGAATCCCCGTCACAACGCAGGGGATCATCATCACCCACTCGTCCTGAATCGTCAGATTGTGCCGGCGCTGGCAGAAGCCGGTCAGCGCACGGGTATCGTCCGGCAGCACCAGCGTATAGCCGTATGTCGGATGCAGTGCGCGGACAGCAATTGCCTCCGCGACCTCCGGCGGGCTGGGGAAATCCATATCCGCGACCCACAGCGGCAGCACGCTTTCCTTCTCTGTGCCGTCCCACTTTTCGCAGCGTGTGCCGCGGCGGTCAAGTCCTGCGTCAAAATAGCTTTCGTCAAACGTGTGCATCAGCTGCTTCCTCCTGCGCTTCGTTTTCTTTCTTCAGCGGTTCTGTCGCCCGAAGCACCCAGAATCCGCCGGATTTGTCCACCTTGTCCACCTTGGCATACAGCGTTTTGAGGTACTTCATGCAGCTTTCCGCGCCCTGCTGCTTGCGGATGACCAGATACAGCGCGCCGCCGGGATTGAGCCGCGATGCCGCGTCGGCGAACATGCGGTAGATGACCGGCTTACTGGCGCGAATCGGCGGATTGGTGATAATGAAGTCGAACGTGCGCTCCATCACCTCCGCCATGCCGTCGGATTCAAGGCATTCCGCCGTGATGCCGTTGCGCACCGCGTTGAAGCGGCACAGTTCCAGCGCACGGCGATTGACATCCACCATCGTGACATGCGCAGCGGGATACTTCTTCTTCACTGCCACGCCAATTGCGCCCCAGCCGCAGCCCAAATCCAGCACGTCGCCGTACACATCCGGCAGGGCATCCAGCAGCAGGCGTGTCCCGGTGTCCAGCTCGCCCTTGGAAAACACACCCGCATCTGTCATGAAGTTCAGTCCATGCCCGCGATAGACAAACGAACACGGCACCTGCTTTGATTCGCAGGTCGGGTCAGCGGTAAAATACTGTTCAGCCATGCTTTTCCTCCATCTGCGCGTCCCGGTAGAGGGCGGATGCTTCCGCTTCCGTCAGTTCGCGCCACTGCCCGCAGGGAAGCGCCTTGTCCAGCGCCAATGAGCCGAATGTCTCCCGGTGCAGGGTCAGCACTTCGCGCTCCACCGCCGCGAACATACGCTTCACCTGATGGAATTTCCCTTCATGGATGGTCACGCGCGCCTGATTGTCCGGCAGCGGCGTCAAATCGGCAGGCGCGGCTTCAAAGTCGCTCAGGGACAGCCCCGATGCGAACACCGCGACTTCCTTGTCGCCCACAGGCTTGTCCAGCGTCGCCAGATACGTTTTGTCCACATGCCGCGCGGGGGCTAACAGGCGGTGGTTCAATTCACCGTCCGTCGTCAGCAGCAGCAGCCCTGTCGTGTCCTTGTCCAGCCGCCCGACGGGCATACAGCCAATCGCAGCATATTCCGGCGGAAGCAAGTCCATCACCGTCGGCTGCTTTTTGTCGCGCGCGGCGGTCAGCAGTCCAGCGGGCTTATGCAGCATCACATGCCGTGTCAGGCGGGTGTCCAGCTTTTCGCCGTTCAGCAGGATTTCCGCGTCCTCCGCCACCTGCGCGGACGGGTCGCGCTGCACGTCCCCATTCACGCGGACGCGCCCGCCGCGAATTGCCTTCTGCATTTCCGACCGGCTGCCCTTGCCCAGCGTTACCAGCATTCGGTCAATCCGCAGCATGTTCCTGCTCCTTCTCGTCCTTCACGCCGCGCAGGAAAATCGCCGGCAGCAGCGAACGCATGGGATTCGTCACCAGCATCAGTACCGCAGATGCCGCCGTCACCGCCAGCAGCCACTTCGGGGGCATCAGTGCAGACATGCTCGGCACAGCCATCAGGTTGTTGAACCACTCTGTCGTGAACTGCACAGCAGACACGCCGATGACTGCAATCAGCGCGACCACGCAAATCGCCACCGGCAGCACGAACAGCATCCCGCTCAGCCAAAGCCTTATCAGCTGCCCACGGTGTCCCTTGACTAACTTGCGGTCGTTCAGTGCGCAGGCGTGCCGCGTGCCGCTGTGAAACATCACCCCAAAAAGCGGGAACAGCAGCATCAGCATCATCAGCATAACATAGCGGATAATCCCCTGCCCGAAATCACCGCCGCCCAGCGAAGACAGATACCCCAGTGCTGTCAAGAAGTCCATGCCGGTCAGCGCATACAGCAGCAGTCCCAGCATGATTGCGAACGGCAGCAGCCACAGCAGCATCAGTCCCGTCATCCGCAGCGAACGGACGACCTTCTTCCAGTAGCCGTTCAGCGGCAGCATCGCCACCGTCGCCATCGGCGCACCGGAGAGGAAGAGCTGCATGGCTTCCGCCGTGCTTTGGCGCATCGGCAGGGCGATAAAAATCAGCATCAGCGGGCAGAGCAGCGCCAGCGGCCGCAGCGACGCGTTCAGCAGGAACAGCAGCGGGCACAGGCACGCCGCCCAGACCGCCATCGTCATCCCCTGCGCGCGGAGCAGGTCGCCTTTGCTCGATTTGAACCGCGAAATGCTTTCCAGCATCGTTTTTTTGATCGTCATGTGGGTCATTCGACTCCTTTCGGCTTTGCGGGAAACAGTTCCCCCATTTTCATCGTTTATTATACAGGTTTTTGCCCGGTATTGCAATTGCTTTTTCTTTCCGACAGCATTCCTCGTTGACTTTTGGCGCGGGAAAGCGTATGATGAAGCAAAATTCAGTCAAGGAGGGAATTTCGATGAACGCATCGTTCCACACAGGAAACCGCAAACGGCTCTATGAAGCCATGAAGCCCGCGTCGCTGCTGGTCATGTTCTCCGGTGAAGACGTGCGCAAGACCAATGACGAATATTATCCTTTTTATACCGACCGCAATTTCTACTACCTGACCGGGCTTGACCAGCACGAGCTTGTGCTGATGGCAGTGAAAGAGCCATCCGGGAATGTGCATGAACAGATTTACATTCTGGCGCCCGACCTGATGGCAGAGCGCTGGACGGGTGCGCGCCTGAAGCCCGCCGAGGTTGAGGCGCTGTCCGGCATTTCCGACGTTCGCTTTGTCAACCAGTTCCAGACAGATTTCCACGCGCTGGCGGCAGGCGGACACTACTCCCTGACCAGCGGGCAGATCGCGCAGGTGTATCTCGACCTGTTCCGTGTGTCGCCGCAGGACATTGACCGCCCGGCGCATCGGCTGCTGAAGCAGATTCAGGCGAATTACCCCTATCTGCAAGTCGAGAACGCGAACGCCATCCTGCGCCGTCTACGGCTCATCAAGCAGCCCTGCGAAATCGACGCCATCCGCCAAGCGGAAAAGGTGACGGGCGAGGGCATCATGGCGATGATGAAGGCGAGCCGTCCGGGGATGTACGAATACCAGTACAAGGCGGAATTTGACTACGCGCTGACCCAGCACGGCCCGCAGGGGCCCGCGTTCCCGTCCATCATCAGCGCGGGGAAGAACAACTTCTGCATCCACTATTATTCCTACCGCGGACAGGCGCATGACGGCGACATGGTACTCAACGACGTCGGCGCGCAGCATGACAGCCTGATGACCGACGTCAGCCGCGCTTTCCCGTGCAACGGGCGCTTCTCGGACAAGCAGAAGCTGCTGTTCAACTGTGCGCTGCAAACGTCGAACCACATGTTCTCCATTGTCAAGCCGGGCTTCTCGATGGCGGAGGTGGATGCGACGATTCGCCGCTACAACGCGGCGCTGCTCTGCGACGCGGGCGTGCTGAACAAGCCGGAAAACATCGGACGCTATATGTGGCACGGCGGCGCACACCATGTGGGCTACGACGTGCATGATGTTATCGAGCGTCCGCTGACGGTCAAACCGGGCATGGTGTTCTGCATCGACGTGGGCATCTACCACGAGGAATGGGGCATCGGTTTCCGCTTGGAGGACAACCTGCTGGTAACGGAAGACGGCTGCGAAAACCTCTCGGCAGCGATTCCGCGCACGGTCGAGGACATTGAGGCAGTCATGCGGAAGGGGTAAAATCCGCCTAATTGGTGAATCCTATAAAGTCGTTTTGCCACGAAAGCACACAGATGCTGCTTTCGTGGCATTTTTGCTGTATTGACTGTTTTGGAATAATCGTGCCGAAAAAAAGTGCGAAAATGGCGGGAAAACTTTCGTGAATTACTTGACAATCGCAATTCAGAAGGTTATACTTTTCATACGGATATTGTGATACGCTTTTCAAGCTGCACAAGCAAATTTGATGAGCGCACCACCAGAAAAAAAGGAGGATTTCTATCATGCGTAAGTTCCTTTCCCTGCTTCTTGCGCTGGTCATGGTGCTGTGCTGCATCCCCGCTGTGGCGGAGACGGCAGACGGCGTCTATGAAGGCACCGGCGCCGGTCTGAACGGTCAGATTAAAGTTTCTGTGACGGTCAGCGGCGGCAAAATCACCGAAGTGAAGGTCTTGGAGCATTCCGAGACGGCGGGCATCTCCGATCCTGCGATTGAGAAGATTCCTGCGGCGATCGTCGAAGCGCAGTCTGCGGACGTGGACATCGTTTCCGGCGCGACCTTTACCTCCAAGGGCATCATCGACGCGGTGAAGAACGCCCTGAACCCCGATGCGGCGGAAGAAGCCGGTATGCCCTTTGAGCAGCCGGACATTCTGGTCATCGGCGCGGGCATGGCAGGTCTGGCGACGGCTGCCCGTGCGGCTGAGCTGGGTCTGAACGTGCTGGTTGTCGATCAGGCTGCGACCTACGGCGGCTCTGCGAACGTTGCGGGCGGCACGCTGCTGGGCACCTGCACGCGGATGCAGAAGGAAGCCGGTATCGAGGACGACCCCGATCTGTGCTTCGCGGACTTCGTGCGTCTGGGCGGCGCTGGCAACTTCAACGAGGAAATTGCCCGCGAATTCGCTGAAATCAGCGGCGAAGCGGTGGACTGGCTGGACGATCTGGGCACTGACTTCGGCGACCGCGTCCCCTACTTCGGCGTGTATCAGCCGCTGAACGTGGCGCGCAACTACTCCGGCAAGGGCGGCGCTCGTGCGTTCGTCGTGTCGCTGTACGCGGAACTGGAAAAGTATTTCTCCACCAACGCTTACATGATGCTCAACACCTACGTCACCGGTCTTGTGACCAATGACGAGGGTGCGGTTATCGGCGCGAAGGCTCGTCTGGCGGACGGCACCGAAACCACCCTGCTGGCGCCCGCGACGGTGATCTGCACGGGCGGCTATGCCGGCAACGAAGAGCTGCTGAACAAGTACAACTTTGAAAACGTGCTGTCCACCTCTCCCGCGTGCGTGACCGGCGACGGCTATGCTTGGCTGGAAGAACTGGGCGCGCCGCTGACGAACATGGACTTCTGCACCGCGTATGCGGGCGGCATCCCGACCAGCGACGATTTCCGCTCCTTCGGCTACTTCAACGCCACCAACGGCGCGCTGTGGATTAACACCAACGGCGAGCGTATGGCGGACGAAACCGGCGCGGACTCCCATGTGAAGAGCGAAACGTGGGCGAATGCTCCCCACAACATCGTCTACACGGTCTTCTCCTCCGAAATGCTGATTCCGGACGCGAAGGTGTTCTCCACCGGCGCTTGGGGCAGCGTGAAGGAAGAGTTCGATCCCTATGTGGAATCCCTGATTGAAAAGGGTCTGGCGTGGAAGGCGGACACCGTGGAAGAGCTGGCGAAAAAGGTCGGCCTGCCGGTGGATGCCTTCAAGGCGACCATCGCGGCTTACAACGACGGCTGCGCCAACGGCAACGATCCCTTCGGCCGCACCAAGCAGGAAGTCGCCATGGCGAACGGTCCGTTCTATGCGGTCAAGACGGTTCCTTATGTCATGATCACCTGCGGCGGTCCGATGATGACCAAGAACTGCGAAGTGCTGAACTCCGACGGTCTGGTGATTGAAGGCGTTTACATGGCTGGCGAAATCGTCGGCATGGCGAACGTCGGCGGTCGCAACTCTATCGGCGGCATGGGCCACGGCAACTGCCTTGTCTGGGGCAAGAAGGCTGCGGAAGTGATCGCGGCGAAGCTCGGCAAGTAATTCTCTTTCCCCGTGCGGGTGACTGCACGGGGATTTTTCTGCCCTTTTTCAGGCATGGATGTTCTTTTGCAGCTGGTCTTTTTCGTTGCGGGGGGAATCGCGCCTGCGGGCGCGACAAGGGGGCAATGAAAACAGACGAAGTCTGCGGTCGCCCCCTTGACCCCTTCGCATTGCACACCCATGTTACTGGTCTTTTATCGCAGCAGAAAGGATTCCGCGCCTGCGGGCGCGATTCTTGCAACATGTGCCCCCGGAATACGGTAGCAGAGCTTTTTCATTGAAAATAGTATGAATTGGGCAAAATCTGCACGTTTTCTTGCAAGAATTGCGCCTGCAATCTCTTGACGAATCACGGCGAACGCGGTATACTACGAGTAGGTACACCCTGAATCAGAGTCATTAAGAGGAGGCTTTTCTGATGCAGAATATTCCCGTTGTGAAGCTGGGTCTGGTTGCGGTTTCCCGCGACTGTTTCCCGATTGCGCTGAGTGAAAAGCGCCGTGCCGCGATTGCGGAAAAGTGCGGCCAGAAGAAGCTCGACATCGTCGAAATCAAGACGACGGTGGAGAACGAGAAGGACATGCTCAAGGCGGTTGAGGAACTGAAGGCGAACGAGTACAACGCGGCGGTCGTGTTCCTCGGCAACTTCGGTCCGGAAACCCCCGAAACGCTGATTGCAAAGAATTTCGACGGTCCGTGCATGTTTGTGGCAGCGGCGGAAGGCGACGGCGACATGATTAACGGCCGCGGCGACGCTTACTGCGGTATGCTGAACTGCTCCTACAATCTGGGTATGCGCCACCTGAAGGGCTACATCCCGGAATATCCCATCGGCACGGCGGATGAACTGGCGGACAAGATCGCGGAATTTATCCCGATTGCCCGCGCCATCATCGGCGTGAAGAACCTCAAGATCATCACCTTCGGCCCGCGTCCTCAGGACTTCTTCGCCTGCAATGCCCCGATTAAGGGTCTGTATGAGCTGGGCGTGGAAATCGAAGAGAACTCCGAGCTGGATCTGCTCGTCTCCTACAAGGAACATGCTGGCGACGCCCGCATCCCCGCTGTCTGCGAAGACATGGCGAAGGAAATGGGCGAGGGCAAGTATTATCCGGAGCTGTGCGAGCGCATGGCGCAGTTCGAGCTGACGCTGCTGGACTGGGCAGAGGCCCACAAGGGCGCGCGTAAGTACGTTGTCTTTGCGGACAAGTGCTGGCCGGCGTTCCCGTCCCAGTTCGGCTTTGAGCCCTGCTATGTCAACTCCCGTCTGGCCTCCCGCGGCATCCCGGTTGCCTGCGAAGTGGATATCTACGGCGCACTGAGCGAATACATCGGCGCGTGCGTGACCGGCGATGCTGTCACCCTGCTGGACATCAACAACTCCGTCCCGCAGTACATCTACGACGAGGACATCAAGGGCAAGTTCGATTACAAGCTGACGGACACCTTCATGGGCTTCCACTGCGGCAACACACCGTCCTGCAAGATGTGCGACAACCGCGCTGTCAAGTACCAGCTGATTCAGCACCGCCTGCTGGAGCCCGCCGGCAGTGATCCGGACTTTACCCGCGGCACGCTGGAAGGTGACATCGCGCCCAGCCCCATCACGTTCTACCGCTTGCAGTGCGATTCTGACGGCGTGGTGCGCTCCTACATCGCGGAGGGCGAAGTGCTGCCCGTCGCGACCCGCTCCTTCGGCGGCATCGGCGTGTTCGCCATCAACGAAATGGGTCGTTTCTACCGTCATGTGCTGGTGCAGAAGCGCTATCCGCATCACGGTGCTGTGGCGTTCGACCACTGCGCAAAACAGCTCTTCGAGGTCTTCAAGTACCTCGGCGTGCAGGACATCGCTTGGAATCAGCCGAAGTCTCTGCCCTATCCCACGGAGAATCCTTGGGCATAATCCCGAAACATCAAAGGGCACGGCTTGCAGCAATGCAGGTCGTGCCCTTTTTTCTTGATGCGAGATGATAAAGCCCCCGGAAGCAGCTGATAATTGCCACTTCCGGAGGCTTTTGCGTATCTGATTACATGATAACCTTGATTTCCGCACCGTCGGTCAGCACAGCGTCCGTCAGCACGCCGGAAACTTCCGTGCCGTTGACCAGCACCTGCTTCACGCCGCTTTCGTGGTGGGCGGTGTTGTCCACCACAATGTGCAGCCGCTTGCCGCGGAAGGTCTTGTCCATCGTGAATCCATCCCAAGACGCGGGAATCGCCGGGCTGATGACCAGTCCTTCAGGCGTCGGGCGCAGACCCAGAATACCCTCAACGCAGCCGACCATGACCGTCGATGCCGTGCCGGTCAGCCAGTGCACATGCGCGCGGCCCGGCTGGGGCGTCTCATGACCCTCGATGAACTGCGTGTGGACATAGGGTTCCGCTTCACGCAGCTCCGCGCGGTCGTTGTAGGCGGCGGGGCAGCTCTCCGTGAAGTACTGGAACGCGCGGTCGCCGTGACCCAGCAGCGCCTCCGCGAGAATCGCCCAGCCCTGAATCTGGCAGAAGATACCGCCGTTTTCCTTCGTCGTGGGGTTGAACAGCAGCATGTTCGCACCGTCGAAAGCGTGCTGCTTGTAGCAGGGCGCCATGATTTCCACACCGAAGGGCGTGTTCAGCTGCTCGAACGCGGTCTGCATGGCCTTTTCCGCCTGTTCAGGCGTTGCCAGACCGGAAATGACCGCCCAGGACTGCGGGTTGAGCCACATGGACGCTTCGGGATCGTTCTTGCTGCCGATGATGCTTCCCTGCTCGCTGTAACCGCGGCGGAAGCGGTCATCCTCCCAGAAGTGCTGGTTGATGAGCGCCTTCTGTTCCTCCGCCTTCTGGCGCAGGTAGACGCGGTATTCGTCGTTCTCCGGCTTGTTGGGCATCAGCTCGTCCAGCAGGCGCAGGGCGAGATACAGCTGCATGGCGACGAAGGAGGATTCGCCCGCCGCGCCCAGACGCAGGCAGTCGTTCCAGTCCGCGTGCAGACCCGCCGGCATACCATGCGCGCCCAGATGATTCATGGAGAAGTCAATCGCGCGCTTCAGGTGGTCAAGCACTGTGCCTTCGCCGTGCGTCGCATACGGAATGACCTCGTCCATAAACGCGGTATCGCCCGTTTCGGCGATATACTTGTAAACGGTCGGGAACAGCCACAGCGCATCGTCCGCGCGATAATGCGGATGACCCGTGGCGCGGACGTAGCTGTCGTCCTCCGGGGAATCCTCGTGCCCCGCGTTGTGGTTGAACTTCACCAGCGGCAGACCGCCGCCGTGATGCACCTGCGCGCTGAGCATGAAAACAAGGCGTTCCTTCGCCATCTTCGGGTCAAGGTGGATGATGCCCTGAATGTCCTGCACCGTGTCGCGGTAGCCCAGACCGTTGCGCTGACCGCAGTAGATGAGAGACGCCGCGCGGCTCCAGACAAACGTCGTGAAGCACTGGAAGGCGTTCCAAGTGTTGATCATGCTGTTGAAATTCGCGTCAGGCGTGTTGACCGTCAAGCCGGAGAGCTCGCCGTGCCAGTAATCAACCAGCGCTTTCAGTTCGCCGTCCACCTTATCCGCGACGTTGGCATAGCTGTCCAGCAGCGCACGCGCCGCCTTTTCGCCCTTCTGCGCCAGCAGGAACGCAATCGTCTTCGTCTCGCCGGGCTGGAGCGTCAGCACCGTGTGCAGCGAACCGCAGGGGTTGCCATTGAAGTTGAGGGAATTGCCCAGGTCGCCATCCACAACGCCCTTGGGGTTGGAGAAGCGCCCTTGACCGAGGAAGCGTTCGCGGCGGCCGGTGTAGCTCTTGACCGGGCTGCCTGCCAGACCAAAGAAGCGCTCGCGGCCGTTTTCGCCATCCGCATTCACGCCGCAGAACTGGTTGATATGCTCGATGATATGGTCACCGTGGAAGGTCGTTGTGGTGATAAACTGCGTATACTGGAGGTTGACCAAATCCTGCTCATAGTTGCTTTCAGTGGTCAGCTCGCAGTAAGAGAAAACGGAGATGGTGCGGGGCTTATCGGACTTGTTCGTCACCGCCACGCGCCAAACCTCGTGCGTCGCGCCCAGCGGCACATAGTACAGCGTCTTGCTTTCGATGCCGCTGTATGTGCTTTCGACCTCCGTGTAGCTCGTGCCGTGACGGGTGATGGTCTTGTACTGTTCCAGCGGCTTCTCCACCGGCCGCCACGTTGCCGACCAATAATCGCCCGTTTCGTCATCCCGCAGATAGACATAGCGCCCTGGCTCATCGAACTGGTTGAAGGTATAGCGCAGGATGCGTCCCGCCGCGCCGGACTTGACGAAGCTGTATCCGCCGGCGTTC
>ERZ1107006.2520-NODE-2520-length-13210-cov-3.585937_pt1 | contig 13210 bp, 8 predicted proteins | sample MGYA00403696_ERZ1107006 | MGnify/ENA primary metagenome ERZ1107006 (study PRJEB35170, sample SAMEA104062441) | human gut metagenome | biome: human gut; feature: human-associated habitat; material: faeces | place: Denmark | collected 2012-08-13 ...
TTGGAACCAATTTCAGTTTCCATTTACATATCAACCGTGGTGCAGGTGCATTCGTCTGTGGAGAAGGCAGCGCACTGACGGCATCCATTGAAGGAAAACGTGGAATGCCGAGAGTAAAACCGCCACGTACAGTAGAGCAGGGATTATGGGCAAGACCAACTGTTCTTAATAACGTAGAAACCTATGCCAATGTTCCGATGATCGTAACAAATGGTGCAGACTGGTTCAAAGGAATCGGTACACCAGAAAGTCCCGGAACGAAAGCATTTGCACTGACCGGTAATGTAAGAAATACAGGACTGATCGAAGTACCAATGGGAATTACATTGCGCGAAGTTATTTATGACATCGGCGGTGGAATCCAGAATGACAAGAAATTCAAAGCAGTACAGATCGGTGGTCCGTCCGGTGGATGTCTGACCGAGGATCAGCTGGACAGTAAGATGGACTTTGATTCACTGGCGAAGATCGGGGCAATGATCGGTTCGGGCGGTCTGGTTATCATGGACGAGGATACCTGTATGGTGGATATTGCCAAGTTCTATCTGGAATTCACCGTAGATGAGAGCTGCGGCAAGTGTACACCCTGCCGTGTGGGCCTGAGCGCGCTGAGCGACCTGCTCGCCGATGTGCTCGAAGGGCGCGCCGATGAGTCCACGCTCAACCTGATTGAGCGCACCGCCCGCACCATCTACCTTTCGAGCGATTGCGCCATCGGCTACGAGGCCGGCGCCATGGCGCTTACGGCTATCCGCGGTTTTCGCGACGATTTTGAGCACCACATCCGCGAGCACTCCTGTGGCTTTGACCGCGAGGCCCGCGTCCCGTGCGTCTCGGGCTGCCCGGCGCACGTCGACATTCCCGGGTACATTTCGCTGGTCGAGGCCGGCCGCTATGCCGATGCCGTCAAGGTCATCCGCAAGAACAACCCGCTGCCGCTCGTTTGCGGCCTGGTGTGTGAGCATCCCTGCGAGATGCACTGCCGTCGCGGCATGGTCGACGATCCCATGAACATCCTCGCCCTCAAGCGTTTTGCCGTTGAGCATAGCGACCTCAACGATTACAAGCCCAGCGCGGCCGACAACACCGGCAAGCGCATCGCCGTGATTGGCGGCGGCCCGGCCGGCCTTTCCTGCGCCTACTACCTAGCCGTGATGGGCCATAAGGTGACCATCTATGAGCAGCGCCACCACCTGGGCGGCATGCTGCGCTATGGCATTCCCAGCTACCGTCTGCCGCGCGAGCGCCTGCAGGCCGAGATCGACTGGATCTTGAGCGCCGGCATCGACGTTGAGCTCGATCACTCCGTCAACGGCGAGGAACTTGCCCGCCTGCGCGACGAGTTCGATGCCGTCTACCTGGCCATTGGTGCCCACAGCGATAAGAAGCTCGGCCTTCCGGGCGAAGAGGCGCCCGGCGTGGAATCGGCCGTCAAGATGCTGCGCGCCATCGGCGACGACGAGCTGCCCGACCTGAGCGGCCAGCGCGTGTGCGTCATCGGCGGCGGCAATGTGGCCATGGACGTGGCACGCTCTGCCGTGCGCTGCGGTGCCGAAAAGGTAAGCATCGTCTACCGCCGTCGCATCTGCGACATGACGGCCCAGGATGCCGAGATTGCCGGCGCTCAGGCCGAGGGCTGCGAGGTTCTGGAGCTCACCGCACCGCTCGCTATCGAGACGGGTGAGGAGGGTCGCGTGAGCGGCCTGCGCGTGCAGCCGCAGATTATCGGCGAGCCCCGTCGTGGGCGTCCGGCCCCGCGTGCCGCCGCCACGCCCGAGCGCGTCATTCCCTGCGAGCGCGTGTTTGTGGCCATTGGCCAGGACATCGATTCCAAGCCGTTTGAGGACATGGGCATCGCCTGCAAGTGGGGCTGCGTGGTCACCGATTCGGATGGCGCCGTGCCTAACTTTGATGGCCTCTTTAGCGGCGGCGACTGCCAGACCGGCCCCGCCACCGTCATCCGGGCGATCAACGCCGGCCGCGTTGCTTCGGCAAATATCGACCGCTACCTGGGCTTTGACCACAAGATCAAGCTCGACGTTGAGCTGCCGACCGTGCAGTTTAAGGGCAAGCACGAGTGCGGCCGCTGTGAGCTGGGCGAGCGCGAGGCCGGCGAGCGCATCCACGATTGGAATCTAGTCGAGCAGGGCCTCACCGAGGAGGAGGCACGCCAGGAGGCAAGCCGCTGCCTGCGTTGCGACCACTTTGGCTTTGGCGCGTTCCGTGGAGGGAGGAACCTGGAATGGTAGAGCCCAACAACCCCACTGTCAGCGACAACACCGAAAGCGGAGCACTCAACATGGTCAAGCTCACTATCGATAATTGCGAGGTCGTGGTGCCCGAGCACACCACGATCCTGGATGCGGCCAAGTCCGTCGGCATCCAGATTCCCACCCTGTGCTACCTGCGCGATCTAAACGAGATCGGCGGTTGCCGCGTGTGCGTGGTCGAGGTTGAGGGCTGCGACCAGCTGGTTGCCGCCTGCAACAACTACGTGCTCGACGGCATGGTAGTCCGCACCAACAGCCCCAAGGCCCGCGAGGCGCGTCGCACCAACGTGCAGCTGCTGCTGTCCCAGCACGACTCGCGCTGTACGAGCTGCGTGCGCAGTGGTAACTGCAACCTGCAGACCATCGCCAACGACCTGGGTATCTTCTATCTGCCGTACGAGCAGCACCTGGCGCGCGAGGGCTGGGACTTCGATTTCCCCATCATCCGCGATAACGACAAGTGCATCAAATGTATGCGCTGCATCAAGGTATGCGAGAGCGTGCAGGGCTTAGGGATTTGGGACCTGACCAACCGCGCCACGCATACCGCCGTGGGTACCCGCGGGCGTGCACCGATTGGCAAGACCGATTGCGTCGCGTGCGGTCAGTGCATCACGCATTGTCCGACGGGCGCCCTGCGCGAGCGTGACGATACCGAGACCGTGTTCGACGCCATCGCCGATCCCGACAGGATCGTGCTGGTGCAGATTGCGCCGGCCGTGCGTAGCGCCTGGGGCGAGGAGCTCGGCATTCCGCGCGATGAGGCCACCGTCGAGCGCCTGGCCTGTGCGCTGCGCCGCGTGGGCTTTGAGTACGTGTTCGACACCGATTTCTCGGCCGATCTCACCATTATGGAGGAGGGCTCCGAGCTGCTCGAGCGCCTGGGTAAGGCCGCCAAGGGCGAGGGCGACAGCCGTGGCTGGCCCATGTTCACGAGCTGCTGCCCGGGTTGGGTTCGCTTTGTGAAGGCGCGTTACCCCGAGTTTGTCGACAACCTGTCCACGTCCAAGTCGCCGCAGCAGATGTTCGGCGCCATCGCCAAGACCTACTACGCCAAGGTGCTGGGCGTGGAGCCCGAGCGCCTGTTTGTGGTGTCCGTGATGCCGTGCACGGCCAAGAAGGCCGAGTGCGCGCTGCCGAGCATGGTGGGCGAGGACGGCACGCCCGATGTGGACGTTGCGCTGACGGTGCGCGAGATGGTGCGCATGATCCGCGCGAGCCACGTGAGCGTCGACACGCTGGTTGAGGAGCCGCTCGATACGCCGCTGGGCTTTGGTACGGGCGCGGGTGTGATCTTTGGCGCCACGGGCGGCGTGATGGAGGCCGCCGTGCGCTCGGCCTATTACCTGGTGACGGGCGAGAACCCCGACGCCGACTTCTTTACCGATGTGCGCGGCCTGGACGGCTGGAAGGAAGCCGTGGCCGATATCGATGGCACCGGGGTGCGCGTCGCCGTGGCACACGGGCTGGGCAACGCCGCCCGTCTGCTCGACGCGATTCACGATGGCCGTGTGAGCTATGACTTCGTTGAGGTCATGGCGTGCCCGGGCGGCTGCGTCGGTGGCGGCGGTCAGCCCATCCACGACGGCTGCGAGCTGGCGGCCGAGCGCGGTCAGGTGCTGTGGGGCCTGGATGCCGCTGCGGACATTCGCTTCTCGCATGAGAATCCCGATGTCCAGGCGTGCTACCGCGAGTTCTTGGGCGAGCCGCTCTCGCCGCTGGCTGAGGATCTGCTGCATACCGACCATCACGCATGGACGATGCCTAACGAGGGGACGTGCTAGCGATGCGCGCGTTTGATGTTGAGATGTCGCGCCGGGGGTTTGCCTCGGCGCTCGCTGCGGGCGCCCTGTCGCTTGCGCTCGCGGGCTGTGGTGGCGGAGCTGCCGGTGCCGGGTCCGCCGCGGGCTCGGCTGCCGGGTCTGCCGCTGACGGTGCCGCTGCCGAGCCGGTCGAGGTGCGCGTCGCCTCGCTCAAGGGGCCGACCTCGATTGGCCTGGTGCAGTTTATGGACCAGGCTGCCGATGGCGAGACGGACAATGAGTTCGACTTTGCGATCAACACCGCCGCCGACGAGATTGTGCCCAAGGTCATTCAGGGCGATATCGACATTGCCCTGGTGCCCGCCAACGTGGCGAGCGTGCTCTACAACAAGACCGAGGGCGCGGTGCAGGTCATCGACATCAACACGCTGGGCGTGCTGAACGTGGTGACGGGCGACGCGAGCGTGACTTCGTTTGGCGATCTGGCGGGCCATACCGTCTATATGACGGGCAAGGGCACCACGCCGGAGTACGTCATGAACTACCTGCTGGAGCGCGCGGGCCTGACCGGCCAGGTGACGCTCGAGTTTAAGAGCGAGCCCACCGAGGTGCTGTCGGCCCTGCTTGCCGATCCGTCTGCCGTGGGCGTGCTGCCGGAGCCGTTCAAGACCGCTGCCATCGCCAAGAGTGAAGGCAAGCTGTCGGCTCCGGTAAGCCTGACCGATGTGTGGGACGAGCTGGCAGGTGACACAGGCTCGCGCTTGCTGACGGGCGTGACCGTGGTGCGCCGCGCGTTTGCCGAGGAACATCCCGAGGCCGTGGCGGAGTTCTTGAGCTGCCATGCGGCGAGCGTTAAGGCTGTCAATGCGGCACCGGCAGACTGGGCGCAGGCCGTGGTTGATGCCGGCATCGTGGACAACGCCAAGATCGCCGAAAAGGCGATTCCCGGGTGCATGCTTGTCTGCCAGACGGGCAAGGATATGAAGGCGGCGCTCGGTGGGTACCTGCAGGTGCTGGCCGATGCGGACGCGAGCGCCGTGGGTGGCAAGCTCCCGGCTGACGATTTCTACTACATGGAGTAGCCCGTGCGTGCGTTTGCTCGACACATGACAGAGCGTATGAAGGCGGTGGCGGCAGCAGGTGCCGTCGCCGCCTTTTGGCTTGCCGCGTGGATGCTGGTGGCGGCGCTGGTGGCGCAGCCGTTGATCTTGCCTGGGCCGGGTGTTGTTGCCCTGGCGCTGCTGCGCCTGGTGCGCGATGGCGGTACCTGGGCGATTTTGGCGGGCTCGGGCGCGCGGATACTGGGCGGGCTGGCGCTTGCCGCGGTGTGTGGTGGCGTGCTTGCCGGCATTTCGTCACGTTCGCGGGCGTTTGCGCACCTGGTGGCTCCGGCGCTGTCGTTTGTAAAGGCGACGCCGGTCGCCTGCGTGGTGGTTCTGTTACTTATCTGGCTGGGGTCGGCACGCGTGAGCATCGCGGCGGTCTTTTTGATGGCGCTGCCGGGCGTGTATTTTTCGCTGGCCGAGGGCTTGGCACAGGTGAATAAACCGCTGGAGCAGATGTTCCGTCTGCATGGCGTGCGGGGCTGGCGCCTGTTTTGCGCCCACACCTGGCGCGAGGTGCTGCCGTTTGCGCTTTCGTGTGCGCGGGCCGTGATTGGCATGAGCTGGAAGGCCGGCGTGGCGGCGGAGCTGATCGGCATGGCGGTGGGCACCGTGGGTGAGCGCATCTATCAGGCAAAGCTTTTGATTGAGACGGCTGATCTGCTGGCGTGGACCGTGCTGGTCGTTGCCGCCTCGTGGGCGTGTGAGCGCGTGCTGGTGTGGCTGCTGCGGGTTTCGGGACCCGTGGCGTGGCGCGCGGCCGTGCGGGCGCATGGGCGCGGCGCTCGCGGTTGTGTGGGCGGCTCTGCTGGCGATGGCGCTGCAGCGGAGCTTGCGCTTGCCGTGGGCGATCGCGCGCCCTGGGCGCCGGCGCTGTACGGTCTGGTGCTCAATGTGCCCGCGGGTGGGCGCGCTTGCGTGATGGGCGCCTCGGGCGTGGGCAAGTCGACGTTGCTTGTACTGGCGGCGGGGGAGTGCACGCCGTGCTCCATGGTGTTTCAGGATGCACGCTTGGCCGAGTCCGCCTCGGCGCTGGATAACGTGCTGGTGTGCGCCGATGCGCGTGTGGATGCTTCGAGCGCCGCGGCATTGCTGCGCCTGCTGGTGCCGGGAATCGATGTGCATGCGCGCGTGGCCGAGCTTTCGGGCGGGCAGCGCCGCCGCGTCGAGATTGCTCGAGCCCTGCTGTGCCCGGGCGGCGTGGTGATTCTTGACGAGCCCTTTACCGGCCTGGATGCCGCCGCGCGCGATGCGACGACCAAGGTCGTGCTCGACCTGCTCGACGGCCGCACGCTCTTGCTTGCCACGCACGACGCCGCCGACGCTCAGGCCCTCGATATCTCAGACATCATCACGCTCTAAAAACTAACTCAGCAACAAAATGATTCGTTTTCCTCCGTCCCCATGGGGTCTGGTGTGGTATTCTATCTGCGGGGTAATACTTAGGAATACCAAGTAATACCAACGCCGCAGAAACAAACTCCGGATGCGGGCCAATCGGGTTGCCTTCACAGCCCGTCGCCCAGCCGCGTGGCCCGCATCTATCCGCACTACCGTCGTTTCAAAAAGGAAGCGCCATGGCAGAACACATGACCCCCGTAGTCGCGAAGGTCTTGCCCGAGGAGAAGGCAGCCTTCGCGGCGGCAACCCAGCTCGTGGGCACCACGCCGTCCAACGCCATCCGCATGTTTATCGCCGCGTTCAATCGCTGCGGCACCTTTCCGTTTGACATCTCGCCCAACGGGGCCTTTGGCAAAGAGTGTCCCCAACAGCTAGTCGTTGAAGAACGTCCCCAATGACTAGTCGTCGGGAGGAGGTTGGCATGCTCAATGCGATGATTTGGGCGCTTGCCTGTTTTGGCGTCGTCGCTGCCGATATTGCCCTGAGTGTCGTTTTGTTCTCCGCCCTTGGCGTCGCATCGGTGTTCATGGGTTTTTCGATCGATGACCTCGACATTCAATTGCTTCAGGCCGTCGCACAGACGGCATCGTTTTTGATGGCGCTGCTGTGGTGGCGTTATCTGTGGCCGCGCTCGTTTATGGCGCGCTGGCAGGGCGAGCGTCCGCTTGGCGGGGGAGCGCGTGGGGCGTGGAAACGCATCGCCTGCGTTATCGTGATCGGCCTGGCCCTGCAGGTGGTCGTTGGCTACGTGACCGACGCCGCGCTGTCGCTGTTGCCCGATGCCGCGGCCGACTACAGCGAGCTTGTCGAGGAAACAGGCATGGGCGACACCAGCTATCTCGCCGTCCTGACTACGGTGCTCGGTGCCCCATTTTGTGAAGAGCTGCTGGTGCGCGGCATTATTTTTGAGTTTTCGCTCCGAGCGTTTAATCCGCAGTGCCGCCCACTTTGGAAGCGCCGGCGTCGTGCGAGCGCGCAGGACGGTGCCATGGTGCCCTGGGCGGCCCCAAACACGTGGGGTATCGCCGCGGCAATCGTGCTGCAGGCGGCGGTCTTCGGTTTTATGCACATGAACTGGGTGCAGGGCTGCTATGCGGGTGCCGCCGGCCTCATTTTTGGCTGGGTACTCGTGACCACTGGAAAGCTCCGCTACACGATCCTGCTGCACTTTGCCTTTAATGCCGGGTCGTATCTCATGACGTTGCTCTGGTTTGTGAACACGCCGTTCGACGTGGCGGTCACGGTTGCCATCGCCGGCTTTGTGCTGGTAGAGGCAATGCGCTCGCTGCACCACGCGTGTAGGACGGACGCAGCGAGCGCACCGCTGCCCTAGTTGCGGCGTCCTCCTCCGTTGGCGCCTTGACGTCCCTGGGCCGCGCGATTGCGACCGGCAGTGTTCTGTGCGCGTGACATGCCGCCGTGGCCCTTGCTGCCCTTGGGCCCCTTGCCAGCGCCGCCGCCATGCGGTTTGCCGCCCTTCTTGCCAGTGCCGTGTCCGCCGCTGGCCGATGTCTCGCCTGGGCGTGGCGGCACGGGGCGAATCAGGCAATGCTTGGTGTAGCCGATCAGATCACGACGGCCGGCCTTTTCCAGTGCCTCGCGCACGAGCTTGTAGTTCTCGGGCTTGCGGTACTGGATGAGCGCGCGTTGCATGGCCTTCTCATGCGGGTCGCGCGCCACATAGATCGGCTCCATGGTGCGCGGATCTACGCCGGTGTAGTACATGCACGTCGACATAGTGGATGGTGTGGGGTAGAAGTCCTGCACCTGCTCGGGCATGTAGCCCATGTCGCGCACGGCTTCGGCAAGGTCCACGGCTTCCTTCATCGTCGAGCCGGGATGGCTCGAGATTAGGTATGGCACCACGTATTGCTTAAGACCATATTCGCGGTTCAAGCGTTCAAATTTGCGGCAGAACGCGTCGTAGACAGCTCGGCTCGGCTTGCCCATCACGGACAGCACCGCGTCGCTCACGTGCTCGGGTGCTACGCGCAGCTGGCCCGAGACATGGTGCTCCAGCAGCTCGCGCAAAAACTCGTCCGAGGCATCGGCCATGGTGTAGTCGAAGCGGATGCCGCTGCGGATGAAGACCTTCTTGACGCCCGGCAGTTGGCGCAGGTCGCGCAGCAACTGCGTGTAGCCGCTCTCGTCGACCACCATGTTCTTGCACACGCTCGGCCACAGGCAGCGCTTGTTCTTGCACACGCCGTGCTTGAGCTGCTTATCACAGGCGGGGCGGCTAAAGTTGGCCGTCGGTCCGCCCACGTCGTTGATGTAGCCCTTAAACTCGGGATCGCGCGTGAGCAGCTCGGCCTCGCGCATGATCGAATCGTGACTGCGCATCTGCAGTACGCGGCCCTGGTGAAAGGTGAGGGCGCAAAATGAGCACTCGCCAAAACAGCCGCGGTTGGAGCTGATCGAAAACTTGATCTCGGCAAAGGCCGGCACGCCGCCCACCGCGTCGTAGTCGGGATGCCAATCGCGTGCGTAGGGGAGCTCGGCCACCTCGTCCATCTCGTCGGTGGTGAGCGTCGCCGACGGCGGGTTCTGCACCACATAGACGCTGTTGGGGTAGGGCTCTACCAGGCGATGTCCGGTGATGGGGTCCATGTTTTGCTGCTGCACATTAAAGCTGCGCGCGTAGTTGAGCCTGTCGGCGGCAAGGTCGTCCCAGCTGGGCAACAGGTCGTAGTCGTAGACCTCGTCGAGCGAACCCGTGCGGTAAACGGTGCCATTGATATAGGTGATCTGGTCCACGGGCAGTCCCGCGTCGAGCGCGTCGGCGATCTCGACGATCGCGTGCTCGCCCATGCCGTAGATGAGGATGTCGGCGCCCGAGTCGAGCAGTACCGAGCGCTTGAGCTTGTCCTGCCAGTAGTCGTAGTGGGCCAGGCGGCGCAGACTCGCCTCGATGCCGCCGATGATGATGGGAGCGTCCTTGAACGTCTGGCGGATAAGGTTGCCGTAGACCGTGACGGCTCGGTTGGGACGGCGCCCCTCCTCGCCACCGGGGGTATAGGCGTCGGTGTGGCGGCGGTGCTTGGTCACCGAATAGTGGTTGACCATGGAGTCCATGTTGCCGGCACTGACGAGAAAGCCCAGGCGCGGCTCGCCGAGCACGGTGATGCTGGCGGGGTCGGTCCAGTCGGGCTGACAGATAATGCCCACTTTGTAGCCGTGCGCGTCGAGTACGCGGCTGACGATGGCCATGCCAAAGCTGGGGTGGTCCACGTAGGCGTCGCCGCAGATGTAGACAAAGTCGCACTGGTCCCAGCCGCGCGCATCCATGTCGGCGCGGCTGACGGGGAGGAACTTATCGCGGCCCGGGCGCCAGGGGCGTGAGGGCGCTGCTGGGGCATGAGTGGTGTGCCCACCCTGCGCCTTACCGCCGCGCTTTTGCTGCTGGCCCTGTTTGCCCTGCTGACTGCGCTGGTTGTTCTGAGCGTGCTGAGGCTTTTTTGCCACGATCCCTCCCGGTGTTTGTATGCTGCACGTAATTGTAACCAGTCTTTTTGGGACGGGGCTAAAAAGACTGGTGGAGTACACGAGCTGGCGGATCGGCGTGTCGATGCGGGTGCCGTTTGTTTCCAGACTGTGTATCTGCGCGTTGGAGAACCCGTCTCGCGCGCACACCATGTTGTCAATGGGTTACAGTATGAACGGCGGCTATGTTTCCGCCAACGCACGAGAGAGTCGTCAACAAGGAGGATGCACGACGATGCAGCGTGCCAAACAGATATCGGAGTCTATCGAACTGGGCATTATCTTGGCGCTCGCCGGTGGCTTTATGGACGTGTATTCGTACATTGGGCGCGATCATGTTTTCGCCAACGCGCAGACGGGCAACATCCTGCTCGTGGGCGTGAGCATCTCGGAGGGCAACTGGACACTTGCGGGGCGCTACTTCTTCCCTGTGGTGTCGTTTGCCGTGGGTATTATGCTTGCCGACCTGGTGCACGAGCGGTTTGGCAGCGTGATTCACTGGCGTCAGGTGACGGTGTTCTTTGAAGCCGTCATCTTGCTGGGCGTGAGCTTTATCCCGGGTGGCAATTTCAACCTGCTCGCCAACTGCCTCACCTCCTTTGCCTGCGGCATGCAAGTCGAGAGCTTCCGCAAGATTCACGGTCACGGCATCGCCACGACCATGTGTATCGGCAACCTGCGCAACGCGCTGCAAAACGTGGACGATTACATCATCACCCACAGGCGCGGCTTTTTGGAAAACGGCCTGCTGTACTTTGGCGTGATCTTTATCTTTGTGTTTGGCGCCGTGTTGGGCAACTGGTGTATTGAGCGCATGGGGCTGCACGCCATCGTCGTGGCGAGTTTGCTGCTGTTTGTCGCGTTTGCCATCATGTTCATCGACCGCGAGCGCGACTTGCGCTTACGCTGGAAGGTTGCGGCCGAGGCCTGGAAAGAGGGCTGTCGAAAGTAACCGAATGCGGCAAAGGGGTTGTCCCTTTGCCGCAATATTTTTCATCATCTGTTGAAACGCTTTAACAATTTTGACGTTCTCACGCGTTTTTCGTTTCAAAAGCGTTAGGATGGGACTCATAGCGCGGGGCGTAATAGGTGCCCCGCACACGATGGGAGGCTTTCAATGGCTAATCGTTTCGTTCTCAATACCATTTCTTATCATGGTTCCGGCGCCATCAAGGAGATCCCCGGCGAGCTCCAGCGTCGCGGCTACAAGAAGATCTTCGTCTGCTCCGACCCCGATTTGGTCAAGTTTGGCGTTACCGCCAAGGTGACCGACGAGCTCGACGCTGCCGGCATCGCTTGGAGCCTCTACTCCGAGATCAAGCCCAACCCCACCATCCAGAACGTCAAAGACGGCGTCGAGGCCTTCAAGGCCGCCGAGGCTGACGCTATCGTGACCATCGGTGGCGGCTCCTCCATGGACACCGCCAAGGCTATCGGCATCATCATCAACAACCCCGAGTTCGCCGATGTCCGCAGCCTCGAGGGCGTTGCTCCCACTAAGAACCACGCCGTGTTCACCATCGCCGTGCCGACGACCGCCGGTACCGCCGCCGAGGTGACCATCAACTACGTCATCACCGACCCCGAGAAGGTTCGCAAGTTCGTGTGCGTCGACACCAACGACGCCCCCGAGGTCGCCGTCGTCGACCCCGACATGATGGCTTCCATGCCCGCCGGCCTTACCGCCTCCACTGGCATGGACGCTCTGACCCACGCCATCGAGGGCTACACCACCAAGGGCGCTTGGGAGCTCTCCGACATGTTCCACTTTGAGGCTATTAAGCTGATCAGCGAGAACCTGCGCGACTCTGTCGCCGAGGCCAAGTCCGGTCAGCCCGGCTCCGGCCGCGAGGGCATGGCTCTTGGCCAGTATGTCGCCGGCATGGGCTTCTCTAACGTCGGCCTGGGCATCGATCACGCCATGGCTCACACGCTGTCCGCTCACTACGACACCCCGCACGGCGTCGCTTGCGCCATGCTGCTGCCGATCGCCATGGAGTTCAACAAGCCGGTTTGCGCCGAGCGCCTGGCCAAGGTTGCCGTCGCCATGGGCGTTGACACCACGGGCATGAGCACCGACGAGGCTGCCGACGCCGCTATCGCCGCCGTTAAGCAGCTTTCCGCCGACGTGAACATCCCGCACGTCTGCGAGGCCATGAAGGCTGACGAGATCGAGGTCCTGGCCAAGGACGCCATGGCCGACGCCTGCTTCCCGGGTAACCCGCGCGAGGCAACGCTCGACGACGTCATCGAGCTCTTCAAGAAGATCTGCCCGGCTGCTTAACCTGGTTCGGCGGGCCCCGCCCGTTAGCCCCAGAATCGTCCTCGGACATGTCGGAGGCCCCGCTGCGCACTTGAACTGCGTCCCAAATCTTGGACGCCCTGAATAGCGACTAGGCCGCGAGGGCCTGATTCCGGAACTCCTCCGGGGTCAGGCCCTTCAATCTTACCTGCCTCCGGCTCGTGTTCCAGTGGACTATGTATTCCTCCAGGTCGCGTTTGAAATCCTCGAACGTCTTCCACTCGCGGCCCCGGTAGAACTCGTCCTTGACGTGGCCGAAGAGCTGCTCGGTGGCGGCGTTGTCGATGCAGTTCGCCTTCCTGGACATGCTCTGGACGATGCCGGCGGCCTCGAGCCTGGATGTGTACGAGGCGTGCTGGTACTGCCAGCCCCGGTCCGAGTGCATGGTCGGGGCGGCGCCCTCGGGGATCTTGGACAGCAGCTCGTCGAGCATCCTGACCTGCTGGCCCATGTCGGGCGTGGTCGATATGTCGCTCGCCACGATCTCCTTGGTGCAGAAGTCCAGCGTCGGGGCCCAGTAGGCCTTGCCGCCAGCCACCTTGAACTCGGTGACGTCCGTCCCCAGCTTCCGCCACGGGGCCCCGGCGTCGAAATCCCTCGCGATCACGTTCTCGAACGTCCTGCCGACGACGCCCTTGTACGAGTTGTACCTGTGGTAGGCCGTCTCGCGTCTGATCCCGCAGCGAATCCCCATCTCGCGCATCATCTTGAGCACGGTCTTGTCGGCTATCACGGCCCCCTCTTCCGCCCTGAGGCACATCGCTATCTGCCGGTGCCCGCAGCCGTTGGCGGTGCGCGAGAAGATCTCGGCGGCCGCCTCCCGGAGCTCGGGGCGCGTGGGCCTCGGCGGGTGCGCGAGGGCGTAGTAGTAGGTCGACCTCTTGAGCT
>ERZ1107006.2529-NODE-2529-length-13179-cov-3.352941_pt1 | contig 13179 bp, 4 predicted proteins | sample MGYA00403696_ERZ1107006 | MGnify/ENA primary metagenome ERZ1107006 (study PRJEB35170, sample SAMEA104062441) | human gut metagenome | biome: human gut; feature: human-associated habitat; material: faeces | place: Denmark | collected 2012-08-13 ...
TATCCGCAGGTCTTGAAAAACGTCCGGGTGGATGATAAAGACGCTACGCTTTCGGACAGCGCCGTGCAGGCGGCGGCCCAGCCGTCGCCGCGCAGGGCGGCAAGGCCATCGGTATAGGCATCGGCGGCGGGCTTGTAGTTCTGTACGTTGTCCGTTCTGGCACGATAGCGGCCCATCAGCGCCGCCAGCCGGGTCTGGGTCGAATCGTACGCGCCGGTGTACTCGGAAAAGACGATGGCGGTCTTTACGCTGGAGGCCGGGGCGTCCAGCGCATACGCGCCGCCGTCATAGTAGACGGTATAGTTGCCGGTCTGGCCGCAGATGGCGGTGATGAAGCCACCGGACAGCTCGAAGGCGTAGTCACTGCTCTGCAGCGCCTGCAGCACGGTCTGGCCCGCCGTGTAGGCAACGGGCGTCGGCTCGATCAGCGTGCGGGAGGCGGTGGAGGCGGTGAGATAGAACGTGCCGCCGCCCGCCGACGCGGCCAGGGCGGGCGTCAGGCAGGTCAGCGCCGTCACCAGTGTCAGCAGCAGCGATACAATGCGTTTTTTCATAGGGATACCTCCTGTTGATGATGGGGCGGGAGTCGTTCTCTGCGCTTTCGCGGCGGGAAGCGTACAGAACGGCGCCCGGCTATTTTGGGCAGTATGCTCCGCTCCCCCCGCCGGGGCGGGGGAAGCGGAGCGGTATGCTGCGTCAGACAGCCGCCGTCCTTACTTGGACGGTCTGGCCGTAACGATATTGCTGAAGTCGCTGACTGCCGTACCCTTCACGGCCACGACCTTGTAGTAATAGGTCGTGTTGGCCTTTGCGCCGGTGTTGACGTAGGTCAGAGCCGTGGTCTTGTTGATAAGGGTGTAGCCGCTGTTCTTCGTCTCGCTGCGGTAGACGCGGTACTCCGTGGCGCCGGAGACAGCCTTCCACGTCAGCCGGGGCTTGCCGCTGACGGTGGAGTAGCCCACGGCCACAACGGGGGCGACCTTGCCCTCCACCACAGCGCTGATGCCCAGCACCTTGCCGGCAGCGTTCAGGGCCTCCACCTTGTAGTAATAGGCGGTGCCCAGCACCGCGCCGGTGTTGGTGTAGCTCAGAGCGCTGGTGGTGGTGAGGATGGAGAAGGTGCCGGCCTTGCTGACGGCACGGGACACGCGGTAGGACGCCGCACCGGTGACAGCCTTCCACGTCAGCATGGGCTTGCCGCTGACGGCGGAGTGCCCCATGGTCACCACAGGCGTGGTGGTAACGGGCGCGGTGGACTTGGACTGGCCGCTGACCACGTTGCTGTACGCGCTCTCGCCCACACCGTTCACCGCCGTGACCTTGTAGTAGTAGGTCACGCCGTCCCTGACGCCGGTATTGGTGTAGCTGGTGGCGGTGGTGGTGTTGATCCTGGTGTAGGTACCGGTGGCGCTCTCCGCGCGATAGATGTTGTAGGAGGTCGCGCCGGTGACGGTGTTCCACTTCAGCATGGGCTTACCGCTGGAGGCGGAGTGGCCGATCCTCACCACGGGGGCGGAGGGCTTCTGCGGCGTCACCTTGGTCTGGCCGCTGACCACGTTGCTGGCGTCGCTCTCGCCGATGTCATTGACGGCGGTGACCTTGTAGTAATAGGTCACGCCCTCCTTGGCGCCGGTGTTGACGTAGCTGGTGGCAGTGGTGGTGTTGATCTTGGTGTAGACGCCGTCGGCACTCTCAGCGCGGTAGACGTTGTAGGACTCCGCACCGGTAACAGCGCTCCACGTCAGCATGGGCTTGCCGCTGGAAGCGGAGCTGCCGATCTTCACCACAGGGGCGGCGGGCTTCTGCGGCTCCGCCTTGGCCTGACCGCTGACGATGTTGCTGAACTCGCTCTCGCCGCTGGCGCTGACGGCCGTGACCTTGTAGTAGTAGGTCACGCCTTCCTTGGTGCCGGTGTTGACGTAGCTGGTGGCGGTGGTGCTGTTGATCCTGGTGTAGGGGCCGTCCTCGCTCTCAGCGCGGTAGACGTTGTAGGACTCCGCACCGGGCACGGCATCCCACGTCAGCATGGGCTTGCCGCTGGCGGCGGAGTGGCCGAAGACCACCTCGGGCACCGGCTGGGCCGCCACCTTGACGGTGAGGGTGCCGTTCTCCACAGCGCCGTTCTCCACGGTCTGCATGGCACCGTCGGCAATGGTGTACACATGTGCCTTGGTGATGGTGAAGGTGCCCTCCGCACCGGCGGCGGCATCGTCCTTCAGCTTGAACACCAGGCTGTACAGGTCGCCCTTGACGCCGAGGCCCTCGCTGGTGGGATCCAGCAGGGACACGGCATAGTAGCTCTTGCCGTCCTCGTCGGTCTTGAGCGCCGTCAGCTTCACGCCGTCCATACCGGCGGCGCTGGCCTGTGCGTCCAGTTCAAACAGTGCGGGATCGAAGTACACCCGGTAATTCAGGCATACGATGCCGGTCAGCGGCTCCTCCTCGGAGGCGTTGACCGTCAGCTTGACGGCCTCGCCCGCCATGACCTCGGCCACGTCCGTTTTGGGGCTGACAACGGCGGCCAGCGCAGTGGAGGTGAGACTCAGCGTCAGCACCAGCGCCAGCAGGAAAGATACGATTTTCTTCATATGTCTTTCCCCTCCTTAGTTGTGAGCGGTAAGGGAGTCAATTTCTCCCAGATAGAAGGAATAGATGAGGACTGCGTCATCCGCCGTCACCGCGCCGTCGCCGTTGACATCGGCGGCATCAGCCTGCCGGGCATCGGCGGTGAGCTTGGTGTTGACGAAGGCGTAGACCAGCGCGGCGTCGGCGTCATCCACCACACCGTCGTTGTTCACGTCGCCCTTGCCGTACAGGGCCAGCATGGTGATGGGCTGTTGGACGGCAGCATCGCCGTACTTCACGGTGACGCTCTCTGCGTCCGCCTTGAGGGCTTCGCCGCCCTCCACGGTGTAATCCGTGACCTCCACCTCGGTAACGCCGTCGTACACGGCCACCACCGTCATGCCGGCGGGATCGAAGCTCTCACCGGGCAGGTACTCGGTCTTGGTGGGAGACGTGGTGATCTTCAGCTCCGTCACCTTGGGGGCCTCGCCGCCCTGCCATGCCAGCACGGGATAGCCGTTGTTGACGCCGTCCGTGTCGTTGTGGAAGCTCTCGCCCAGCACATAGGTCAGGGTCTTCAGCTCCTCGGCGGTCTTGGCTGTGCCCAAACCGGTGACGCCCTCCTTGGGGCTCTCGCCGGAGACGGCGCCCGCCAGATAATAGCTGTTCACGAAGTTCTGCTCATAGGGGACGGGAGACAGGCCGCCCACATAGGAGGCATTGCCCTTGCTGCCGATAACCGTGGCGGTGCTGTAGCAGTTGGTAAGTGTCGCACCGGCAAAGCGGTTGTAGTAGCTGCCGCAGATACCGCCCAGATAGCACTCGTTGGCGGCGATGCTGCGGATGGTGCCGGTGGCGTAGCAGTCGGTGATGACGGACTTAGCGTTCGTATAGCCCGCGATGCCGCCGCCGTGCTTCTTGCTGGTAACGTTCACAGCGCTCCAGCACTGGGTAACAGCGCTGTTGTCGTTCATGTAGCCCGCGATACCGCCGGCCTGCGCGTTGCTCTTGGCCGTGCAGGTCACGTCGCCGGTGATGCCCAGCTTCGTGACGGAGGAGCCGGACTGCATGTAGCCGAACAGGCCCAGAGGATAGCTGCCGCTGTTGACATACAGGTTGTTGATAACATGGCCCTGACCGTCAAACGTGCCGTAGAGCTTGGCCATGGGCGTCCAGTCGAAGGCGGCCAGCTCGATGTCCGCCGTCAGCTTGGCGCTGGCCTTATCGCCGTTCTTTGCGAACCACGCCAGCTCGGCGCCGGTGCCGATGAGGTAGGCGCCGTCCTCGTCCTTCTTGGGCTCAGTCAGGGTGGCGCCGTCCCACGGATTGGCGCCGGCAGCGCTCATGGCGGCGGTGATGGTCAGGACGCCGTCCTGTACCTTGTCCGCGTCGGCGCTGCCCAGGGTGAAGCTGCCGCGGGTCACAGTGTAGCCGTCCTTGGTCAGAACGTAGGTGTAGGTGCCGTAGCCCAGCTGGAAGCGGCCGCTTTCGTCAGCCGCGCAGGTCTCGCCGGTGCTGTCGGTCAGGACGGCGGTCACGTCCGTCAGCTTCTCGCCGTCGGTGTTGGTGACATCCAGCGCCACATTGTACAGCACCTTGCGGTAGACGGTGACCGCCGCGTCCGCGTAGTGGTTCATGTAGTAATTCACGGTGACGGCGTTGAAGTTGGTGCCCACGCCGGTATCCGTCATGTTATACAGGAACGCGAAGGGGTTGGCAGCGGAGTACATGCTGCCGAAGGTGTAGCCGTTGGTGAAGCTGTACGTCGTCGTCTCCTCGCCCTCCTCGAAGGCGATGTCCTCGGGGATAGTGACGGTGACGGAGGCGTTGTCCATCTTCTGGTACTGACCCAGCGTGCCCTCGTACTTGGTCTCGCCCGCGAAGTAGGTGGGCTTGAAGGTGGTGGGGTTGAACACGCCGGAGATCTTGTTGACGCCGCGGAACATGCCGCTGAAGGTCAGAGTGACCTGATCGCCGGGCATGATATCCTCGTTCCTGTGGCTGGCGTTCTCAGAGGAGACGGTGACCTTGGCCACGCGCACCAGACGATAGCTGACGCCGCTGCCGTCGGTCATGCGGAGGATGACGGTACCGCCCATGCCGTTGCCCAGCCCGTTGAAGTCGGACAGGGGCACGGTATAGCGGCCATCCTCACCGGCGGTGACGCTCCGGAAGGCGGAAACGGTGCTCTCCATCGCGTTGTTGGTGGCGACAAAGGCGTACTCCACCTCGACGCTGCCGCTGCCCTTCACTACGCCGAAGGTCAGGGCGGGATCCGTCTCGCCGGCCTCGTAGTACCAGGTGTCGTAGTTGTAGTCCCAATCCATGGAGCGGGTGGTGGTAGTGCCGGCGGGCATGTTGAAGTCCACATCCGCATCGGCGGAGCCGTGGGCCACGTCCGTACCGCCCACTACGATGACGCCCACACGATGGGGCTGGGTGGCGGGGTACAGACCGCCGTGGCTGCCGTGGCTCTCGGGGTCCACGTCCACGCTGTCATAGTAGACGGTGATGATGGAATCCTGCGCGCCGGGGGTAACATCCGCCCAGTTGGCGGAGGTGTTGCCGCCGTCCACCGTCTCGATCTGCGCGTCGCCGGAGGCCAGATCCCAGTGGAAGTCAGGCTCCACCATGATGTTGCCGGCATCGGAGTTGATGAGCTGCCAGTGACGGTAGGCCCGGACGCGGGTGGTGCCGTTCAGCACCTCGAAGCCGCTGGGATCCAGGTTCACCTGCAGGTCGGCCTCGTCGCGCTTGGAGGTCTGGGTGCCCAGCTTGCTGAAGTCGTGGGACAGGCGATCCGTGGCGGCGTTATCACCGAAGGCGAAGGTCATGTCCTTGCTGGCGTTGAGGCTGGACAGCCAGCCCGCCTGCGTCACATGGGCATCATCGCTGAGACGCCATGTGTAGTTGCTGTTGCCCTTGGAGATAAAATACTCGGCGCACTTGGTACCGTCCTCGCTGTAATGCCAGCCGTCGAACTCATCGGTCTTGTCCATGGGATCCACTTCCGTGGTGTTGAAGTTGTTCCACTGGAAGTACAGGCCGAAATCGGCGTCGGCGGGAACGGTGGCCTTCAGCACCACGCCGGTGTTGATGGCCAGGTTCTTGGTGCTGGCATAGTAGCTGGCACGGAAGGTCTGGTTGATGGCCTGCGTAAAGATGTAGCCGTCAATGTCGGGATAGGCGTAGGCGTTGTACAGGCAGGCGTTGCCGGCTGCGTACAGCACCGTGGGATAGTAGTCGTAGCTGCCCTTGGTGTAGGGTGTACCCATGACGCAGGAGGCGCCCATGATGGGGCAGTCCACGCGGACATGGTACTCGTCGGCCGTGAAGTAGGTGTTGTCCGTCTTCTTGCTGCTGACATAGAAGGAATTGCACTGCAGATAGACGCTGGTGCCGCCGCCTGCGCCGCCGTCCACGTTGGTGTCGGTGGGCAGGTTCAGGGTCATGCCGCCCAGCTCCACGTCATAGACGCCGGTGTCCGCGTTCCTGGCAAAGGCGCGGTAGGCATAGCGCCCGGCGGCCAGCTTGGCGTAGAACATCTGATAGTTGTCGGTCAGCAGGCCATCGGCGGGGTCGTAGTTCTCCTGACCCTCCGGCAGAGTGTTGGTGAAGTCGCTGTACAGGAAGCAGTTCTCGATCTCGTCGCCCAGCACCTCATTGCCCGTATCATCGGTATACACGTTGTAGAGCCGGATGATGGGGTAGGCGCCGGTGTAGTCCTTGCCCACATAGAACGTGAAGTCCATGGTGGGGACATCCTCCACATGGAGCTTCAGCGTCCATGTATCCTTGGAGAAGTGTACGCCGTCGTGGGAGGCATAGAAGCGGTAGTGGTACTCGCCCTCCGTCAGCTCGGTGATCTGGATGGTGGTCATGCCGAAGATGGCCTCAGAGAAGTCCTGCATGGGGCCCCAGGTCATGCCGCCGTCGGTGGAGCGCTGGTAGTAGTAGTTCCTGTAGGACAGGCTCTGGCCGTCCACAGGGGCGAAGATCTTACCCGCCTGCAGGTCGCTGAGCAGGTAGGCCGTGCCGGTCATCACCGTATTCTCGCTCTCGGCGGGGTAGTCCGCCTTGCGGGTGGGAACGGGGACTTCCTTCCGGCCGCAGACGTCGCAGACGCCGTCGTTGTCGGCATCGGTGTGCGCCTCCGCAGGCTCGCCCTGCAGAACGGGAGCGGGGCAGCTGTCAGCGTAGGCGCTGCCCAGCGCCGCGGCATCGAGTCCGTCCGCCGCGGTGAAGGCCTCGCCCCGCACGGTGATCTTCGTCGTCTCCGCGCCGGAGGTCTTGACCGCGCTGTCCAGATACCAGCAGTTGCTGACCGTCAGGACAGTGGAGGCACCCACGACCTCGCCCACCAGTGCGCCCATGTTGGCATTGTCGTCATACTCGCCGCTGACGGCACCGATGGAGTAGCAGTTGGTCAGCGTGATATTCTGACCGCTGGAGCTGTAGCCCGCCGCGCCCACGATGCCGCCGGCAGACTGCTGGATCCTCTGGGTCCTGTAGTAGAAGCTGATGCTGCCGGTGTTGTAGCAGTTGGAAATTTCCACGGTTTCGCGAACGCAGCCGGCGATGCCGCCCACGCCGCGGAAGCTGGGCTGCCAGCCGCGCAGGTGGATATCGCCGGTGTTCCAGCAGTTCTCGATGACGGTGCTGCCGCTGGAGGCCACCGCCACGATGCCGCCGGTGTAGCCCTCATAGCCGGTGATATCGGCCTGATTGGAGCAGCTCCGGATGACGGTATCCTGCGCCGAGGCCACCACGCCGGCGTGGCCGTAGATCTGGTCGTTGGTGGGGGTGCCGGTGAGGGTCACATAGTTGTGGCAGTTCTCGATGGTGGTGGTGCGGTGGGTGAAGACGCCGCAGGCGCGGCCCACGATACCGGCCACATAGCGGGTGATGGACTTACCCTCGCCGTAGACGCTGACGTTCTTGATGGTCGCGCCGTCGCACAGGCCGAACAGCGCGGTGTAGTAGGAGCTGCCGTCGTTATAGGTACCCTTGTTCTCCAGATACAGACCGGTGATCTTATGGCCCTGTCCGTCGAAGGTACCGCGATAATCCTTGTAGGCGGCCTTGTTACCGATGGGCGTCCAGGGGGCGTCCGCGCCGCAGATGCCGGAAAGATCGACATCGCCGGTCAGGCGTGCGTTCATCTCGGCGTTGCCGGTGTTGACCTCATCGGCGAACCACTTCAGCTGGGCGCCGGTGCTGATCTCGTAATAGCCGTCCTCTGCCACAGCGGGCTTGTTCTTGTCGGTGACAGTGACCTTGCACTGTGCCTGGAAGGCGCCGTCAACGGTTGTGACGGTGATGACCGCCTCGCCCTCGGCCAGCGCGGTCACAAGGCCGGTGCGATCCACAGCGGCCACGGAGGGGGCGCTGCTGCTCCACGTCACCTTCTGGTTTTTGGCGTTGTCCGGCTGCACGGCGGCGTTCAGCCGGGCGGCGCTGCGGCGCTCGATGGACAGCTCGGTCTTGTCCAGCGTCACGCCGGTGACGGCCACGGTGTCATCCCCGCCGCCGGGTCTGGTGTTGTCGCCCACCACGAAGCCGAAGCAGTTGAAATAGTCGTAGTTATCGTCGCACTCCGCCGCGATGTACAGCTGGTTCTCCATGAGGAACGCGGCGGGCAGCGCGATGGTGTGGCTGCCGTCACCGTTCTCCGTGACAGTGTACTGGTAGTCGCTGCCGGCATAGAAGTTCCAGCTGACATTGCCGTCCGCGTCAAAGAGGGCGCAGTACTCCAGAATATTCTGGTTAAAGTCTGCGGGATAGGTGACGTAGACCGTCTCCGTGCCCTTGGGAACGGTAACGGTATAGACCTTCTTGTCGCCGGGGACGCTGAAGTGGGACACATGCATGGTGCTCTCCGCCACATTGTAGAGATACTCCGTGCCCGCTTCATCCGTGGTGATGCTGGAGAAATCAAAACCCTTGTAATAGTCGGCGGGATCGAAGGGCTTGGCGCCGCCCACCGTGACCTTGGCGGTAGCCGGTGCGTAGCAGGAGTCCGACGTGCCGGCGTTGGGATCGGTGCCCAGCAGGTAGTAGGTGCCCGCCTTGCTGAAGGTGTAGCTGAAGCTGCTCTCATCGCTGCCGGGGGTAAGGGTGTCCACCAGCGACCAGTTCTCGTCGTAAACGCAGACATTCAGGCCGGTGATGGGCTCAAACTCCTCCGTGCCGCCGTCGGCCACGGACCGGGTGTCGTACTTGAGGGTCCGGAAGCTCACGGCGCCGCCCACAGGCGCGGCGTACTCGTCCTGATCGAAGGCGGCGAAGGCGCCCTTCGTCCAGAACTGCCAGTTGCTGAACATGGCCACGTCGATGGTGTCACCGTCAGACAGCAGGATATAGTCCGCCGTGCTGCCCCAGCCGGGGCCCATCAGAGGATAGACGTGGTTGCGGTAGTACATCAGGTTCTCGTCATGGCCCCAGAACTGCTGCATGTACATGGACGTGGCGCTGCCGGTGATGTTCAGAGCCGCCATGGTGTCATCGTAGGGGGGGTTGCCCAGCATATCCACCACGCCGCAGCTGCCGTCATGGCCGTTGATCTTCACGCTGCCGTTGATGATCTGATCCGGATCAAGGCCCAGATAGTACACGCCGATCATGTAGAGATACAGGTGCAGGGCGGTGGGACGCTTCACGATCTCGCTGTCCACATAGCCGCCGGAGCCGTTCTCCGTGTGATAGCGGTAGAAGTCCGTCAGGCCCTGGTACGCCAGATCGAAGTAAGGCACCTCCACCTCCAGGTGGGACAGCACGGTGCCCTCGTTGCCCATCAGCGGGATGCCGTCACTGGAAACGGTGACATAGACCTTCACGGAGTCGGCGGGCGTCTCGTCGTAGCCATACTGGGAGGCATCGCCGTCCTTGCCCTGCTCCACCGTGATGGTCAGCGTCACCTTGCCCATGCCGCCGTTGGGGCAGCTGGCGGTGATGGTGGGCGTATAGATGCCCGCCGTGGGATTGGTAAAGGACAGGCACGGACGGCCGCTGTCCTTATCCGTTGTGATCTTGGTCTGGGTGCCGTAGTCGCCGGTATCCAGCTGGTAGGTCATTGTATGACCCTCGCTGTCCTTGAACAGCTCGTCCAGATAGACGGTCAGCAGGCCGCCGGTCGTGACCGTATACTCCGTATCGCCCGTGCTGCCCGTCACGCAGGGTGCGGCGGCAGTGGCGAAGGCCAGCTGCGGCACCATGGTCAGGCACAGCACCAGACTCAGCAGCATGGCCAGCACGCGGTCGGTCATGCTTCTTTTGTGATACATGTGATCTCCTCCTGTTTTTTTGATCTTCTCTATCTCTAACGCACATGCGGAAAAAAGGGTAAGGCTCCCTTGGCCAATGCGGCGGAAGTGTGTCCATTCTCCCAAAAAAAGAGAGGAGGCGGGAGGGTTTTGCCCCCCTCCCGCCCTTATGGAAAGCGGCGGTGGAAAAACCGCCTCGGCTTGACGCGTACACACGCAGAAAAAACGCCGGTCAGCCTCCGTCTTACCGGAGAACGGCCAGCGCAGTCCACGACAGAAAAACACCGGCTCCTCCCTTTCCGGGAAGCGCCGGCGCACACTCCTGCCATCCATACACCACGGAGAGAGCGCCCGCTGTTGGTGATCCTCCTTCATGCAAGTCTTCTGACTCGCGCCGCAGAGAGTTCTCTCCTCGTTCGTAACCTGCCTTCTCACAGACGTGATGTCTGCAATGGCGGACTTTCGTCCCAGCGGCTGACGCCGCCTCGGTACGTTCTTGCGCTTACAGTGCCGTTCGCGTGGGGCCTTGCACCCCGTTCCTTTGAAGCCGCTGCCTGACCCCTGCGGGGCCTTGCGGCAGTCTGGCCGCACGATATCAATGGATCATGTATTCAATTGGCCGACGGCCTATGCCGCCAGCTACTATTATAGATTGGAAGAAAACGGTTGTCAACAGGAAAAACGCCTAAACCCCGGCAGACACTTTATGTCCGCCGGGCGCAGGCACTGCTCCGTGCCGGTCAGCAGGGCGCGGGACGCCACGGTCTTGCCGAAGCCGCAGGGCGCGCTGAACAGCGCGATGCGCCCGCAGGTCATGGCGTGCGGAGCGCCTCCGACAGCCTGATCTCGATCACGGGGCCGTTTGTCATCTCCGCCCCCTCCCTTTCGCTGTTTTTCCTCTCAATAATCCGCGTTGAGCCACGGCTTCTGCCCCCAGTGCAGCAGCCGTGCCAGCTCCTGTGCCTTTTCCGCATCGTCCGCCTGCGCGGCGCCCAGACGCAGCAGACCCTCCAGCCCGCAGGAGCCCATGAGCAGAGAGGTCAGCTCTCCCTGCGGACAGGTGACGGTGACCTCCGGCACCGCGTCCGGTGCGGCCACGGCCCAGCGCCCTCCGGCAAAGGCGATGCGCAGGCACTGCTCCGCGCCGGTCAGCTCATCCCGGCAGCGGAACGCCGCCGTCAGCGTCCCCCGCGGGAACGGGCGGTAGGCCGTCCGCTCCACGAAGGCCGCGGCGTCCGTCATCTTGAACATGGTACCCACGGCGGAGACGTTGGTCTGGAGGAAGCCATAGTCAATGTAGTTCCTCGATACGTCCTGCGGGTCGTGCAGCAGGTGGTGGAAGTCCTCCTCACCGGTGCGGAGGATCACGGTCTGGGCCAGATCCTCCTGCAGCTTCAGACCGCCCAGCAGCGCCCGCAGCACGCCGCCGTCCTCGTAGACCAGCTCCTCCACACTGAGACGGTTCTGGGTGTAGTTGGTGTCGCTGGCGCTTTCAAAGCGGTAGGCCGCGTAGCCCCGCAGCGTGCCGCCGTCGTCGTACCAGCCCATGCGGCGCACCTGTATATCATCCCGGGCGGCGCGCAGCTCCTCATCGAATTTCTCCACCATGCCGTGGTTTCGGGCGGCGAAGCGGCGCTGGCAGGCCATGGCCGCGTCGAAGTCCTCCGGCCGCAGGAGCCGCAGACGGCGCTGCGCTTCGGCGTCCGGCCGGGGCAGCACCGACGTGGGCAGGCGGTATTCGTACAGCTTGCCGGCAAAGCCGTAGCCCATCCGGCGGTAAAAGCTGATCCGGAAGGGCAGCAGCAGCGTCAGCAGCGCGCCGTGCCGCCGGGCGTAGTCCTCGAAGTACCGCACCATATACAGCGCAGCGCCCTTCTTTTTGTGGAGCGGATGCACCTCCAGCGCCATCAGGCCGCAGGCGGGCTGCATCCGGCCGAAGAAGTTCATGGAGAACAGGATCAGCTTCATGGTGGCAATGAGGGTATCACCCTCGAACAGTCCCACCGTGCGGGTCTGTGTGTCCTCTCGCAGCTCCGTCAGGTGCTTGTCCCGGTAGTGGGCGCGGCACGCGGCGTCCAATGATTTGTAGGCCGGGTAGGAGTTGAGATAGATATCCAGATACGCCTCTATGTCCGCCGCCGTCAGGGGGCGGACGTCCCAGCTGCGGGACGCCGTGTCGTTGTGCATACGTGTGCTCCTTTCGCCGTCTAATATTTTGATTATACCGCTTTTTCCGGCGGTTGGCAATATTCCGAAGTATGATACAAGGCTCTTTGACCGAGGGGCGGCTTGCTTTTTGCGCCCGCCTGCCGTATACTGGAGGAGGAATGACATTCCGAAGACGGAAGGGAGCTGACATACTTGCGATTCTGGAAAATGAACGGCGCAGGAAACGACTTTGTGATCGTGGACAATCGGCAGCTGCGGCTGCCGGACGAGGCGTGGCCGGAGATTGCCCGCGCCCTGTGTGAGCGGCATCTGTCCATCGGCGCGGACGGGCTGATGGTGGTCGATCCGTCCGAGAAGGCGGATTACCGGATGCGCTACTACAATTCCGACGGCTCACTGGGCGAGATGTGCGGCAACGGCGCACGCTGCATCTGCCGCTACGGCTATGAGAACGGGCTGGCTGGCGAGGTGCAGACCGTGGAGACCACCGCCGGGCTGGTCACGGGCTGGCGGCTGGATCAGCGGAACTACCGCATCCGGCTGAACGATCCCAGCGTCATCCGACTGGATGCCGCCGCCGGCATCGGCGGCACGGTCTACGCCACGCCCTATGTGGAGCTGGGCGATCCCGGCCTGCCCCACATTGCCGTGGAGATGCCGGGGCTGGCGGACTGTGACCGGCAGCAGCTGCGGGAGCTGGCCCAGCGCCGGGGGGTGCTGGTGTCCAAAGCTGCCCAGGCGGAGCCGGAGGACACGGTCTATCGCCTGTATTATGACTTCCGCTGTCCCGTCAGCCGTCTCCACGGCCACCAAATCCTGGCCATGGACCGGGGAGAGCGGGAGAAGGTCCTGAAAGTGTCTCTGGAGCTGGACCCGGAGACGGCCCACGTCACCGTCCGGCGGGCCGTGGTGCCCGGGGCGGCCTGCATGGACTTTGTGCGCACGGCGGCGGACGACGCCTATGACCGGCTCATCCAGCCCTCGTTGGAGCGGGAGATCAGAAACGCCCTCACCCAGCAGGCCGACGAGGGGGCCATCCACATGTTCGCCCTGAATTTAAAGCCCCTGCTCATGCAGCCCCCGGTGAAGGGCAAGGTGACCATGGGTCTGGACCCGGGCTATCGCATGGGCTGCAAGGTGGCGGTGGTGGACCCCACGGGCAAGGTGCTGGACACAGCGGTGG
>ERZ1107006.2530-NODE-2530-length-13177-cov-6.697302_pt1 | contig 13177 bp, 14 predicted proteins | sample MGYA00403696_ERZ1107006 | MGnify/ENA primary metagenome ERZ1107006 (study PRJEB35170, sample SAMEA104062441) | human gut metagenome | biome: human gut; feature: human-associated habitat; material: faeces | place: Denmark | collected 2012-08-13 ...
GAAACGAGGTGTCTGTTATGAAAAAACGACTGTTTCCCCTGCTTCTCGCTCTGCTGTTCACGCTTTCCGCCTGCGGCGGCGCAGGCTCCGGCGATGCTTCGTCTGCCTCGGCGGCGGCCGGAGATATGTCCATGGATACGAACGGCTGGGCGGAGAGCGCCGATACCGCCGACGGCGGCTCTGCGGATTTTTCCGCCGTGCGGCAGAACGCCAAGCTCATCCTGCGCGCCGATCTGACGCTTGATGGCCTTCTCCGCGATGGCATCCAGCGCGCCGGACTCGAAGCTCAGCGCCACATTGTCATATTCCAGCAGCTTGTGATACTGCTTGCAGAGCGCGTTTTTCGGCTCGGTCAGGATCTTGACCAGATCCTCCTTGCGGAGGCTGTTCAAACTGGTGATGACAGGAAGCCGGCCCACCAGTTCCGGAATGATGCCGAATTTCAGCAGATCGTGCGGCTCGACCAGCTCAAAGAGCTTGCCGACGTCGCGCTGCTTTTTGCTCTGCAGCTGCGAACCGAAGCCAACGGACGACGTGTCGGTGCGCTGCTCGATGATCTTGTCCAGCCCGTCGAACGCGCCGCCGCAGATGAACAGGATGTTCGTCGTGTCGATCTGGATGAACTCCTGCTGCGGGTGCTTGCGTCCGCCCTGCGGCGGGACGTTTGCGACCGTGCCCTCGAGCAGCTTGAGCAGCGCCTGCTGCACGCCCTCGCCGGAGACGTCGCGCGTGATGGACGTGTTCTCGCTCTTGCGGGCGATCTTGTCGATCTCGTCGATGTAAATGATGCCGCGCTGTGCGCGCTCGACGTCAAAGTCCGCCGCCTGCAGGAGCTTGAGCAGGATGTTCTCTACATCCTCGCCGACATAGCCGGCCTCGGTGAGCGTCGTCGCGTCCGCGATGGCAAACGGCACGTCGAGCATCTTGGCCAGGGTCTGGGCAAAGAGCGTCTTGCCGCTGCCGGTCGGGCCGATGAGCAGGACATTGCTCTTTTGCAGCTCGACATCGTTATCCTGATCGCCGCGCAGGATGCGCTTATAGTGGTTGTACACCGCCACGGACAGCACCACCTTGGCACGGTCCTGGCCGATGATATAGTCGTCGAGCGTGGCGCGCATCTCGGCCGGCTTCGGCAGCTGGTCGCGCCGGAGCGTGACCTGCGCCGTGGAGACGCTCTCGGGCTGATAGCCCTCGTCGATGATGCTCATGCACAGGCGCACGCACTCATCACAGATATAGACGCCGTTGCCGGCAACGAGCCGGTTCACCAGCGACTGCGGTTTGCCGCAAAAAGAGCAGCGCACGCTCTTTTTCTCGTCATTTCTGGCCATAAAAACCTCACATTTTCTACATTTGAAACAGGGAGGGAACGGCGGTTCCCTCCCCTGACAGATTATCGCTTATAAATGACCTTGTCCACCAGACCGTAAGCCTGTGCTTCCTCCGCAGTCATAAAGTTATCGCGCTCGCAATCCTCGGCTATGGTCTCGACCGGCTTGCCGGTGTTCTCTGCGAGGATGTGATTGAGGCGATCCTTGATGCGCAGGATCTGCCGTGCCTGGATCTGAATATCCGTGCACTGGCCCTGGCTGCCGCCGGAGGGCTGATGGATCATGATCTCCGAATTCGGCAGGGCCAGACGCTTGCCCTTGGCGCCGGACGAGAGCAGGAACGCGCCCATCGATGCAGCCAAACCGACACAAATGGTGGAAACATCCGCCTTAATGTACTGCATGGTGTCATAGATGGCGAGGCCTGCGGTCACGCTGCCGCCGGGGCTGTTGATATAAAACTGGATGTCCTTATCGGGATCCTGTGCTTCGAGATACAGCAGCTGCGCAACGATCAGGCTGGCGGTTGTATCATTGACCTCCTCGGACAGCATGATGATGCGGTCATTGAGCAGGCGGGAAAAAATGTCGTACGAGCGCTCCCCGCGGGAGGTCTGCTCGACAACGTACGGTACTAAACTCATGGTACGCTCCTTTCGATGTTTCGCTTATCCAAGAGAGCATAACCGTTCTGCCCGGAATCCAAACAGCTTTCGGGGAATTACTCGGCTGCCTCTTCCTTGGTCTCAGCGGCTTCTTCCTTCGCCTCGGGCTCCTTGTCCACCGCGGTGTCGCGGATGAGCTGGGCGGCCTTGCGGCGCTTCATATCGAGAACGATGATCTTCTCGTCGACATACTGCTTGATCTTGTCGACGTCCATCTTATACTCTTCGGCCATCTTGTTGTAGGTCTCGTCGAGTTCGCCCTCGTCGAGCTCGATGTTCTCGGCCTTGACGATCGCGTCGAGCAGCAGATCGGTCTGCAGCTCAAACACGGCCTGCGGACGCATGATCTCCTGGAAGGTCTTCTCGTCCAGACCCATGGAGGCGAGCACCTGCTCACGGGTGAGCTCGGGGCTGATGCCCATGGTGGAGATGTAGTTGCGCAGCTGCTCGTCGAGCTTGGCCAGGATCATGGGCTCGGGGATCTCGACGGTCATGTTGTCGACGGCGGCCTTCATGAGGCGGGTCGCATAATCAGACTCCTGCTGCTCGGTAAACTCTTTCTCCAGATCCTCACGGACATGGTCGCGGTACTCCGCGATGGTCTCGTAGTCGGAGATGTCCTTAGCCAGCTCGTCGTCCAGTTCCGGAAGCTCGGGCTCCTTGACGCTCTTGACGGTGACTTTGAAGGTGGCCTCCTTGCCGGCCAGCGCCTCAACGTAGTTCTCGGGGAAGGTGACGACGACATCGCGCTCGTCGCCGGCCTTCATGCCAACGATCTGCTCCTCGAAGCCGGGCACGAACGTGTTGGAGCCGAGCTCAAGGTCATAATCCTCGGCCGTGCCGCCGTCAAACTGCTCGCCATCGATGAAGCCGGCGAAGTCGATCGTGACATGGTCGCCCATCTTCGCCTCGCGCTCAACATCGAGCAGGCGGGCGTTGCGCTTCTGGACATTGTGCATCTCTTCGTCGACCTTGCTCTCGTCAAACGCTTCGTGGTTCTGCGGGACCTCGAGGCCCTTGTACTGGCCGAGCTGCACTTCCGGATACATGCCGACCTCAAAGGTGTAGATCAGCTCTTTGTCCTCGGTGACTTTCTGGTCGATCAGGCTCGGCGCGCCGACGCACTCAAAGCCGCAGTCGGCACGGCCTGCCTCGAACGCATCCTCCGCCAGCGCCTCGATGGCGTCGGGGTAGAACACTTCCTTGCCGTACATACCCTCGATGACGGCGCGCGGGGCCTTACCCTTGCGGAAGCCGGCCACGTAGAGATGGTTCTTATTCTTTTTATATGCTTCGTTGACCGCATTGTCAAAGACATCGGCCGGGACCTTCACTTCAAAGGTCGCCATGTTTTTTTCTTTCTTTTCGATGTTCTGGATGTTCATTGGGTTTCCTCCTCTAATCATTTATCGCCGGGTGCATTGTTTACGTGAAATTTGTCATGAAAAGAACATGCCTAAATACTATAACAGATTCATCCTCTAAAATCAACACCTGTTTCACGGAAGGATCCTGCGCGGGCAAAACGAAATATAATCCGCCGACAGCAGCCGGAACTCCGTGTCGTGATACATGCCCTGAAAGGCGCTGCGGCAGCCGCGGCTGTGGATGTGTCCATAGCAGCACAGCGGCACGTGATAGGCATCGAGCAGGTCCAGGATCTCCGGGCATTCATAGCCGAGATACTTCGGCGGGTAGTGCAGAAAGACGAGCTTCATCTTATCCCCCGCCGCTTTGAGCGACGTCTCGAGCCTGCCGACCTCGCGCAGCATGATCTTCCGGTCGTGCGCCTCGCCCCTGGCCTCCTCATAAAACCAGCCGCGCGTGCCGCAGATGGCATAATCGCCGTAGAAATAGCAGTTATTATTGAGAATGTCCATGGTGTGCATGTCGTGCGCCGCAAAAAAGCTGTAAGCCTTTTTCGCGGTGCTCCACCAGAAGTCGTGGTTGCCCTTGAGCAGGATCTTTTTCCCCGGCAACGCCTCGATAAACTGAAAGTCCGGCAGCGCCTGCTCCATGGTCATGCCCCAGGCAAGATCGCCGCAGAGCACGCAGACATCGTCGTCATGCAGGGACGAAAAGCCAAGTTTGATTTTTTCTACATAATTTTCCCACGGCCCGCCAAATACGTCCATGGGTTTATCTGCGCCCAGCGACAGATGCAGGTCGCCGATTGCATACAATGCCATTTGCGTTCCTCCGTATATTCCGCGCCCGGCTGCACACAATAGATTCGACCGGCGGATGCCGGAATCTGATCTGGAGGCAGAAACCATGAGCGATCATATGAACGACTGCTGCGAGTACAACGTTGCGTGCGACGTGAGCAACTGCGCCTACAATGCGGACGGCAAGCGCTGCCACGCAGACCACATTCAGGTCAAAAACACCCAGGGCACCTGCACCTGCAAGGACGAGACGTTCTGCAGCACCTTCACCAAGAAGGGCCGCGCGGCGTTCTGACCCGGCGGACGGGTCTCCCCGTCCGTTACATATTATTTCAGGAATTCGTCCACCGTATGCAGCATCTGCGCCTTGTCCACACAACCGCCGAAGCGCACCGGTCGCGCATCCAGGCCGGTCAGCGGCGCGGGCGCATCGATCTGCGTCTCGCACGACAGGCGGCGGATCAACGCCGGGCCGAAGGCATCGGCCGTGCCGCCGATGCCGCGCAGCACCTGGTCGCAGAACTTGAAGGGGCTGGCCGTGGACACGACGACGGACGGCGTCGTGTCGCCAGTCTCGCGGCGGTAATCATCGAGCACGTGATAGGCGACTGCCGTGTGCGTGTCGATCAGGTAGCGATGGTCGCGCCAGGCATGGCCGATCTTCTCGCGCGTCTGGATATCATTGCAGAAGCCGCCGGCGAACACCTCTTGGATCTTTGCCTTGAGCGCATCGGAGACCGTGTAGCTTCCCTGCTCGCGCAGCTGCTGCATATAGCCTGCGACCTCCGCGTCGCTGCCGCAGAGCGCATAGAGCAGGCGCTCGAGGTTGCTCGACACGAGGATGTCCATCGACGGGGACGCCGTCGTGTGGAACGGACGGTTCTTATTATAAGTACCTGTGCGGATGAAGTCCGTGAGCACGTTGTTCGCATTCGACGCGCAGATGAGCTTGCCCACCGGTAGGCCCATTTCCTTGGCATACCAGCCGGCGAGAATGTCGCCGAAGTTGCCGGTCGGCACAACGAAGTTGAGCCGGTCGCCCATGGCGATCATGCCGCCGGTGACGGCGTCGCAGTACGCCGAGAAATAGTAGACGATCTGTGGCAGCAGGCGGCCCCAGTTGATGGAGTTGGCCGAGGACAGGAACCAGCCGCGCTGCGAGAGCTCGGCGGCAAACGCCTTGTCGCCGAAGATCTGCTTGACGCCGGTCTGCGCATCGTCAAAGTTGCCGCGCACGGCGCTGACCGCAACGTTATCGCCTGCCTGTGTGACCATCTGAAGACGCTGGATCTCCGACACGCCGCTGTAGGGGTAGAACACGAGGATCTTCGTGCCCGGCACGTCGGCAAAGCCCTGCAGGGCCGCCTTGCCGGTATCGCCCGAGGTGGCGACGAGGATGCACACCTGCCGCTGCTCGCCGCACTTTTTCAGGCTCGCCGTAAGCAGGTACGGCAGGATCTGCAGCGCCATGTCCTTGAACGCGCACGTCGGCCCGTGCCAGAGCTCGAGAAACGCCGTGGTGTCATCGAGCCGGTGCACCGGCGCAACGGCCGGGTCATCAAACTGGCTGCCGTAGGCCGCGGCGGTGAAGTGCTCCAGTTCGGCGTCCGTAAACTCGCTCAGAAACGGGCGCATGATCGTCACGGCGCGCTGCTGGTAGGTCATGCCGCACAGCGCCTGAAGCTGCTGCGCGGACACCTCCGGCAGCGACTCCGGCACGAACAGGCCGCCGTCCGGCGCGAGGCCGCAGGCGATCGCCTGTGCGGCGGAAACGATCTGCTGATGATCTCTTGTGCTGTAGTAGTTCATATCTGATCCCTCGTTATTCAAAAGCATTTTCGATCTGATTGATCCTGCGTTGACGGCGCGGCGTGTCCGCGTCGCCATAAATTTCGATCACGTCAAAGCGCGGCTGCAGCTGCGTCTCGTGCTCTGCCAGCCAGAGCGACGCCGCCGTGCGGATGCGCGCCTGCTTGGCCGTGGTGACATACGCGCCCGCGCGCACGAACCGGTCGGACGCGCGCAGCTTCACTTCCACGAACACGACATAGTGGCGGTCGGCCGCGATGATATCGATCTCGCCGAAGCGGCAGCTGTAGTTGCGCGCCAGGATGCGGTAGCCGCGCCGGCGCAGGTACGCCGCCGCGCACTCCTCGCCCCAGGCGCCCTTCGTTCCCTTGACTGCACCGGCCATTTCAGTGCATCTTCTTCAGGAACGACGGCCGGTGGATGGGGCATGGCCCATACGCCCGGATGGCCGCATAGTGCGCCGCCGTGCCGTAGCCCTTGTGTTTTTCAAACCCATACTGCGGATAAGTCTCCGCCATCCGGCGCATATAGCGGTCACGTGTGACCTTTGCGAGCACGGAGGCCGCCGCGATATCGGCACACTTGCCGTCGCCGCCGACGATGCATCGGCTCGGCACGGTGATGCCGGTGTTCCGGTTGCCGTCGATGAGCGCGAGCGCCGGCTGTGGGGACAGCTGCGCGATGGCCCGGTTCATGGCCAGAAACGTTGCGCCGAGGATATTGTGCGCCTCGATCTCCTCCACGGTCGCAAATGCGATGCCGTAGCTCAGCGCCTGCGCGATGATGGTATCATAAAGCGCCTCGCGCTTTTTCTCCGAGAGCTTTTTCGAGTCGTTCAGGCCCGGGATCTCCAGCCCCGGCGGCAGCATCACCGCCGCCGCGCACACGGGCCCTGCCAGCGGGCCGCGCCCGGCCTCGTCCACGCCGCACAGCGGCTCGGTGTCCGGCGTGCGCAGCTCGTTTTCCAATGTCCACAGATCGACCTGCGTCATACTTCCGCCTCCGGCATCTCGAGCGTGATGCGGCCGAGCTTGCCGCCGCGATATTCATCGAGCAGCACGCCCGCCATCCGCTCAAGGTCATATTCCCCGCCGGAGATGAGAAAGCCGCGTTTTTTCGCCGCCTGCTCCAGCAGCTCGAAGCCATTGCAGGCCGGGTCGGGGCGGAACTTGTAGCGCTGCTCCACCGCGTCGGGATAAAACCGTGCGAGCCGGAGCATGAAGTTGGCCGCGAGCGTCTCGCGGTCGAGCACTTCGGCCTTGATCGCACCGGTGATGGCCAGCAGCTCGCCGACCTCCTGACTGTCGAACCGCGGCCAGAGGATGCCCGGCGTGTCCAGCAGCTCAAGGCCCTGATCGACCGTGATCCACTGCTTGCCGCGCGTGACGCCCGGCCGGTCGCCCGCGGCGGCCGCCTTGCGCCGCGCCACCTTGTTGATAAAGGTGGACTTGCCCACATTCGGGATGCCCAGCACCATAACGCGCATTGGCCGGCCGACCTGCCCCTTGGCAGCATACGCCTCGATCTTGTCGCGCAGCGCCGTGCGCACCGCGCCGGCAAAGCCATTGACGCCCTTACCGCTGCGGCTGTCGGTCTCAAGCACGGTCATGCCCTGTCGCTGAAAGGCTGCGTGCCAGCGCGCCGTCGCCTTCGGGTCGGCGAGGTCGGTACGGTTGAGCACAACGATGCGGGGCTTGTCGCCCGCGAGACGGTCAATGTCCGGGTTGCGGCTCGCCATCGGGATGCGCGCATCGAGGATCTCGCACACGGCGTCGACCTGCTTCATGTGCTCCTCGATCATACGCTGCGCCTTTGTCATGTGGCCCGGAAACCACTGAATATTCAGCTTTTCAAAATCCTGCGCCATGTTATTTTACAACTCCGATGTTCTTGACCGGAAAGAGCGTGAAGTATACCCGGCCCATGATATAGCGCGTATCGACGCAGCCGAGGCGCGCGTCGCGGCTGTCGGTGGAGGCGTTGCGGTTGTCGCCCATGACGAACACGCAGCCCTCCGGCACCGTGATCTTGCCCTCGAAATTCTCGCGGTCGTGCACGGGCTCATTGACATACGGCTCGTCGAGCGCCTTGCCGTCGACGTAGACCACGCCGTCGTCAAAGTCGATGTCCACGGTCTGTCCCTCCGTTGCGATAATGCGCTTGACGATGGGTTCTTCCATGAGCGTCTGCTTGCGCAGGACGACGACGTCCCCCTGCTTCGGATGATAGAACAGGTTGGAGATGACGACCTTGTCGCTCTGCTCGAGCGTCGGCACCATGGAGTGGCCGACGACATTGACCATGCGCACTGCAAACACAAACAGCAGCACGCAGAACACCAGCGCGAAGATGATGCACTGGATCCAATCGTATACTTCGGCGCGGCTCTTGGCGCCGCTCGGATTCTTGCTGTCCATTTTCAAAACCTCGGTGTAAAAAATTCGTAGATTACATTATACACGCTCAGACCCATTTTCGGCAACTAAAATTGTGTGAATTCTTTTCCGGCGGCATCGCAAAAACGCCCCGAAAATGCAAAAAAGAGGCCGAAGCCTCTTCTTTGCAGTATCCACTTAGATAAGCTCTTTGACCTTGGCTCTCTTGCCCACGCGGTCGCGCAGGTAGTACAGCTTGGCTCTGCGGACTTTGCCGCGGCGAACGGTCTCGACGGACACGATCGTGGGAGAGTGCACCGGGAAAACCTTCTCGCAGCCCACACCGTAGGAGATGCGGCGGACGGTGATCGTCTCGTTGATGCCGCCGTGCTTCTTGGCGATGATGGTGCCCTCGAAAGCCTGGGTACGCTCACGGTTACCCTCGGTGACGCGGACAGTGACACGCACGGTGTCGCCGACGCGCATGGCCGGCAGTTCGGGTTTCATGTACTGCGCGGTCAGAGTTTTGATGAGATCCATAATGAAATCCTTCCTTTATCAGACGTTCATACCGGTGGACAGAGCCGGTCACGGCAGCGGACCGTCGTTATCTTGCGAAACACTGTTTCGCACAAGCCATAAGATAATAGCACATCCCGCGCGGGTTTGCAAGTGTTTTCAGCGGAAAATTTGCATATCTTCCGTATAGACTTCCTGCCGCGTGAAAGCGGCAAAGTCCGGGGCCAGCTCGGGCGCGAGCTGATGCAGCGCCGCGACGAGGTGGTCAGGGTTGAGCGTCGGGTCCTGTGCGGAGACGACGGCCTCCACCGTCACAAACCGCGCCTCCGGCCGCACGTGCAGCTCCGAGATCGCGGGCACGATGTCCATCTGTCCCTCCCCGCGCTTGGTCTTGCGGGTGATGACGATGGCGTCGCGTGCGTAAAACGCGCGGAGCTTTTCGGCCATGTCCGCAGGAGCGGCGTTGTCGTATTCATACCGCCCGGTCACGCGCAGCCACTTGAGCCCGCGCACCTTGCGCCCGCCGGGGTACGCCTCGAGCGCGCGGATGCCCTCCGGCATGACCGCTGTGAGCCGCTCGGGCAGCGCAGCAAGGTCTACGTCCTCGCGCAGCTGGAAATCCATCAGCTCGCACACGCTCCCGACGCCGACGGACAGCGGCAGCAGGATGGAGATGAGCGCGTGGGGATTGAAGCCCTCGGAATATTTCAGCGGGCAGTCGGCGCGCAGGAACACGCGCTGCATCGTGCGCATGAGGTCGAGGTGCGAGATGTAGATCGCACGGCCGGTCTTTTCAAACCGCAGTCTCAGCTTTTCAGGCATCGCACTTGCCCCCTTCCGTCATGAGTGCGAGCGCACCGCAGCCAGTGCACTGCCTGCGGCAGTCAGGCGAGAGCTCGGCCTTGTAGGCCTGCTCGCGCTCGTGCCACAGATGCGCGCGGTGCACGCCCATATTCACGATGTCCCACGGCAGGAACTCATCCTTCCCGCGCTCGCGGCAGGCATAGAACATCGGGTCGACGCCGCAGGCGTCCATGGCCGCCATCCAGCGGTCGAACGAGAAATAGTCGCCCCACGCCTCGAGCTTGCCGCCGCGGCGCCAGACCTCTTCGATGACGTCGGCAATGCGCCGGTCGCCGCGCGAGAGCACGGCCTCGACGAAGCTGGTATCCGGGTCGTGCCAGTTGTAGGTCACGCTCTTGGCCCTGATGCTCTCGCGCAGGAGCTGCACCTTGCGCTTGTACTCGTCCATCGTCACCTGCGCCTCCCACTGGAAGGGGCTGTGCGGCTTCGGCACGAAGCACGATGTGCTGACCGTGATGCGCACACCGCGGGCCTTGTTCGTCGCGTGCATACGCCATGTGTGCAGCACCTGATTGGCAAGCTCCGCGATGCCGAGCACATCCTCGTCCGTCTCCGTCGGCAGGCCGAGCATGAAGTAGAGCTTCACGCCGTTCCACCCGCCCTCAAAGGCGACCTGGCAGGAATGGAGCAGATCCTCCTCGCGCACGTTTTTGTTGATGGCGTCGCGCAGGCGCTGCGTGCCGGCCTCGGGCGCGAAGGTCAGGCCGGTCTTTCTTCCCTTTTGCAGCCGCTCCATGAGCGCCATGGAGAAGTTGTCGGCGCGCAGGCTCGGGAGCGAAAGGTTCACATGACGCTGCGCGCAGAACTCCTCCAGATCGTCGCAGAGCTCAACGAGCGGGCGGAAATCCGAGGTCGAGAGCGAGGAGAGCGTCATCTCCTCGTAGCCGGAATCCTCGATGGCCTCCTTGGCGTATTCGACCAGCAGCTTTTCCGAGCGGTTGCGCACGGGGCGGTAGACATAGCCCGCCTGGCAGAAGCGGCAGCCGCGGATGCAGCCGCGGAAAAGCTCGAGTGTGGTGCGGTCCTGCACGATCTCGGTGGAGGGCACGATGGTCTTGGCGGGATACCATGCCTTGTCCATGTCGCGCATGATGCGCTTGGTAACGACCTTCGGCGCGCCGTCCTTCGGCGTGATCGACTTCACCGTGCCGTCGGCGTTGTAGTCCACCTCGTAGAGACCGGGAACATAAATGCCGTCCAGCTGCGCGGCGGCACGGAGAAACTGCTGCTTCGTCCAGCCCTCGCGCCGTGCCCTGCGGTGCAGCTCGATCAGCTCGGCGTTCATCTCCTCGCCCTCGCCGATCTCGGCAATGTCAATAAAATCCGCGATCGGCTCACAGTTGAACATCGCCGTGCCGCCCGCGATGACGAGCGGGGTCAGCTCCGTGCGCTCGCTCGCGTGGAGCGGCACGCCCGCCAGATCGAGCATATTCAGCATGGCGGGAAACGCCATCTCGTAGCCGACGGAAAAGGCGATGATGTCGAAATCGCGGATGGGATCACCGGACTCGAGCGCGTAGAGCGGCAGGCCGGCACGGCGCATCTCCTCCTCCATGTCGCCCCAAGGGGCGAAAACACGCTCGCACCAGACGCCTTCCATGTTGTTCATAATGCCGTAGAGGATCCGCATACCAAGGTTCGACATACCGATCTCATAGGTGTCCGGGAAGCAGAAGGCCACGCGGGTATCGACCTGCGAGAGGTCTTTCATCACCGCATTGTACTCGCCGCCCACATAGCGCGCCGGCTTCTGCACGCGGGGCAGGATGCGTTCCAATCGTTTGTCCACAGGCAAGCTCCTTTTCTATCAAGAGACATTGACCGTATTTTACACGCTTTTTGCGCCGCGCGCAAGCCCCAGTTGCCGCAGCGCTCCCCAAAGCAATCCAAACGAGGCGAAGGCAAAGAGCCATCCGCTGTGCAGCTCCAGCGAGAGCTTGAGCCCCAGCGCACAAAGCGCGAGCGAGCAGGCAAGGCTGACCGCCGCGGTGATACGCTCCCCCGTGGCCGGCCCGAGAAAGAAGGACAGGGCAAGGCAGAGCGCCCGCGCGCCGTCGAGCGGGACGACCGGCAGGAGGTTGAAGGCCGCGAGCACAAGGTGCGCTCCGGCAAAGACAAAGCACCACTCCCGCCACGTCCGCAGGCCGAGGAGCGCGAGGAGAACGGCGCAGAAAAGGTTGACTGTCACCCCCGCGAGCGTGATGATCAGCTCGCGCCCATAGGAGAGCCGCGCGAGGGCGGGAGCGTCCAGCTCCGCGCCGAGCGCTGTAAGGCGGAAGCGCTTGACGGATACGCCGTAGTAGCGCATGGCAGTGAGGTGGCCCAGCTCGTGCAGCGCTGCGGCGGTCAGGATCGCCGCAACGACCGTGAGCGGAGAAACGATGGCGGCGAGCAGCACGAGCAGCCAGAAGCTCGCGTTCACGCGCACAGCGGCGCTAAACGGTCTTTGCCGCATAGGCAATGGGATCGAGGTATTTTGAGCCGCTGAGCAGCTCGAAGTGCAGGTGCGCGCCCGTGGCATTGCCGGTTGCGCCGACCGCGCCGAGCGTGTCGCCGCGCAGAACGCTCTGCCCGGAGGAGACCGCTATTTTGCTGCAATGGGCGTAAAGCGTCTCATAGCCGTCCGCGTGGCGGACGGTCAGATATTTGCCGAGCACGGTGCTCTCCCCCACCACGCCGACCGTACCGTCGGCAAAGCAGGCAAAGAGCGTGCCCTCATCGGCGGCAAGGTCGAGGCCGGTATGAAAGGCCTCCTCACCTGTGTTCGGGTCCTCGCGCCAGCCGAAGCCCGAGGTCAGCGCGCCGTCGAGCGGTGACACATAGGAAAAGGGCAGTGTCGGCTGCGCGTCGAGCACATAATCCGGCATGGGCTTGGCTGCGGCGTCCTCCTCGTTTGTTCCGTCCGGCTGTGCGATCTCCGCCCCGCCGCCGACCTCCGCGGCGTCCTGCATACCGCTGCCGCCAAACACGGCGACGTAGGCATTGCCGAGGGACTCCGCGAATCGTTCGGGCGCGGCGACCGCGTGGCCGATGGCGGAGAACGCCTCGGTAAAGTCCGCGTCGCGCACGAGCCATTGGGCAAGCGTACCGCGGAAGGCCGAAAGATTCCCCGGCAGCACGAGCTTGAGCAGCACGAGCGAGACGAACAGCACGCCGCAGACGGTCAGACGCAGAAGGCGAAGCTGCGACGCGCCGGAGGTCTGCTGTTCCCTGCGGCGGCTTCCTGCGGCGGCGCTTCGCTTTGTCCGCGCGGCGGCGCGGCGTTTCCCCTGTGTGCGCGCCCAGCGGCGCAGACGCATTCTTACGGTCATAGGCTCTTCCTCCCTTGGCTTTCGTTTTGGGACAGTCTATGCCGCGGCATCGCCGCTTATGCCCGCACGCAGAAAAAGAGCCGCCCGCGGCGGCTCTTGCAGTCATTTGACATAGTGGGCAAAGAAATTTTCCAA
>ERZ1107006.2534-NODE-2534-length-13148-cov-3.083632_pt1 | contig 13148 bp, 7 predicted proteins | sample MGYA00403696_ERZ1107006 | MGnify/ENA primary metagenome ERZ1107006 (study PRJEB35170, sample SAMEA104062441) | human gut metagenome | biome: human gut; feature: human-associated habitat; material: faeces | place: Denmark | collected 2012-08-13 ...
GATCTGAAAACCTGTAAGGCATATATCAGTGTCCTGGGTGACCAGGATGCTGTTGATTCCACATTTGCAGGGTTGAACAGCGCAATGGGATATATCAGAAGAGAGCTTGCTCATTCTGTAAATCTGCGCAATACACCGGAGATAACATTTATCATGGACCAGTCCATAGAGTATGGTGTCAGTATGTCCCACAAGATAGATGAGGCTCTCGGAAAGCATGGCGATGCTGACGAGAGTACAGATGAAAACTCAGAGAGTGAAGATGAGTTTGAAGAGTAGGATATAATATGAGAATTTAAAAGGAGGTATATCATGAACGATCTTATAAGGGAGATAGAGAACGCAGACAGCATAGCCATAACAGGACATATCAATCCTGATGGTGACTGTATAGGTTCAACACTTGGAATGTATAACTATATTACAAGCAATTACCCTGACAAGAGGGTTCAGGTATATCTTCAGGAATTCCCGGATGTATTCATGTTCCTGAATGGTGCATCTACTGTAAAGCATGAGGCAGATGACGAGACCTATGATCTGTTTATGTCGCTTGACTGCGGAGATATGGACAGATTCACACCATTTGTCAGATATTATGAGACTGCGAAGAGAACTCTTTGCATAGACCACCATGTGTCTAACAAAGGCTTTGGTGATGTGTGCTATGTGGAAAGTGATGCATGCTCCGCTGCGGAGGCTATATTCAAGCTCCTGGATGAGAAAAAGATCAACCAGCAGTGCGCAGAGTGTCTGTATACCGGTATAGTCCACGACACAGGAGTGTTTAAGCACAGCAATACCACCAGAGAGTCCATGACCATAGCGGGAATCCTGATAGAGAAGGGAGCGAGACCAAGCTTTGTCATAGATGAGACATTTTACAAGAAGACGCTCACACAGAATAAGCTTCTGGGCTATGCGCTTCTCAACATGAAGCAGTTTGCAGATGGAAAGATAACCCATACACTTCTGACAAAGGAGGACTTTGACAGATTTGGTGCCAGCAAGATGGATACGGATGGAATCGTGGATCAGCTCAGACTGACATCAGGTACTGAGGTTGCTTTCTTCATGTATCAGGCTGGTGAGGATAATTACAAGATATCCCTCAGGGCAAATGATATCGTGAACGTGAGTGAGATCGCGTGCAGCCACGGCGGTGGCGGCCATGTGAAGGCTGCGGGATGCAATATGTCAGGTGATCCGGAAAAGATAGTTGCGGAGATAGTTGCGGATATAGAGAAACAGCTTGGCTGATAAATTGCAAAAAAGATGTGATCTGGAACAGGTACTGATACAGCGGACTGATGTAAAAGACTTTGGATTGGATTTGAAATAGTTATGATAGATGGATTTATCAATATATATAAGGAGCAGGGGTTCACGTCATTTGATGTGGTGGCAAAGCTCCGTGGTATATTAAAACAGAAAAAGATAGGTCATACCGGAACTCTCGATCCCATGGCGGAGGGAGTTCTTCTTGTGTGTCTGGGAAGTGCTACGAAGATGTGCGACCTGCTCACTGAGAAGAACAAGACATACACATGTACCATGCTTCTCGGAAAGACAAGTGACACCGAAGACGTGACAGGAGTCATGACAGACGTGACAGATGTATATCCTGATGAGAAGACAGTCAGGGCTGCGGTGATGAGTTTTGTAGGCGATTACATGCAGATCCCACCGATGTATTCTGCCATCAAGGTAAATGGCAAGAAGCTTTATGAGCTTGCAAGAGCTGGGCAGGTCATAGAACGGCAGCCGAGACCTGTTACGATACACAGTATTCAGATACTTTCGACAGATCTTCCGAGGGTAACATTTGACGTGAGTTGTTCCAAGGGTACTTATATAAGAAGTCTCTGCCGGGATATCGGAGAAAAGCTGGGCTGCGGAGCCGTGATGGAGAGACTTATCAGAACAGAGGTGAAAGGCTTTACTATAGAAGAAAGTCTGACACTTGATGCCGTGGAGAAGGCAAGGGATGATGGGACACTCATGCAGCATATATTAACAACGGATAAGCTCATGCCGGATATACCGGAGCTTCATATAGCTGAGAAGGGTGTTAAGCTTCTGGCAAATGGAAATAAGCTCAGTGCGGATGCATTTGCCGAGAATAAGATACACAGGGATACCTATGTCAAGGTGTTCGATGAGAATGGAAGATTTGCGGCACTGTATGAATACAGCGATGAGAAGAGGCAGTATGTGCCGTTCAAGATGTTTCCGGTGAGCAATTAAGGACAGACAGTTATGATTCATATAAAGGACACGAAGAAGGTAAAACTGAATAGCACAGAGCGCACGGCGGTTGCCCTGGGCAAGTTTGATGGTATCCATCAGGGACACATGCTGTTGATAGAGCAGGTGTTGAAGCTTCAGAGACAGGGATATATGGGCGTTGTGTTCACATTTGACATGAGGGAGAATCATGTGTTTGATGTGAGCAATATGAAGACCATATACACATCTGATGAGAAGGCACAGGTGGTATCGGATACCGGAGTTGACGTCCTGGTTGAATATCCGTTTGACGATGCATTTGCGGCTACAGAGCCGAAGGCGTTCATCAGAGATGTTCTGGTGGACATGATGCGGGCCGGATATGTCGTGGTTGGAAGCGATTACAGATTCGGCAGAGACAGAAAGGGCGATGTGGATACCCTCAGAAGCTATGCGGACGAGTATGGATATAAGGTCATAGTCATAGACAAGCTGGAACAGGATGACGAGGTGGTCAGCTCAACTGTCATCAGGAAGAATATTTCTGAGGGAGATGTGAGGTCGGTCATTCCGATGCTCGGCAGACCGTACAGTATGACAGGTGAAGTGGTGTCCGGTAAACAGCTTGGAAGGACAATAGGAATACCGACTGCGAATATGCTGCCGGAGGAGCGCAAGCTGTACCCGCCGGCTGGTGTGTATGCTTCAAGGATCAGGATAATCCGGGGGAAGCATACGGGACATGAGGATCCTTTCAGAGTCTATATGGGAATCACCAACATAGGAGACAATCCTACAGTCAACGACAAGGGAAATATCACCATAGAGACGAATATCTTCGACTTTGACAGGAACATATATGGACAGGTCATCAAGGTGGAGCTTATCGAGCAGATCCGAGGTGAGAAGAAATTTGGAAGCCTGGATGAGCTCAAGGCCCAGATGGCAAATGACATAGAAACTTCAAAAAGAATACTTGCTAAAAAAGTATTGGTAAAATAGCACAGAAAACATTGGTAATTATGCGCATAAATAATGACGGATTATTGGGTCGCATGAAGATGTTTTCTGTGCTATATTTTTAATAATAGGGTATTTTTTAGGAGGAAAAAGGAAGTACAAGGAGGAAAAGTAAAATGAGAAAGAAAGCAGCGAGCAGGATCCTGGCATATGTTCTCACCTTATGCATGATCATCGGCAGTATAACCTGGCCGGAGATCACAGCTAAGGCGGAGAGCATCACGCTGGATCTGAAACCGGACACCGGCTGGAAGACGGTGACTGCGGCAACAGATGAGTGGAGTGATTATGGAAAGGCGGAGATCAGATTTTCGCCTTCATCAGATCTGGCATCCATGAAGGCTATTGCGGATGCGGGATACAAGACGCTCAAGATCACATATGCGGTTGACACATTTACCGCTGCAAGTGGACAGAATGCGGGAGTTATGCCATTTGCATCATATGGATCTTCATGGTCGAATAATGACAAGTGGATAGATCTGTCCAAGAGCGGTCAGTTTGAGACCGTACTTGATCTGTCATCTATCAGCACAACAAGCACGGAGAAGGTGGCATTTGGAATACAGGTTGCCAATCTTCAGGAAAACAGCACGATCAAATTCAGGATCGTGTCAGCGGTTCTCTCAGGAACAAAGAGCACCTCTGGTGGTTCATCAGGGGAGTCAGGCGGTTCAGGCGACAGCGGATCAGGCAGTGCGGACCTTGATTCAATTGGAAACACAAGTTCAAGCGTAACCGCAAGTCTTGCTGATGGAGATGGAACAGCCAAGGGAGACGGCTACTACGAGACAGAGATAACGATAAATAACAAGAGCAATTCATACATAGCAGACTGGATAGCGGTGGCTGATGTGAGTGGCTCTGTAACTGCAGTTAAGGATTACAGCAGCTGGTCAGCCCTCAAGGGTGTATTCAGTGATGGAAAGCTGTACATATATCCAAACACATCCAAGAAGTCAGGTGCAGTAAATGCAGGTTCGAGCGTGAGCTATTCAAAGCTTGGCTACACAGGTACGGCAAACGGTGTGTCTATAACAGGTGTCAAGGTGTACTACAGCTCACAGTCAGGTGCATTTGACTCATTTATCGGTTCACTTTCATCATCATCTGGCGGAGCCGGGGACAATACAGGTGAGATCAATACGGATGTTGAGTACAACTATGCGAAGCTTCTTCAGGAGTCACTGTATCTTTATGATGCGAATATGTGCGGAAGTGATGTATCTGCAAAGAGTGAGTTTTCTTGGAGATCAAACTGCCATACTGAGGATGCAAAAACAACATATAATGGAAAGACTGTGGATGTCAGCGGTGGATACCATGATGCGGGAGATCATGCCAAGTTTGGTTTGCCACAGGCATATTCGGCTACAGTTCTAGGACTTGCGCACATGGAGTTTGCCGAGGCATTTGCGGATACTGCTACAGAGGCACACTATAAGAGGATCATGGACAGATTCGTTGCTTATTTCGAGAGATGCACAGTCCTTGGAAGTGATGGCTCGGTTCAGGCTTTCTGTTATCAGGTCGGTGATGGTGGAGTGGATCATGGTTACTGGGGGGCTCCTGAGAAGCAGTCATCAAGAAGTGGCCAGGTCACATTCACATCTGATTCAGATACATGTACAGACATTGTATCTGAGACCGCTGCGGCTTTGGCTGCTTACTATATTAATTATAAAGATAAGACGGCACTCTCATATGCAGAGAAACTTTTTACATATGCTGACACCAAGGCCAAGATGAAGAGTTCAGGTCCTGCGTATTCATTCTATCCGTCAAAGTCATGGGAGGATGATTATGCTCTGGCTGCGGCGCTCTTGTATAAAGCAACGGGTAAGGAAATATATGTAACTAAGTATAACAGCAGTGGAATCCAGAATCCAAATTGGGCTTTGTCATGGGATAATGTAGGTGCAGCGGCACTTCTCTATAGTCCAAATTCCAGCAAGAAGAGTATATTTATTGATAATCAGACAAGTCTTATATCAAACAATACAAAAACAGGTGATAATAACTATTGTCTTATAAATGATTGGGGATCTGCCAGATACAATACAGCACATCAGATGACAGGTCTTATATATGATAAGATGTATAACAAAAATGATTATTCAGCATGGGCGAATGGACAGATGAAATACATATTGGGCAACAATGCAGGATCAAAATGTTTCGTTGTTGGTTACAATAAGTACTCAGCTAAATATCCGCATCATAGAGCTGCCAGTGGATATCAGGGTTCTGTATCGGGAAATGCAACTACAAAGCAGGCTCATGTACTTGTTGGGGCACTGGTTGGTGGACCTGCGTCATCAAGTTCTGCCTATGTAGATAGTTCTGAGGATTATAATCAGAATGAGGTTGCACTGGATTATAATGCAAGCCTTGTGGGTGCAGCAGCAGGACTTTATCTGTATGTGAAGAACAGCGGAACAGATGAGGAGAAGGCAGTACAGAAGGTAGCTCCAAAGAGTGAAGTGTCGTCAGAGCTCAGGACGATAAGCGGGGAATCAGGTGGAGGCATGACAACAGAGGACGACACGAAGGATCCTTCAACTGGCTCAACCGGATCGACGGGCTCAACTGGCTCAACAACGGGTTCAACGTCTGAGAAAGACACAGAGACTCCGTCAGAGACACCAGCCGTAAAGGTTACAGGAATCTCATTTGACAAGACATACATAACACTTAATGTGGGCGACAGTGATGAGATCAAGGCAACGATAACACCTGCTGATGCAAAAGATACATCCCTTGTGTGGTCAAGTTCAGACAAGGCTAAGGTATCCGTACAGAATGGCAAGATAACAGCCCTCGCAGCCGGAACGGCGACTATCACAGCTATGGCTAAGGATGGCTCGGGAATAAAGGCGGCGTGTGTTGTCAAAGTGCGCACTCCTGGAAAGCTGTCATGCAGCAGTGCTGACAAGGCATGGACAGACCTCGTATATGGCTATTCGAATGCTGATCAGGCAGCAATAGAACTGACAAACTCCGGGGAGACAACCCTTTCAGATGTAAAGGCCGAGCTTAAGGATGGAACGGCATTCCAGATCGTTTCATCACCGGCAGGTCAGATTTCTGCAGGTCAGAAAACAACAGTAGTTGTAAAACCGGTAAATGGACTTGGTGCCGGAAGCTACAGCGATACACTGGTAATATCAACGGCAAACGGCTCAGCGAGCATAACTCTCAAGGCGACAGTGGCAAAGGGAGAAAATACCGCAGTTGTCACTCTGACAAAAACTTCAGTAACATCTGATTCGGTGGCCGTCAGCGGTCAGGTGTCAGGAGCAGCAGGCGAGATTGAGTATGCAATATCAGGCGATAAGAATATGGTTGAATCAAAGCTTACATGGCAGAATGGTGCTCAGTTTACCGGACTCAAGGAATTTACTACATATTATGTATATGGCAGGGTAAAAGAAACTGCAAATGTCAAGGCTGGTCAGATCAGCCAGGCACTTGAGGTGACTACACCTTTATCAGATCCTTTCGTAATTGACATCGGAAGACTGAATGACAGCAGATATGTTGGAGCATTCACAGACAGTGAGGAAAATCCAACTGTAAAGGTATCACAGTCTGGTGGAATCATATCAGTTTCATTTACCGAGAATAAGGATTACACGATCACAGGAAATGGTGAGGATGTAATTGTTGATACCGGAAATGCAAGCGGAATAACCGTGGACAATGCTACTGTAAAGAAGATCACGGTTCGTCCGGGCAATTCTGGAACATTTGTCATAAATGTAAGCGGAGAAAATAAGATTGCTGATGGTATAACATGCGTCAGCGATAACAGTAACGCAGCGGATGTAAAGGTATCTGGAAAGGATACATCTTCCAAGATATCAGCGACAACCCCGGGTGCGTCTGCGATCAAGACAGATGGAAATCTTGAGATAGACAACATACAGATAAAGTCCGATGGTAAGGGAATCGAATCTGCGGGAACTGTGAAGATAGCAGGTGGAAGCAACAGCATAGATTCTGTATCTTCGGCAATATCGGCATCGGATGTGGAGATCACAGGAGGCTCTGTTGATGCAAAGTCATCAGGACTTGGCGATGGGGAGTCGGTAATCTCAGCAGACAATTCTATCAAACTGGTTGGTGGAAGTGTTACGGCGGATGTATCCGGATCAACCGGTGGAAATTCATTTGGCGTAAAGTCAGATGATGGAACGATCATTGTTGATGGCGATGTGTCAATAGGTGGAGATCCAATTTATTCCAAGGATCCGGTAGACAGCAAGGGCGACAGTGTAACCATGGTAAAGGTTGTGTTCACAGATGAGAATGGCAGCCAGTTGTATGCGTCATCTGTAAACAAGGGATCAACTCTTGATCTGTCGAAAATAAATATCATCATGTCTGATGGTACTGATTACAAGACATCGAGGGCTGGATATGTGCTGGCATGGCAGGATGAAGCAGGAACAAGCTATAATGCTGATTCTGTATACGGCGCTGTATCAGAGGATATAACATTTAAGGCTGTATGGACATGGATAGTTGTGGATATAAGCGTTGATGCAAATATTATATTTGCGGCAACTGGAAATGCTTCGTACAAGACTACATATACAGGCGCAGCGATAAGACCGGCCGTAAAGGTTGTATCACGTGGAAGAACACTTGATGCGGGAACTGACTATATAGTTTCATATAGCAACAATACCAATTCCGGTACAGCAAAGGCAGTTGTCAAAGGTCAGGGCAGATATAAGGGCTCAAAGACTCTTACATTTGCAATAAACAAGCAGGCGATAAGTAAAGCCTCTGTGACAATCACAAAGTCGGCTGTATATACAGGCAAGGCTATAACACCAGCGGTGAAGGTGACTAGCGGTAAGCGGACACTCACAGCGGGCAAGGATTACAGAGTTGCATATTCGTCAAATAAAGACTTTGGCAAGGCAAAAGTTGTGATAATGGGAATCGGTAATTACAGTGGAACACAGACAAAGTATTTTGACATAACTGCGGCTGTTGGCAAGATCTATGCAAATGGAAATTACAAGTACAAGATCACAAATGCATCCCTGAATGGCAAGGGAACGGTAACTCTCGTATCTGTTGTCAAGAAGACCAAGACAGTTGTGGTTCCTGACACTATAAAGCTTGGTGGCAAGACATTTAAGGTCACAGCGATAGGAAAAGCGGCGTTCAAGAAGAATGTAAAGGTTACAAAGGTGACCTTGGGCAAAAACGTCAAGACTATAGGTGCCAAGGCGTTCTATGGATGTAAGAAGCTCAGGACAGTAGTGATAAAGAATACACAGATGACAGGAAAAACAGTTGGATCTGGTGCATTTACAGGGACATACGCCAAGATGACCGTCAAGGTTCCGTCGAAGAAGCTTAAGAGCTATAAGACAATCCTTCTGAAAAGAGGAGTGTCAAAGAAAGCAGTCATAAAGAAATAAAGGCTCAATAAAATAAAGAATAATTGGAGATCCGGGGTGGTTCATATGATCCCGGATCTTTTTTGTGCGTATGGGGGTGACCGAAGTTCGATTTGACATGGGTAAAAATATGTGTATAATATCGTTAGTGTTCTAATAATTAGAATTATAACTATCTGGAGAGGAGAATCCATATGGACGAACATACAAAATCCATACATTATCTGCTGATGGCGGATCATTTCATGGTGCAGAAGGCATTGCTGAGTCAGATAAAGGATACAGAGCTCACCATGGGACAGCCCAAGGTGCTGGACTATCTGAAGGATCATGATGGGGCGTGCCAGAAGGATATTGCAGCGGGATGTCATATAGAGCCGGCATCGATAACCGCTGTGTTGAGTGGCATGGAGAATAAAGGATATATACAGAGAAGTACAAAGTCAGGGGACAGAAGATCCCTGTACGTGTATTTGACAGATAAGGGCAGAGAGTATGTGGAGATGCTCAATAAGAAGTTTGACTTAGTTGAATCTGTGGCGCTGAGGGGATTTACAACGGAAGAGACGGAAGAATTGCAGTCACTTCTTGTAAGGGTGTACGATAATATGAAGGGCAGCGAAAAAGACAACAGAAAAGAGGAACGTAAGAGATGAAGAACATGAAGGTAAGAATTCCAATGTATTTCGTTGGATTGTTTATTATGACTATAGGAATTGCACTGTCGGTAAAATCCAATCTCGGTGTGTCGCCGGTGAGTTCCATACCATATACCATGACCTGTGTATGGGGAATAGAGATGGGAAAGGCTACGATCATATTCCATGCGGCACTTGTGCTTATACAGATCCTATTACTCAGGAAGCGGTTCAAGCCGATCAATCTGCTTCAGGTGGTCGTGGGAATCGTGTTCGGATATTTTACAACATTCTGCAATTACCTGGCTACATTTCTGCCGAGCACTGATAATATAGCGATGAGAATTGTGCTTATGCTTGTGAGTACTGTATTCATAGCGGTTGGAATCTTTTTCTATCTGCCGGCCAATCTTATTCCGCTTGCCGGAGAGGGTGTCATGCAGGCTGTATCAGAGGTCACACACATTGAATTTTCAAAGGTAAAGATCGGATTTGACTGTTCTATGGTGGCTGTGTCGGTCGTAACATGTCTGATCTGCATACATAGTCTCGGAAGTGTGGGAGCCGGTACGGTTATTGCCGCATTCCTTGTTGGATTCAATCTGGGTAAGTTAAATAAGGTATTTGGCGGAAAACGAGACAAACTTCTTGGAAAGCACACATACACTGAGAAGGAAGTTCTCAGGGAGAGAATTGACGGAACGAAGTAGCAAGAGATGTGTATGTTCCAGGGGACAAGGTGTTCCATATCTGATATTTTCCCTTCATAAATGGCTAGCCTGGTGAGTTTTATTTGTTTGCTTTTGATATTACGTGGTGTATAATTTAGCCATACAAATTTTGGTTTGTTGTATGTGCAAAGGAGAATACAAATGATAACAGGGGATTTGAAGAATAAAATAGACAGTTTATGGGACATATTTGCCGCGGGTGGACTTGTCAATCCACTTGAGGTTATAGAGCAGATAACATATCTTATGTTTATCCATGATCTTGATGATGTGGACAACAAAAAGGCAAAGGAATGCGAGATGCTAGGGCTTCCGTTTAGCAGTATATTTGCTGATGAGGTGAAGATAGGAGACAGAAACATTGACGGAAAGCAACTCAAATGGTCTGTATTCAGGGATTTTCCTGCTGAGAAAATGTACAGTGTCATGCAGGAATGGGTTTTCCCATTTATAAAAAATCTTCATAGTGACAAGAACAGCGCATATTCAAAATATATGGATGATGCCATATTCAAGCTTCCGACACCGATTCTTCTTTCGAAGGTTGTTGATTCGCTGGATGAGATATATAAATTGATGAATGAAATCCAGTCAGTTGACGTGAGAGGCGATGTATATGAATATTTGCTTTCAAAGATAGCACAGTCTGGAAGAAACGGTCAGTTCAGGACGCCGAGACACATCATCCGTATGATGGTTGAGATGATGGATCCGGCAGCAGACGAGATGATATGTGATCCTGCGTGTGGAACATCCGGTTTCCTTGTTGCGTCAGGGGAGTACCTCAGAGAAAAGAAGAAAGAAGACATCTTTTATAACAAAGCAAATAGAGATCACTATATGAATCATATGTTCTATGGATATGATATGGATAGAACGATGCTTCGTATAGGTGCTATGAATATGATGACACATGGTATAGATAATCCATGTATTGAATATAGAGACAGCTTATCAGATCAGAATAGTGATAAGAATAAATATACACTTGTTCTTGCAAATCCACCGTTCAAGGGAAGTCTGGATGCTGAATCAGTTTCAGCAGATCTTCTCAAGATGTGCAAGACAAAGAAGACAGAATTGCTGTTCCTTACATTGTTCATAAGGATATTGCAGGTAGGCGGCAGATGTGCATGTATAGTTCCGGATGGAGTGCTATTTGGCTCATCTGTAGCACATAAGGCAATCCGTAAAGAAATAGTGGAAAATCAGAAACTGCAGGCGGTCATATCCATGCCATCAGGAGTGTTTAAGCCATATGCGGGAGTGTCAACTGCGATACTGATATTTACAAAGACAGATCATGGCGGAACAGACAAAGTTTGGTTCTATGATATGACGGCAGACGGATACAGTCTGGACGATAAGCGAACACCGGTAAATGATAACGATATACCTGACATAATAGAGAGATTTGCGCATCTTGACAAAGAAAATGACAGAAAGCGAACGGACAAGTCATTCTTTGTGTCAAAGGAAGAGATAGTGGACAATGCTTACGACCTCAGCATCAATAAGTACAAGGAAGTAGAGTATACACCGGTAGAGTATCCGCCTACATCTGAGATAATGGCAAATATAAGAGATTTGGAGAGACAGATAAGTCAGGAAATGGATGAACTTGAGAAATTGCTGGCTGATGATAACCAGTAATTGATTGAAAATATTAGGAAAGGGGAAAACAAACTCGACTTTAGCAAATTCGTATTTGTATGAGTAAATGACAATCGAATATATGTTTGACATGAAAGCGGTTGGATGCTAATATAATATCAAAAGGTGCTACCGATAGACGGTTAGCCCTGATATGATGATTACAAAAAAGTAACCGCCAAGTTTTGTCAGGACCGGGCGGTTACTTTTTTGTCTTATTTCTTATCATTGCTCTTAGAGCCAACGGCATAACCAAGAGCAAAGCAAGTAATGCATAAGCTGATGATGGCTATAAAAAGTTCCGTTGTAAGCACAAGCACAAACTATATTTATTAAAGTGTCGAATTTGTAGAAATAAAGATATGGATATGATGTACATTGAAGATTGCTGTGAAATACTTGATTCAATGAGAGTGCCAATTACAGCATCTGACAGGGAAGAGGGAGATTATCCTTATTATGGGGCAAATGGTATTCAAGACCATGTCGCTGATTATATTTTTGATGATGAACTTGTATTACTTGCAGAAGATGGTGGTAACTTTGGCTCAAAAGAAAAACCTATTGCATATAGAGTTTCAGGAAAATGCTGGATCAATAACCATGCTCATGTTTTAAAGCCTAAGATCGGATTAGACGTGGATTATTTGTGTTATTCACTTATGTTTTATAATGTTGATGGAATGGTTAATGGAGCAACAAGGCAAAAATTAACACAGGCTGCTATGCGCAAGATGCAGATTCCCTCAAGGAGCATAGAAGATCAAAAGCATATTGTTGATGAGCTGAATAGAATTGTAAAGATAAAAGAACAAAGATTTTTAGAATTGCAGTTATTAGACAAGCTTATCAAAGCCCGATTTGTAGAGATGTTTGGGGATGCTGTTGCTAATCCTAAAAAATGGCCCGTTAAGAAATTGAAGGATTTATCGGTTCAGATAAATAGTGGTAATACACCTAAAGGTGGATCTGAGAATTATGTCAAAGAAGGTATTGCATTTTTCAGAAGTCAGAATGTTTGGAAGAATCGCTTGGAAATGGAAGATATTGCTTATATTGATGCAAAAACTCATGCAAATATGAAGAGAAGTAGCTTAAAGCATGGTGATATCCTTATGACAAAGACTGGACGAATAAATACAGAGAATAGTTCTCTTGGGAGAGCGGCACTATATTTGGGTGAAGATGATATGGCTAATGTGAATGGACATGTATATTTCATTAGATTAAAGCCTGGGGTAAGCAATATGTTTGTGTTAAGGATACTTGTTTCACCAGAGTACGTTGATTTGATTAGAGGTGTTTGTGTAGGTGGAATTGATAAGAGACAATTGAATAAGGAACATATTGAAGATTTCCCGATAATTTGTCCACCAACTGATATGGTTAATGAGTATGTTAAATTTGTTTGTCAAGTCGACAAATCAAAATTGCTCTCGCTCATCAAACTACTGGAA
>ERZ1107006.2536-NODE-2536-length-13137-cov-2.386179_pt1 | contig 13137 bp, 9 predicted proteins | sample MGYA00403696_ERZ1107006 | MGnify/ENA primary metagenome ERZ1107006 (study PRJEB35170, sample SAMEA104062441) | human gut metagenome | biome: human gut; feature: human-associated habitat; material: faeces | place: Denmark | collected 2012-08-13 ...
CGGCGACCGCGGCCACACCCAAACCCCGTGGCTCAACAGCCGCCACACCTTTTCGTTCGGATCCTATTACGACCCGCGTTACCTCGGTTTCAGCGACCTGCGCGTCATTAACGACGATGTCATCGCCCCGGCCGAAGGCTTCGGTACCCATCCGCACAAAAATATGGAAATCGTTACCGTTGTGCTCGACGGCGAGCTGGAACACCGCGACAGCATGGGCAGCCGCGGCGTCATCAAAGCCGGTGAAATCCAGAAGATGAGCGCCGGCTCCGGCATTACCCACAGCGAGATGAATCCGTCGCTCAGCAAACCCGTCCATTTTCTGCAAATCTGGATAGAGCCGAACATCGACGACGTCAAACCCGAGTATATGCAGGCCGCCCCCTCGCCGCAGGAGCTGAAAAGCCGGCTCGTCCGCATTGCCTCGCCCAAAAGTACGGACAGCCCGATAACCCTGCACCAGAATGCCGAAATTTACCAGACCCTGCTCGAGCAGGACAAAACCGTCAGCTTCAACATCACTCCCGCACACAAAGTCTGGATACACGTCGCAACCGGTGCCGTCAGCCTCGACGGACACCCGCTTATTGCCGGAGACGGGGTCGCCGTCGCCGACGAAACCGCCGAAATCAGATTGCGCGGCATAGACCCGCTGTCTAACGTGCTGATATTCAAACTCCGCGCCTGAAAAAAGGGCGCAGTTTCCCGCACCCCTCTTATTATCGGCCTTCGTCGCAGCACCAGAGCGTCCGAACCGGCACCTTGGCTTTTCAACCGGCATTCCGACCGCTCCCAAAAGCTCCGGTATCACAGCAGTTTCTCCGGCACTCACAGCGGCTTCTCCGGCACTCACGCCGGTTCCCCGTCTCGCTCCGGCCTAGAACTTCTCCTGCAATTCGAAGAAATAAGCTTTCGGATGGTTGCATACCGGGCAGACTTCCGGCGCCTTAAGGCTTTCAATCCGGTGTCCGCAGTTTGCGCATTCCCAGATAACCTTGGTCGGGCGTTCAAAGACTTTTCCCGCTTCCAGAGCTTCCAACAACGCATTGTAGCGTTCTTCATGCCCTTTTTCGATTTTACCAACCATGCGGAACAGGGTCGCAATTTTCTTAAAGCCCTCTTCGTCGGCTTCCTTGGCCATCGTGTCGTACATGTCGGTCCACTCGTAGCGTTCGCCGGCCGCCGCGTCTTTCAGGTTTTCGATTGTCGAGGGAATTTCCTCGTTATGCAGCAGTTTGAACCAGATTTTGGCGTGCTCCTTTTCGTTGTTCGCGGTCTGTTCAAACTTGTCGGCAATGATGTTATAGCCTTCCTTCTTGGCTTTGGACGCATAGTAGGTATATTTGTTGCGCGCCATCGATTCGCCGGCAAAAGCGGCCTGCAGGTTCGCTTCGGTCTTAGATCCTTTAAGTTCCATAGAGTTTTCTCCTAAAAAAATGTTGCGGAGAAATGATAGCCGCCTCCGCAAACATAGTCAAGAAAAATCATCTGATGCGGCCGTCATTTCATCAAACCGTCCGCAATATCCGATAACCGGTTAACTCTGCGCGCTGACCTCTGACGCCGTCCTCCGCCTTTCTTCCAGCTACGTTACGGCTTTCGGCACACAATCGTTTAATTCTGCGCGCTCGCCGCAGCTCCCGGATTGCCCGCGCCGCCGGTTCCCGCGCCCAGGCTCTCGGCCGCCGCGGTATCTGCCGCCGCGTAAGCCGTCTGTCCCTCGGCCAGCGCCGCAATCTTCGCCACCTCGGCCTTAAAACGCTGCAAATCCTTGCCTGCCAGATTGGTTCCGGTCGCCGCCTTGACTTTCAGCGGGTCGACCTTTTTGCCGTTTTTAATCACCTCAAAGTGCAGGTGCGGCCCGGTCGAACGTCCGGTCGAGCCGACATAGCCGATAACCTGCCCCTGCTTGACTCTGACGCCCGGACGGATGCCTTTGGCAAAACCGTTCATATGCGCGTATCCGGTCGAAAACTCCGAATTGTGGCGGATAACCACATAGCGTCCGTAACCGCCGGCCCATTGCGCGCGTTTGACCACGCCGTCCGCGCTCGCATAAATCCTCGTGCCTTTCGGCGCCGCGTAGTCCACGCCGCTGTGCAGGATGCGCCGCTTCAAAATCGGGTGCCGCCGCCAGCCGAAACGCGACGAAATCCGCGCCGACCGGAATTCCATCGGCTTGCGGTCAAGAGCCCTTTTCAGCACAATCCCCTTGGAATTGTAGTAGTCCACGCCGCCATTCAGATCTTCGTAGCGGTACAGCGCAATCTTGTCCCTCCCCAGATTCAGCTCCGCATACAGAATGTCGCCGTTTTTGACGACCTTGCCGTCCGGCGCCACCTTGCGGTCAAACAGAACCTTGAACGTATCGCCGCTCTTGATGTCCGAACGGAAATCGACCGTATAGGCGAAAATATTGATAAAGTTGCCGATAATGCTGGACGGCACGCCCGCATTCTGCATCGCCGCCGCCAAAGACGAGGTAATGCTGCCCTGCGCCGTCTGGTTCTCGGTCTTTAATTCCAGCTGTTCCATCTCCGCAACGTACTTTTCGTCTTCGTTGCGCGTAACCACATATTTGGTTCCCGCCGTCGGCTCAATCACAATCTTGTCCACGCTCAACAGCTCGCCGAACGGCACGTCCACCGTCTTGACGATGTCGATTTTCTGCCCCGCGCGCAGGTTGCGCACGTCATACCCGGCTTCCTTAAGGCTCTCCGCCGCCTGATTCGCTTCCTGATACTCCATGCCGAGCTTTTGCAGAAGCCCGATGAAGTGGTCGCCCTTTTCCACGGTCAAAACGTCCTGCTTGACTTCGGGCTGGGTTTCTTCGCCCTCGACCGTCCATTCCACCGCCGGATTGTCAAAAGACTCGCCCTCGCCGGCATCAATGCCTGCCATATCGGCGCCGGCCGCCGTCCCGGACGCTCCCGGCACCGCCAAACCATCGCTTTCTCCTTCATAAACCTCCGGCACTGCCATTTTTGCGACAGCCTGCTGCTCGGCGTTTTCGCGTTTTCCTTCCGCCGCCAGCCGCTCCTCGGCGACAATCTGCTCCGGCGTTTCAAAATTCCGGCTGACCACCAGCACCAGCGCAAAGGTTACCACCGCGCTGTAAATAAACAAAAGCCAGCTCTGCGTACTCCATCCGCGTCTGCCCGAACTCATAATATTGTAAGAAGCCATCATGTCCCCCGTAATTAAATACTGTATGCGACCTTAAAAGATGAGGGCGAAACTGAAAAGCCCTTTTTATTTTTTATACACACCAAATAAAACCGTCTGCGAATGTCAGCCGTCAGGCAATCCTTAAACCATGCAAACCCCGCCCTGCGGCATTTACCCCGGCTCGTCAGCCGGCCTTTAGCCTCCGCCCGCGGCATTTACCCCGGTCCGTCAGCCGGCCTTTAACCTCCGACCTGCGGCATTTACCCGGCTCGTTAACCAGACCTTAAATTTTGCCCTGCTAACATTCATTTAGGTATTGATTATAAGGTAAAATTATTTACAAAAGGTTAACCGATGACAAAAAGATCGGAAGAGCAAAACGCCCAGCCTCCCCGCAATCTTCCCCTGTTGCCGCCCGCAGCCGCCTGCGCCCAGCCTCCCCGCAATCTGCCCCCGTTCCCCCCGCGGCGCCGTCCGCCGCCGACCCGACGTTCAAAATGCTCTACGTCCTTGCCATCATCATGATTGTCGACGGGCATGTCGGTTCGTCCGATTACCTCGACTTCAACGGGCTGCTCCGTTACCAGAACTACCATATCGCGCTGTTTATGTTCGTCTCGGGCTATTTCCTCAACCTTACGCGCGGCTATAAGGAATTTTTCGCCCGCAAAACCCTGCGCCTGCTCGTGCCGCTTTACCTTTGGAACGCGGCTTACGGCGCCCTGTGCTGGTATCTGAACCGGCATCAGGGCTTTGCACTCGGCGGGGAATTTAACCTGTATAACCTGCTCTATGCCCCGCTTGTCGACGGGCACCAGTTCATTTACAACATGGCGTCATGGTTTCTGGTGCCGCTGTTTCTGGTACAGGCCGTCGGCTTTTTGCTGCTGCGCCCGTTCGCTCCGTCTGCCGCCCGCCGCACCGCCTTAACCCCGTCTGCCCGGCCGCAGCCCGGCAGTTTTTTCCTGCCCGCCGTTATATTTTTCGTCCTGTCGCTGGCGCTCGGCTGCTTTGCCCTGGCGTACGCCCCCGAAAACCACGGCGCCCGCACCCTGGCGCTGACCGCTCTGCGCACGCTCTACTTCATGCCCGCTTTTGCATTCGGCTTTCTTTACCGGCACGTCCTCGCCAAATACGATACTGTCGCCACGCCGCTTTACCTGTTTATCGTTCTCGCCGCCCTGACCTGCCTGACCCAAAAATTCCCCGGCTATAACCATATCCCTTCGTGGCTGGATACCGTCAACGCCCCGGCGCCCGCCATATATGCCATAAGCCTCCTCGCTGTTCTGTTCTGGCTGCGCGTTGCCCGGGTTCTGTCGCCGTTGCTCGTCCGAAGCCGCCCGTTGCAATATATTGCAAACCATACCTTTGACATCATGATGCACCACTTTGCCGGTTTTATGCTTGCCAAAGCCCTGTTTCTACCGTTCATTTCCGCCCCCGCTGCACAATTCCCTTCCGCCGCCGCAACGCCTCTCGCTTCCCGTGCCGACACCGCCGCCGCCCTCGCCCGCATCAAAAGCGACATATGGTACTATCCTTTCCCGGAAAGCGGAGAAGCCTCGGCCTGGCTCTATATTGCTATATCTATAGTCATAGCACTAACGGCAGGCTTTACAACCCGCAAAATTTATGCTATAATAAGCCGAAAGTTAAGCCATTTTTAAGGGTCGCATTTGTATAATCGGCGCGTTAAAATTCAGGCTGACAGGAAGGTACTATGACAAACAGCTGCGAAAAAGGCCGTTCAATGATAGAGATGCTGGGTGTACTGGCAATCGTCGGCGTCCTTTCCGTCGGCGGCATAGCCGGCTATTCCAAGGCAATGGGCAAATACAAAACCAACCATTTGATTGAGCAGCTGACCATGCTGATTACCAATATCCGCAATTCATTTATCGGCCAGCATGACTTCAGCGACATAAACAACAATTTGCTTATAAATATCGGCGCCGTGCCCGCTGATATGTACGACCACTCCCGCGCCAGCAATGACATCCTGCACGCCTGGAACGGAAAAGTAACCATCTTCCCCAGCGAGGCCTCCAATAACAAACAAATGGCCTTTGAACTCTATGTCAACAACATCTCCAAAAACGTCTGCATCGAAATGGTAACGATGGATTGGGGCAAAGACCCGTCATCGGGCTTTACAAGCCTCTACATCGGCACGCTGGAAGAAGACATTGCCGAACCGCAGATGAAAGACGTCCATTCGTCCGCCGACCGCAATGAGGCCAACGGCATATATACTATCGGCACCCACGACATGGCAATCCCGCTGACGCTGGAACAGGCATACGCCGCCTGCACCTGCAGCCCGGTCGGTTGCACCATAGGGCTGAAATATCTGTAACAGCCCCGCCGCCCGGCAGATTACAAAAAAAACGACAGGCCTGAAGTTCACATACCTCCCTCCCGAATATTCAGGCCTTCCTTTTTACCCGCAGCTTACGCCTACAACCTACAACAACTTACAGCCCGCAGCACGCCGTCCATGCGCCGTTGTTTCTCACGCCAGCCCCGTTTCATGCGACACGCCGTCCCGCTCCGTCTCTACGCTTCTGCCTCCACTCCGCCACACTCTTCTCTCTATATGCGACACGGCGTCCCGCTCCGTCTCTCCCCCGCCAGAAAAGCTCTTTTCCATGCGCTGTCCCGCCCCCTCTCTCCCCCATACGCATAACAAAAAAAGGGGCGCGGTTTTCCGCACCCCTGTCAGCAACCCGCCGGTTCTCCCGGCCGCTTACGCTTATTTGCGCTTGGCTTCCGGCATCGCTTCCGGCGCCTTGGTTTCCTGTTTTACCTTCTCGGTAACCGGCTTGTAAACGGTCTTCTCCCACGGGCTCTTCTTGTCGTAGAGCTTTTCGCAGATAGACAGCCCGACGCTCCTCAGCGCGGTTTCGGTCGGAATGAACAGGTCCATGCCCTCTTCGGTCTGTTTTGCCGAATTGGAAATGCCGTTGACGGTGCCAAGCTTGTCAATCAGGACGCTGCCGACCGCCACTTTCTGCACCAGCGTATCAACGATAATTTCGGTGCCGAGCGTATCGGAATAGCGGTAGCCGTAAATTTTGCCGCTGTCGTCCATATAGTTCTTCGCCGCTTCGCCGTCCTTGTCCAGCAGCCCCAGCGAGATGTAGCCTTCCTGGTCAATCGGCGGCAAATCAAGGTTAAGGGCAATCGGCGTATAGGTAACCGGCTTTTCAAGGTGCATCAGCGCCGTGTTCTTGCTCGGGTTAACGCGTACCGCCTTGGCCTTGAGCACATCGCCGTTGATGGTCTTGACGTCATAGGTATTCTGCAGCTTGTTGACCAGCCCAGCCGACGTCAGCACGAACGAGTCGGAAATAACCAGCCCCATGCCTTTCTTGCCTTTGGCATTGGTAATCTCAACCACCGACCCGCGGATTTTGAGCATATTCTCCGGGCTCAGTTCTGTGTACGGCGGCCTGTCGACAATGCAGAGCTTGGCATCAACAGCATAGCCGTCAAGGTCGACCCAGTTGTCATCAACAATCGTGCAGCTGCCGTCGGAAATGACGTTGCCATCTTCGTCAATGCAGTTTTCGTATTTGCGGAAACTGTCCTTAACGCCTCCGGTTTCTTCAATCTGCGGCGCAATCGCCTTGTTTTCGACTTCCACGCCGCCTTTTTCCTCAACCGCCGGGATATAGTCTATTTCCTCGACTTTCGGTTCAATCACGGGTTCGGGCGCCGGAGCCGGTTTCGGCTCCCCGCAGTCCTCGACGCATTCGGTCTTGCACTCGCGCCCTCCCCTGACGTCCGGTTTGCCGACAACGCAGGTTTCGGTACAGACTTTGCGGCACTTCGGCTGCTCGCACTGCTGTGAGCACTTCATTGGACAGCTTTCAACTGTTTCAACCGTCGTAACCGTTGTCGTTACCTTTTTCTGCGGGCATACCGGGCGACAAACCTGGCGGCACACCGGCTGCGGCGTTTCTACCCGCGTCGTGGTGATGATTTTTTCCTCTACGGTCTTGGTTTTTGTCTTAACGTCGACAAATTCCTCCACTTTCGGTTTACCCATCGTCACCGCGCACGGACACGCCGGCTGCGGACAGCTGCATACCGGCTGGTTGCAGGTGCAGGTCTGAATCGCAGCGCACGGGCACGCCGGACGTGCTATCGCCGGGCATTGCGGCTGCGGCGCATAGGCGCAGCTTCTCGTATAGGCGACTTCCTTGGCAAAGCCGCATTTTCCCGGATTGAACTTGGCGTCAAAAGCGACCAGAGCCGCACGTTCCGCCGCCTGCTCTTCGGGGCTGACAGCTGGTACTCAAACCCCGGCAGCGAAGACAGCCGCGCCGCCGCGTCGGCAAACGCCAGTTCCGCCAGTTTGACCTCGGCTTCGTAAACGCCGTTTTCAACTTCGGCATAACCGGAAGTAACGCCTTTCCATAAAACTTTCGTCTGGCTCAAATTCATCAGCCGCCATGTAACCGTCATCTCGGCCGTGCCGTTGCGGCGGTTGTCCTTGCGCGCCTTGTCCCAGTCATACTGGTCGCAGACGTTCATAAAGAAGTTGGTGATTTCCGCCGTCAGCGCATATTCCGGCAGCTTGACCGACGGGTCGGCAAGGCAGACGTCCGGAATATCCATAATTTTGTAACATTTGTCAGCAGATTTTTTAAAGACGTCATTAAACGCCATGTCTTTCTGAATTACCCGCCCGTGGTTCAGCATCGCCTTTTTCGTAAAACGGCGGCATCCGAAAATCCGGAAACGGTAGTTGCCGACATGGTTGGCATACGGGCTGAACCCTTCCTGGTTTTGCAGCCGAAAATCGACGTGCGTCAGCGCAAACGGCGCCAAATCGCAGCAGTTGCGGTTGACGGCGTTGCTCTTGTAGCGCGGCTGCGCCAAAGGATAGTTCCGGGTTTTGAACACCGGCATCGGGCAACTGGGGCAGTTTTTAACCTGCGTCCCGTCCACGATTCGCACAGCTTTGTTGGATTTCGGCCGGTCGCAGTTCGGGCACGACCCGCCCGGAAAAATGCTGCCGTCCACTTCCGGCGGACAGTCCGGACAATAAGAATCCGGCCCCGCGGCCGCCGCAGCCGTGGCTCCGAACGCGAGCCCCAGCGCCAGCACCCCGCAGAATAACTTGTTTAAAACATTTGTTGCTGACATTTTATTTTATCTCCTGTTAAGGTTTTATTGCCTCCCCGTACGGCATACCCGCCGCCTCGGTTCGTGCGCTTTCGCCCTTCTTTACTTCTTCCCCGCAGGCCACCGCGTCAACGGCCCCCTGCGATAAGACAAGGCTTCAATCAGGTGCATTTTAGACACCTTTTTTTCATTTTGCAAGTCTGCAATCGTTCTTGCTAACCGCAAAATACGGTTCAAGCTTCGCGCCGTCAACCCGCACTTTTCCGCCGATTCCGCCGCAAACCGCCGCAGTTCCGGCCCCATGTCCAGCGCTTTTTCCAGCATATCGCCTTTAAGCTCGGCATTGCAGGTCAGGCCCGACGCCCCGAATGCCGCAAACCGCGCCGCCGCAATCTCCCTTGCCGCCAGAACCTGCACCCGCATTTCCGCCGACCCGGTTCCGGTCTTGCCCGAGGTCAGGTCGTACGGGCTGACCGCCGGCACTTCAATCTGCAAATCAAACCGGTCCAGAAACGGCCCCGACAGCTTCGCCAGATAATCCTCCGCGCATTGCGGAGCCTTCGCGCACATCCGCCCTTCCACGCCGAAAAAGCCGCAGCGGCACGGGTTCATCGCCGCCACCAGCTGAAAATCCGCCGGATACACCGTATGCGCCATCACGCGCGAAATCACCGCCCGCTTGTTTTCCAGCGGCTGCCGCAGCGCGTCAAGCGCGGACCGCGAAAACTCCGGCAGCTCGTCCAGAAACAGCACGCCGTTGTGCGCCAGCGTAATCTCGCCCGGAATTCCCTTTCTCCCGCCGCCGACAAGAGACGCCATGGAAGCGCTGTGGTGCGGCGCACGGAACGGCCGTCTCAAATCCAGTTCGCCCCGTGCCGCCAGTTCTTCGTCCAACACACCCGCGACCGACTGAATCATCGCATTTTCCAGCGCCTGACGCAGCGTCAGCGGCGGCAGGATGGTAACCAGCCGTTCCGCCAGCATTGTCTTTCCCGAACCCGGCGGCCCCGACATCAGAAGGTTGTGTCCGCCCGCCGCAGCGATAAGCATCGCCCGTTTCGCGCTCTCCTGCCCCTTGACGTCGGCATAGTCAATATTGTAAACCGCCGCGCCCGTACCAGTCTCCCGGCCGGCCGCCGTCCGGTTCCGTGCGCCGTTCTTCGCCTGCTCCAGCCGTGCACCGTTCTCCGCCTGCTCCGGCCCCCGTGCGCCGTTCTCCGACACTCTCGCGCGGCCGTCATTCTCCGCCGCTCCCTCACGTCCGGTTTTTCTCTCCTCTGTCCCGCCGCGCCGCCACTGCAACACGCCGCCGTCCGCCTTGCCGTTAAAATAATTCATCAGTTCCAGAATATGTCCTGCCGCCAGCACCGGCGCACACCGGCTCCACGCCGCTTCCGACGCGTTGGCCGCCGGGCAGACCAGCCCGCATTTGTCGGCAATCGCCCGCACCGCCGCCGGCAAAACCCCGTTGACACGCTCAATGCTGCCGTCCAGCGACAGCGCCCCCATAAAGATATAGCCCTTGAGCCGCGCCGGGTCAACCAGCCCCATCGCGCCCATCAGCCCCATCGCTATCGGCAAATCGAAATGTGCGCCTTCTTTCAATAAATCCACCGGCTTGAGGTTCACCGTAATATGCTCGCGCGGAAACTCCACCCCCAGCACCGCCAGAACCGCACGCACGCGCTCTTTGCTTTCGTTGATGGCCTTGTCCGGCAGCCCGACGATGACAAACCCGGGCATCCCCGCGCCGAGGCTGACCTGCACCTCCACGCGCTTCGCCTCAATCCCGTCAAACGCCGCTGTCTTCAGGCTGCAAATCATCTCCCGTTCCTCGCTGCCATCCCGCCTTTACTCCGGCTCATCATCGCCCGTTCTCCGTCTCACCGCCGCAACACAACTTCGTTTTATCACCAGCGCCATAACACACCTGTCGTCGTTAAACCTTACCGCCACGGCGCCGCCTTACCACCGCGGCACCACCTCGCCGCCGCCGCGCCACCGCCGCGTCGGGTAGGTATTTTTGCGCAGAAAATCATAATTCGCCGAAACCTGCGGGATGTCCGTTACCAGCACATACCCCGCCGCCCGGAAATTCTCCGCGCACTGCACGGCGCTTTCGCCCGGCAGGTCATAACACAAAATCTGCGTCCGCGTTACCGGATGAATCAGCAGAATTCCTTCTGCGCTCTGCGTGGCGGAAATGTCGCCGTAATAGGTCGGCATCGGCTGCGCGCAGGGCTGGTACGGCAACATTGCTTCATCCGAACACTTGCGGTTGTTGGGACAGACTTTCACCCCGTTCAGCCCGACCTCCGGCTGTTCGCGCAGGGTACAAATTTCGGTTGCTTCTTTGTCCGACCACAGCCGCGTACCGAGAAAACCGCCGCTGTCCGCCCGCTGGCACGGCAGCGCCGAAAGTTCTTCTTCTTCCGTCAGCACCGGATAAGTCCGCTCGTACGGATAGGTACACCCCGCCGCCGACAACACAGCCGCAAACAACGCAATCATCCCCGTTTTCCGCGCTGCGCCGGCTGCCTGCACCATACTTGTCATCGTGTTTCGTACCGTACCAACCGCCTGCACCGCGCTTGCCATCATTTTTCGTACCATACCGGCCGCCTGCTCTGTACCTGTCATCATTTTCCGCACCTTCCGTGCGCCCCTGTTCTCTTCGCCTGTAAGCATCGTCAAAGCTTTCAAAATAAACTTATTTAAGGCGATTTTACCGGCCGTCCCGCCAAAATGCACGCAAAATATCAGGTTATAAACAAAAAATGCGCCCTCGCCGCACCGCCAGCCCCGGCACACCCGCCGATAACCGTACCGGCAGCGCCGCCTTTCATCTACCGGTGGAACAGCCGCTCCAGATCCGCCACCTCCAGCCGCACATACGTCGGCCGCCCGTGGTTGCACTGCGCCGAATGCGGCGTCCGCTCCATCTCGCGCAGCAGGTGGTTCATCTCGGCGATATTCAGCCGTCGCCCCGCACGCACCGACCCGTGGCACGCCATCGTCGCCGCGATATGGTTGATTTTGTCTTCCACCACCGTCGTTGCGCCCCATTCCGCCATCTCGTCGGCCAAATCCGCAACCATTTTTTTGATTGCCGCGTCCTTCAGCAGCGCCGGTACTTCCCGCACCATTACCCCGGCGCCGAAATCCTCAAGCACCAGCCCGAGTTTCGCCAAACTCTCAAATTCGCCCGCGAGCGCCGCTTTCTGCGTCAGCGACAAATCCACCACCTCCGGCAGCAGCAGCAATTGCGACGGCAGCCTCTCCCCGGCCGCCATCGCCGCCTTGAGCCGCTCCAGCACAATACGCTCGTGTGCCGCATGCTGGTCAACCAGAATCAGCGCATCTTCCGCCTGCGCCAAAATATAGGTATCATGAAACTGCGCCTTGGCCACGCCCAACGGTCCCGCCTCATCTTCCGCGCCTGCTGCCGGCTCTTCCACCCGCACCGAAAACTTGCGCTCCAGCTCCGGCAAAACCCCGCTGCCGCGTCCGCCGCCCGCGCTCCCCGGCCGCCCCTGAAAAGCCGTAAACCGCCGGTCAGCCCCGTACGCCGTCCCTGCGTCAACCCCGGTGCCCATACCTGCGCCATAATACCCGCCGTTCACACCGCCGCGGCCTGTACCAAAGCCTGCGTCCGTGCCAAAGCCCGCGTCCTTGCCACAATCGCGGCCGCTGCCCGCATCCGTATATTCCGGCTCCCGCAACACGCCGCCCGCCGCAACATCTGCCGCAAAACTCTCCGTTCCTCCGCAGGCACCGTTCAGCCCGCCGCCCGGAACCGCCGCACCGTCCAGCCCTTCCTGCCCCGGTACAAAATCATCGGTCAGCGCCGCCAAATCAACCTTATCCGCGCTCCTCTTGTCCCCCGCCAGCAGCGCGCTCCGCACCGCCCCCACCAGCAGCGACCGCACGCCCTGCTGGTCAAAAAAGCGCACCTCCGCTTTCGCCGGATGCACATTGACGTCCACATACATCGGCTCCACCTCCAGAAACAGCGCGCACGCCGGATAGCGCGAATTCTCCAGCACGCCCGCATACGCCCCCTTCAGCGCGCCCAGAAGCAGCTTGTCCCTGACCGGGCGGTTGTTGACAAACAGATATTGCGACAGCGTATTGGCTTTGTTATACGTCGGCAGGCTGACGAGCCCCGACAGTTTCATCCCGTCGCGCTCGCCTTTGACCTCCAGCGCATTCTCCGAAAACTCGCGCCCCATGACTTCCGCCGCCCGCCGGAGCCTTGCGTCAAAAAAATCCCCGTTCGCCGCCGGCAGCGCAATCTTCTTCTTTTCGTCAACGTAAAGGTAAAACGCCACTTCGGGGTTCGCCAGCGCAATGCGGCTGATAATGTCCGCGCACGCCCCCGCCTCGGCGCTGTCCGCTTTCAGGAACTTCAGCCGCGCCGGCGTCGCAAAAAACAAATCCCGCACCTCAATCCGCGTCCCCCTGGCGCGCGAACACGGCCGCACCTCGCCCTTCGCCCCGCCTTTGATTCCCAGCTCCCAGCCGTTTTCCGCGCTTTCCTGCCGCGTCGTGATTTTCATCTTCGCCACCGAGGCTATCGACGGCAGCGCCTCGCCGCGAAACCCCAGAAACTGCACATTGAACAAATCGTCCGACGGCAGCTTGGACGTTGCGTGCCGTTCCACCGCCAGCGCCAGGTCTTCCGCATCCATGCCTTTGCCGTTGTCCTCAACCGCAATCAGCGTCTTGCCCCCGGCCTTGAGCGTTACCTCAATCCGCGTCGCCCCCGCGTCCAGCGCGTTCTCCACCAGCTCCTTGACGACGCTGGCGGGCCGCTCCACCACCTCGCCGGCG
>ERZ1107006.2543-NODE-2543-length-13115-cov-3.631317_pt1 | contig 13115 bp, 6 predicted proteins | sample MGYA00403696_ERZ1107006 | MGnify/ENA primary metagenome ERZ1107006 (study PRJEB35170, sample SAMEA104062441) | human gut metagenome | biome: human gut; feature: human-associated habitat; material: faeces | place: Denmark | collected 2012-08-13 ...
TCATCAACCCGAACGATATTGAAAGTATGACCATTCTGAAAGATGCTTCTTCCACCGCTATCTACGGTTCGCGTGCATCCAACGGAGTAATCCTTATCACTACCAAGAAAGGGACTTCGGACAAACTGCAAATCACATTCAGCACTACCAACTCCATTCAGACACGCACCAAACTGGCGGATATGTTAAGCTACGACCAATTTGTCAACACGATTCGGACACAAGGAACTTCTGCCCAGCAAGCTCTGTTGGGAACAGCCCGCACGAACTGGAACGATGAGATCTATCAGAATGCTTTCGGTACGGATAATAATCTGAGCGTCTCCGGAAAGATTGCCAAGAACTGGCCGTTCCGTGTGTCGGTAGGTTATTATAACCAAAGCGGTCTGCTACGCACTGATAATGCGGAACGCTATACGGGAAGCATTATGCTGACTCCCTCTTTCTTCAAAGACCACCTGAAGCTGAATATTAACGCCAAGGGTTCTATCAACAACAATACATTCGGCAATACAGACGCTATCTGGGCAGCCGCTACCATGAACCCGACCATTCCCGTTTATTCAGGACTGAATACCTTCGGCGGATACACGGAAGCGACAGACAACACAGGCGCCCCTGTCAACGGCGCCGTAATGAATCCCGTAGGACTTATCAAGATGAATGATTCTCAAAGTAACGTAAGGCGTTTTATCGGAAATGTCGATGCGGATTACCGTGTTCACTTCTTCCCCGATCTGAAACTGCACGCTACACTGGGCTATGACTACGCACAAGGTAAAGGTAGCGTATATGTTCCGGCAGAAGCGGCACAGAACTACAATACTTCCGGTCTGGATTACAGCTACGGCCCCGAAAAGAAGGAGAACCGTCTGCTTACCTTATATGCCAATTACAACAAGCTCGTCGAATCTATCAAGAGTAGCTTTGACGTGACAGCCGGTTACGACTATCAGTACTGGAAATCGACTACACCGCTTTATAGCGAAATGAACACGTTGGGAGAGATACAAAAGACATCCAAAGCGAAAGATGAGCGCCACGTGTTGCTCTCCTACTACGGCCGTCTGAATTATTCTTTCGATTCACGCTATATGCTGACTACGACTATCCGCCGGGACGCCACTTCCCGTTTCGCCAAAAATGTACGTTGGGGTACTTTCCCTTCGGTAGCTTTAGGCTGGAGAGTGACAGAAGAATCTTTCCTGAAAGACAATAAAGTATTGAGTAACTTGAAGCTCCGTGCCAGCTATGGTGTGACCGGACAGCAGGACGGTATCGGCAATTATAATTACCTGCCTATTTACACTCAAAGCCAAAACGGTGCGGAAGCCAGCATGGGTAACGGATACATTCATACCTACCGTCCCAGTTCCTATGTGCCCGATTTGAAATGGGAAACAACTACTTCCTGGAACGTCGGATTCGACTTCGGCTTCCTGAAAGACCGCATTACAGGTAGCTTCGACTACTACACCCGCCAAACAAAGGACTTGATTGCCACGGTTCCCGCCGCAGCCGGGACGACCTTCGATCGTAATATCACTACAAACGTAGGAAATGTAGACAGTCAGGGTATCGAATTCAGCATAAACGCAACCCCTGTTCAAACTAAAGACTGGAACTGGGATATCAGTTTCAATATGACATGGCAAAAGATGAAAGTAAAGAACCTGTCTCTCGTAGCCGGTGCTGCCGCAACTAATACTTCGGTCGGCCCTTATATTGACAGCTATCAGGTACAGACGTTGACCGAAGGATATGCCCCCTATATGTTCTACGTCTATCACCAGCTCTATGACGAAAAAACCGGGAAGCCCGTAGAAGGCGCTTATGTAGACCTTAACGGAGACGGAGAAATCAATACGGAAGATTTATACCGTTACCACTCTCCCGCTCCTGACTATATCCTCGGTTTCAGCACTTCCCTACGCTGGAAGAAATGGACGTTGAGCACCAGCCTGCGTGCCAATATCGGTAACTATGTTTACAATGCTATGGCTATGAATGCCGGAGCCTGGGAAACAGTGAGCTACAACTCTTATCAGTTGAACAACCTGTCGCGTAGTTATCTGAAAACCGGCTTCAAGTCCCGCCAATACTTGTCCGATTACTATGTGGAGAATGCTTCTTTCCTGAAAATGGATAATCTGTCATTGAACTATAACTTCGGGCAGATTTGTAAAGGATGCAGCTTGAATGTCAGTGCAATGGTTCAGAATGTATTCTGTATCACGAAATACAGTGGTGTAGACCCGGAAGTCCCCAACGGAGTGGATAATTCCTTCTACCCCCGCCCACGTACATTCTCACTTAACGTAGGTTTCAACTTCTAATTACTTTTAAAAACAAGCGAATCATGAAAAAGATATTATATACAGCTTTCTATTTTTGCAGCGCATTGCTGTTGAGTTCCTGTATAGGCGATTTGGACCAATATCCGCATGAAGACGAAACATCTTCCACGATCTACACAAGTGCCGATAACTATAAAGCCGTTTTAGGGAAAATATACGCTGCTATGGTAACCACCGGTCAGGAAAAGGGCGGTGATCCGGATTTGAGCAGTAACAGCGGTCAGGATTATATGCGTTGCTTCTTCAATCTACAAGAATGTGGAACAGATGAAGTAGCTTCTACCTGGCTGTCGGGTGATAACGTTACCGGTCTGACTTACTTGAGCTGGGACGCCAATGACCCTTGGGTATCGGATATGTACTATCGTATTTATTACAACATTGCATTATGTAACGAATTTCTTCGTAATGCTACGGATGAGAGCATTGCCCGGTTTACGGAACAGGAACAGACTGAAATTCGCCATTACCGTGCCGAAGCCCGTTTCATGCGTGCCTTGTTCTATTATCATGCAATGGATTTGTTCCGCAACATCCCGTTTGTAACAGAGAACGACCCGACTGTCGGCTATCTGCCACCACGCTACACGGCTGCACAAGTTTTCAGCTATATTGAATCGGAACTGACAAGTATCACAAGCGATATGCTCGACAGAGCCAACTGTCCTTACGGACGGGCTTCCCGGGGAGCTGCTTATACCTTATTGGCCAAGCTGTATCTGAACGCGGAAGTTTACATCAATACACCGAAATATACCGAATGTATCAGTGCTTGTAAAGAGGTTATCAAGCAAGGGTATTCATTGGAAGATGATTACAGCAAGTTATTCAACGCTGATAACGATAAACGTACTGCTAACGAAATCATCTTCACTTTGCCGGTAGACGCTACGCATACCGTTTCGTGGGGCTCTTCCACTTATATTGTCTGTGGTGCGGTTAGTAATACTTCGGATTTGCAGAAGCCGGAAGATTACGGAGTGAAAAGCGGTTGGGGTATGTTCCGTGTACGCGGAGAAATCCCCTCCCTGTTTACCGGAGAAGAAGATAAACGGGCCATGTTTTTCACTGATGGGCAAACACTGAACCTGGATAAGATTGACGACCAAAGTAACGGTTACTTTGTAGAGAAATGGACGAACCTGACGGATGCAGGAGAAACAGCTTCCAATACCGCAGACGGTGGCGTAAACACGGATTATCCTTTGTTCCGCCTGGCAGATGTATATCTGATGATAGCAGAAGCCTTTGTACGAGGTGGAAGCGGAACAACAGCAACGGAAGTTGTCGGTTATATCAACCAAATCCAAGAAAGAGCATACGGTGACGACAGCAACAATAAAAACGCAAGCCAAATCAATCTATCGTTTATTTTGGACGAACGCGCCCGCGAACTTTATTGGGAAGGACATCGCCGTACCGATTTAATCCGCTACGGAGTATTCACTACCAATGGTTACTTATGGCAATGGAAAGGCGGAGTAAAAGAAGGAACAGCGGTAAACAGCCGGTACAATATTTACCCGATACCGACTACCGAGTTAACCGCCAACCCGAACCTATACAATGAAAACTATTAATCACGCTTATTCGATACAACAATATGAAAAAAATAAATACCCTGTTGGCTTTACTCTCCGCACTCCTTTTATTAGGAGCGTGTGAGAAAGACGGAGAGAAATTCTATCTCTCCAGCCCGGTGGAGAGTGACTTAATCGGTTGTACTGACGGAAGCTACTGCCAAGCTTTACGCATTATCCCTTGCCTGGAGCGACCAGACATTGCAAATCAGCGACCCGAGATATCAAGCGACCAGCGGCATTCAAACTACCGTACAAGTATCCCGGTCTGAAGATTTTTCAGGCAGCATTATCGAATCTACGGAAAACGGAGTATCCAAAAGTTATACAGTCGCCGCTCTGAACATCATTGCTTACAAACTAAATGCACCGGCTGAAGAAGCCGCTCCTCTTTATTTCCGACTGGCAGGAAGCAATGGCAGCAACATCGCTCCTGTATATAGCAATACAGTGGCAGTCACAGTGACTCCTTATCCTATTGATATGCATTACGCCAGCATTATCAACAAGGGTAGCGGTCAAGATTCCGGTCAGGATTTCTATTCGGCAAATGCTGACGGACAATATAGCGGATTCTTCGGGGCAGCGGCTTGGGAAGGCATTTACGTACAGGAAGCAGACGGAACAACCTGGCATACAGCCCAATCCGGTGGAGTAGGAACTCCATTCTTGTTGACAACAGACGCAGCGGAAGGAACATGGGATATGTGGTTCCCCGGTCAGTCGGGATGTTATTTCGTGAATGTAAATACCGCTCAGAAACAATGGAACGCCTTACTGATACCCGAACTGAATGTAAGCGGCATAGAAGGTATCAATATGCAATACAGCCGTACAGATAACCAATGGAAAGGTGTATTTACGGGTACGGAAGGTACGAATATCAACATTCAACTTCAAGGAACAGGTAAGTTTTACAACAATACCAGTGTCAGCGGTTCCGATAATGCCATTGACGATACAAAAGCCAAAGATACCCCATTTGCTTTCGGTGGAACTGCCGGACAACTGACATTCAGTACAGGTGAGACTGCAACAGCTGGAAATATAACGGTAAGTGTTCCGGCTACGGGAGAATGTACGCTGGTTATTGACCTTAATAATCCCGAACAATGGACTGTTAGCGTTACGGAAGGTGGAAGTAGTGAACCTACTTATCCTTCTTATCTGGAAATGCAGGGTGTAGGAAACATGGATGGAAAGGGCTGGTTAGCTACATTAAACCCTGTTTACGACAATAGCGGCGAACATCACGGAAGTTATCAAGGTGTTTACCAAATGACTAATGGTTGGGATAATTTTAAGATTGTAGACCAAACAGCCGGTATCTGGTATGGATGCGACTCCAACGATGAATACAAACTGGCGGACGGCGGACAGAATATCTGGTTCCACCAGGAAGAATGTCGTACTTTCATTGTCACAGCCAGTCTGGCCGACATGACTTGGGGAGCAACAGAAATAACCCAAATCAATGTCTGTGGTGAGTTTAACAATTGGGATTTAAACAAAGATTTGATGACATACGATGAAACAAACAAAGTTTGGAAAGCCACCGTTATCATTGATAATCTGGGCAATAACTACGGTTTCTACTTCCTGCTTAATAATGCAGAAAACGGTTTGGTATGGAACTGGGCATTAAAGGGAAATAAAGAAAAACTATACTTGACCGACAGTAATGGAAGCGGAAGTATTGTTCCTGCTGAAACCGGTACTTATGCAATTACCCTTGACATTGCTTCCCTAACATTTACTATGGATAAACAATAATCAACAGAACATTATGAAACGATTTAAACAGATTCTATTCATAGCTTCCGCCCTACTTGGCGGAAGCCTTTTCACCGCTTGCAGCGATGACAATGACACACCGGTCTTCCCGGAAAAGGAAGAAGTAACTTATGATATGTCAGGTTTCGCCAGAGGAGCCGATGTCAGCTGGTTAACGGAAATGGAAAGTTCCGGATATAAGTTCTATACTGCCGAAGAAAAAGAACAGGAATGTATGTCCCTATTGCGTGATTTAGGAATGAATGCCATTCGCCTGCGTGTATGGGTAAATCCGGAGAATGACACTGATGATGTGAGAGGTTGGTGTAACAAAGGAGATGTAGTGCTCAAAGCATGGAGAGCCCATAACTTGGGCTACCGCATCATGATTGACTTTCATTACAGCGACCGTTGGGCTGATCCTTCACAGCAAGCTAAACCCCAAGCATGGGCAGATTACTCCGTAGAGCAATTGAAGCAAGCTATCGCCGACCATACGAAAGATGTACTCAGTGCATTGAAAGAGAAAGGTATTGACGTGGAATGGGTACAAGTGGGTAACGAAACACATCAAGGAATGTTGTTCCCTACCGGACAAACTACAAGTGAAGAAGGAAGGATTAATTTCGCATCATTTGTCACAGCGGGTTACGATGCTGTAAAAGAAGTCTATCCGGAAGCCAAAGTTATTGTTCATCTTGACCAAGGAAATAATGCCAGCCTGTACAATAGGATCTTCGGCTACTTACACGAAAACAATGCCAAATGGGACATCATCGGTATGTCACTTTATCCAGACATATCAACCGAAGACGCACACACACCGGACGACTGGGAAGCGATGAATAATGATTGTATCGCCAATATGAAAGCGTTAATAGCCAAATACAATACTCCGGTAATGATGTGTGAAATCGGTATTAGTTGGGATTACGAAGAAGCGGAAGCCTTCTATACAGACTTCGTTACCAAAGCCAAACAAGTAGACCAATGTCTGGGAGTATTTACCTGGGAACCTCAATGTTACGGTAACTGGAAAGGTTATAGTAAAGGGATGTTCGATGACAGTGGCAAACCCACCAATTCATTTAATGCTTTTAAGAGATAAATGAACATGAAACACCAAAAACAGTTAGCAACTGCACTTTTGTTGGCAGCTGCTTGCAGCCTGCAAGCACAGCGTAGCGAGACATTGCTCGAAAAGAACTGGAAATTCAGCAAAGGAGATATCAAAGAGGCCAGTCAGCCGGAGTTTAATGACACCCAATGGGAATCAGTCGTCCTTCCACATGACTGGGCTATCTTTGGTCCTTTCGATATGAACAATGATCTTCAGAATGTGGCCATCACACAAAATTTTGAGGAAAAGGCGTCTTTGAAAACAGGACGCACAGGGGGACTGCCTTATGTAGGTTCCGGCTGGTACCGTACTAGTTTTGATACTCCCGCCGACAAAGAAGTGACTCTGCTCTTTGACGGTGCTATGAGTGAAGCCCGCGTTTATGTGAATGGTAAGGAGGCTTGTTTCTGGCCCTTCGGTTACAATTCTTTCCATTGCAATGTCACTCCTTTCCTGAACAAAAACGGAAAGAGCAATACACTGGCCGTACGGCTGGAAAACCGTCCGCAATCTTCACGTTGGTATCCGGGAGCGGGCTTGTACCGCAATGTACACCTGATTGTTACTGATAGAATCCACGTGCCTGTATGGGGAACGCAGATTACGACTCCTCATGTCAGTAAAGAATTTGCAGCCGTACGCCTGCAAACGAGGATAGACAATGCCGGTGAAAAAACACAAATCCGCATGGAGACGGAAATTCTTTCCCCACACGGAAAGGTGGTTACCCGCAAAGAAAATACCGGCCGTATCAATCACGGACAGCCGTTTGAACAGAACTTCATCGTAAATGCACCTGAACTCTGGTCGCCGGAAAGCCCGTCGCTCTACAAAGCGGTTTCTAAAATCTATGCAGATAATAAGTTGGTAGATACCTATACGACCCGTTTCGGTATCCGCAGTATTGAATTTATCGCCGATAAAGGTTTCTACCTGAACGGAGAACACCGGAAATTCCAGGGTGTATGTAATCATCATGATTTAGGTCCGTTGGGAGCAGCTATCAATGTAGCGGCACTCCGCCATCAACTTACCCTTTTGAAGGATATGGGTTGTGATGCTATCCGTACATCGCATAATATGCCGGCTCCGGAACTCGTTGAATTATGTGATGAAATGGGATTTATGATGATGATTGAACCGTTTGACGAATGGGATATTGCCAAATGCGACAACGGTTATCACCGTTATTTCAACGAATGGGCAGAACGCGATATGATAAATATGCTTCATAATTACCGCAACAATCCTTGTGTAGTGATGTGGAGTATCGGTAATGAAGTACCTACTCAATGCAGTCCTGTCGGTTATAAAGTGGCCAAGTTCTTGCAGGATATCTGCCACCGTGAAGACCCTACTCGTCCCGTGACTTGCGGTATGGATCAAGTGTCTTGTGTGCTTGCCAACGGCTTTGCAGCCATGATTGACATTCCGGGACTTAATTATCGCACACAGCGTTATAAAGAATCTTACGACCAGCTTCCGCAGAACTTGATTCTTGGTAGCGAGACGGCTTCCACTGTCAGTTCACGCGGAGTCTACAAATTTCCGGTAGAAGAAAAGAAAGGTGCCAAATATGAAGACCACCAATGTTCTTCGTATGACGTGGAAGCATGTCCGTGGTCGAATATCCCGGATGAAGATTTCGCCTTAGCCGATGATAACCACTGGACTATCGGACAATTCGTATGGACAGGATTCGATTATTTGGGTGAACCTTCACCATATGATGTCAATTCATGGCCGAATCATAGTTCTATGTTTGGTATTATCGACCTTGCCAGTATCCCTAAGGACCGCTATTATCTCTACCGTAGCGTATGGAACAAAAATGCAGAAACGCTACATATCCTTCCTCATTGGACTTGGCCGGGACGCGAAGGTGAGGTGCCCCCGGTATTCGTATATACCAACTACCCTACTGCCGAACTGTTTATCAACGGAAAAAGCTACGGTAAACAAAGCAAGAATAACAGTTCTTTAAAGAGCCGTTACCGCTTAATGTGGATGGATGCCGTATACGAACCGGGCGAAGTAAAAGTTGTAGCCTACAATAAGGACGGAAAAGCAGTAGCGGAAAAGACAGTACGCACTGCCGGAAAGCCTCATCATATCGAACTGGTCAGCAACCGCAACGAACTGACAGCCGATGGAAAAGACCTCGCCTACGTCACTGTGAAAGTGGTAGACAAAGATGGTAACCTCTGTCCTACCGATAGCCGCCTGATTCACTTCTCCGTAAAAGGAGCCGGTAAGTTCCGGGCTGTTGCTAACGGCGACCCTACCAATCTGGAACAATTCCACCTTCCGAAGATGCACGCTTTCCATGGAATGTTGACAGCGATTGTACAGGCAGGAGAGATTGCCGGAGATCTTGTACTGACTGCCAAGGCAAGTGGAGTGAAAACCGGAACAGTCCATCTTCAGGCAAAATAAAAGGGTAGAATTATAAGAAATAGAGAAATCCATCCTACCCTATACTATTATTTAGGCACAGATTACCCTGTTGCTTTATGCAATCATAGTTCTAAAACCGTGTAATCTGTGCCTAAAATATTAAAGTCGATTATTTACAGATAAATGTCACTAGCAATCCCTTATGGTCTGTCGGCCACACATCAAGCGGTACTATGAATTCATCTTTTGATGTTTCCTCTACACGTTGAGAGCGGACAATAGATTCTTTCGGACCAAACAAAACGGCTTTCTTTGCTTTCAATCCTTTTCCTTTATAGAAGATAAAATCAATACGATCCCGTTCGTCCGCTTTAGGAGCCCATGTTATCTTTTCCGGAGTTTTTGCCAGGTTATCCGAAGGATAGGTAAATCCCGGATGCGTCAGAGGATTGGGATAAATCTTACGGTAGCTGTCAATAAAGCCAGCTTCTTCCAACAAAGTGGTAACTGTCCAGGGTACAACAAAGCCGTTGTGGTCGTACAAGTTCTTATTTTTCTCAATCCAATCGCGATGGGAAGGTTCGTTGAAGTCCCCTCCCACGATCACCCGATAGCCGTTTGCAAGGTCTTTCTCAGCCTGGGCGATAAACATACGAATCGCATCATCCCGCTGAGAGGCTACATTGACTTTCATAATTTCATCTACTGACGCCGGCAGTGGAATTTCTTTCCAGGTAGAGCCGTCATAGCCACGGGCGTTATAATATGCACAGTCCAGATAATCCAGGTGGGCAGTATAAACCGCTACCTTCTTTCCGTTCACGGAACTTGTTAGACGATAAATACTTCCATGGTCATTCTTTTCCGGAAAAACCGTCAAAGAGTCCGTGATAGGATGCTTGCTTAGTAAACCGGTATCATAAGTATAAAAAGAATAATACTTCAGTCCCTTTTCCTGAAGTGAAGCGCACACACGTGCCGTGAAATTCGTTTTATTGTAATTCCTCACCTCACTGAAAGTCACAAAGTCAGGCTTCAGACGGACTATCTCATTGATAATAGCATCATATCCGCCTGGTATCATGGTACCTTCCTGCCATACATTCCATTGCAACACTGTAAATTCATTACTCTTTTGTGCCTTCACAAAAACAGAAACCAGCAACAAAATAGCCGGTAATAGTAGTCTTTTTAATCGCATTTTTTTATATTTAAAGATGAATAATAATCAAATAGCTTTCCAAAAGGATTGGAAGTCACGATATTTACCGTAGCACACCAATTCATCCCCTTCTTCTACTTTCTCGTCCCCCGGAAGTTCATTCTTCACATGAAGCTCCATTAAAGAAATACCCAGACAATTAGTTACTTTATCCGCCCGCTTCAATCCGATTAGTTTTAAGTGAAATTCTTCGTCCAGATTCAACTCATTGACAAAGTATCCTACAAACTTTTTCGGGACTGTAAACTTGACGACATAATATTCCGAATCGACACGGAAAGCTTCCACGCTTGTTCCAAAATCCAGCAGTTGCACCAGACTGCGGGCCGCATCTTCTTCCGGTGTCAATATCTTCTCCAAGCTGAATGCTTCAAGCACGGCTTTATGCACCATATCAATGGCACGGGCATAGATATGAGCAACCTTCTTTTGTTTCAGCAAAGCAACCACACGCACCGATGCGCCGAAATTCTCACCTATGGCGACAATCACTATATCGACACTGTTCAGAGGAAGCACGGACAAAGCCTGTTCATCCGTTGCATCAATCACAAATGCAGTAGCAACCTTATCTTTTATACTATCTACGCGGCTTTCACTAATATCCGCACCAATAATCTCGTGTCCCAGTGCCGATAACTCTTCAGCCAACACACGACCGTAGTTTCCTAAACCGATAATAATGTACTTCATATCTTTAGTTTATGATAATGTTATCACTCGGATAACGGTATTTTGTATTCTTTTTCTGTTTGATAATTCCCAGCATTAACGTTATCAAGCCCACACGCCCGATAAACATCAACAACGCCACTAACAATTTACTTGCATCACATAAATTAGGTGTCAGATTCAGACTAGAACCTACCGTACTAAGCGCCGACACACATTCGAAAGTCAATGCCATTAGAGAGGCTTGCGGTTCCAGTATACTTAATATAAAGATAAAAAGAAACAGTACGCCCAACGACATAACCACTGTCGCATTAGAACGACGGATAGAATCATGAGAAAGTTCCCTTCCGAATACCTCCACCCGTTCCGAGCCACGCAACACGGCCACAAGATTCAGGACAACCACTGCAAAAGCATTCACTTTCACCCCACCGGCAGTAGATTGAGCACCACCACCAATCCACATCAGCACTAAATAGACCAACAAAGTCTGTACACTCAAAGAAGCTAAATCAACACTGCTGAAACCAGCCGTCCTCGGACAAGTAGCATTGAAGAAAGCCTGCGTCCACTTATCTGCAACAGGCATACCGGCAAACGAAGCATTCCACTCAAAAGCGGCAATCGCCAATGTGCCGGTTACCAAAAGCAGAAATGTCATAATCAACACAATCCTCGTATTCAGATTATACAAATGCGACACCTTATGCCTTTCTAACTTGCGCGTACGTACAAACTTCCAGAAATGACGCAAATGATACAGTACAATATCTTTGAAATTAACCAGAATAGGAAAACCGATACCTCCCAGAATAATCAGAAAAGAGACGGAAATAAACAGCCAGTTATGGTTGGTCATTACCATAGAGTTTCCCAAATTACCGGAAAGTGTAGAGAAACCTGCATTACAAAAAGCGGAAATAGAATGGAAAGCAGCAAAAGCCAGTTCGCCTTCCAAAGTCATTCCAAGTGTTCCGTGGATGCTGAACCAGATAGAAATCATGCCGATACCTTCAATCACCAATGTAAATCCCAAGATATATAATAACGTGGACAATAAGGAGCCAAGCGAATTGGAGCTAACCATATCACGTACCACTAACTGATTGTAAAGAGAAGTATTTCCCATAAAGAACATAGCGAAGAAACTGGTCAATGTCATTACACCTAATCCTCCTACCTGGATCAGCAGGATGATAACAACAAGTCCGCCGGTAGTAAATGTAGTCGATACGTCAACGGGCACCAGCCCCGTCACACATACCGCACTGGTAGCCGTAAACAATGAATCCACCCAGGTAATGCCATTCACCGTGCATCGTGGCAACATCAATAACCCCGTACCAATCAGAATGATAGCCAAAAAGCTGACTGCCAATATCAGAGAAGGATTAGTGCGACGCCCCAACAAACGGACCAGTCCGTTGGACAAATTCAGAAAAGAAAAAATTAGTAATAAGACAAGATGATAAAACTTCCCGTCCAGAAACTCCCAAAATTGCAGGATTGCCCCTTCTTCTTCCGGACGGTGGAAAATGACCGGTATCAAAGTCAGATACAGCAAACCGCTCAAAATCCAGGCCAACCGCCGGTATTGTTTCTTTGTACTTCTATATTCAAGTGAGATATGAAGAGTCACATCAACCAGAAAAATAATCCATACAGCCTTATACAGGACCTGAATTTTCGCCACTTCATCAACCGATAGCGGAAAGCCATGTTCGTAAATCACTCCGACGATCAACAACAAAGACGCCAGATAAGTAAGTGCTTCTACTAAACCCAATAAGATACGTACATAAGGTTTCAGTAGTTTGTTCTGATACAACAAAAACTTATGATAAATCTTCATATCGCATTTTTTATATAATGCCGTGCAAACTTAACTAAAATAACAATCGAATCCGATTCTTTGTTGACAAAAACATCCGAATATTAAAAATTTTGTCTACATTTGGCAGCGGAAAACTAAAAAACCACAATATTATGAG
>ERZ1107006.2555-NODE-2555-length-13075-cov-4.312289_pt1 | contig 13075 bp, 9 predicted proteins | sample MGYA00403696_ERZ1107006 | MGnify/ENA primary metagenome ERZ1107006 (study PRJEB35170, sample SAMEA104062441) | human gut metagenome | biome: human gut; feature: human-associated habitat; material: faeces | place: Denmark | collected 2012-08-13 ...
TGTCAGCTTACGCTGACATCCCCCTTTTCAAGGGGGACTTTTCTAAAACAATTACCGTAGGTGCGAACATTGTTCGCCCGTCAATCTTTTCTTATTCCGGTAAACGATATCCCAGGTCTCACTTCCGAAACCCGTCCGGCGGAATCGCTCGTTTCTCTCGCTGTCCGCCTTGGGCTTGCAAACGCTTTTGTTTGCCTTTTCTTGTATGTGCTGTGTTGATATTCCGGGTGTTTGTTTTGGGGATGGTTTTTGCTTTGATACAGCGTTTGCTGCGCTTGTTTCTCTTTTGCTTTCCTGTGCGAAATTGACACAAGGAGATGTTCTTCTTTTTTTCTTTACTAAAAAGAAAAAAAGAAGCAAAAAAAGAAAAGATCTCGCCTACCCTTGTTCGGAACGGCAGTGTATGCCACGACTGGCAGTGTTTTCACAGCTTACCAGAAACATAAATCCCCCGGAGGGGTAACAGGCGGCTGCCGCCGCCGTAACACTGCCTTTCTTGAACGCTAAATTGGGGGAAGGGTCAGCGGCAACCTGCCGCTAGTTGCGCAGCTGGATCGGCATTAACAGGAAGGTAAAGCTTTCGCCCTGCGGCGGCACCAGCTTTGCCACACGGTTTCCGCCGCTGAGCTGGATCTTTACCTTGTCACAGTCTGCCGCACGCACTGCGTCCAGCAGAAAACGGTTGTCAAATCCAATGGTCACATCCGGACCGGTAATGTCTGCCGGAATCTTGTCGTTGATCTCGCCGATGCCCGTCTTGCACCATACGCCCAGGCTGCCGCCGGAGAAGGTGCAGCGCACCGGCGCATTGTACTTGCCGCTAATGAGCAGAGAGCAGCGCTCCAGGCAGCGTGTCAGTTCGCTGGTGTCCAGCAGGATCTCCGTCTCAAAAGAGGACGGGATGCTGCTCCGGTAGTTGTGGAATTCGCCCTCCAAAAGCCGGGAAAATACGGTGTAGCCGTTGAATTCGAATACCACGTGCCGGCGGTCTGCGGAAATGGTGCAGAGTTCTTCGGCGTCGTCGTGGAGCATATTTGCCACCTCCAGCAGGGTCCGTTTCGGTACCACAAAGCGGTAGTTTTCCGCACTGGAAATGGGTTCCTGGCGCACTGCCAGGCGATAGCCGTCAATGGCTGCCACGTGCAGGGTGTCGCTCTCTACCTCGAACAGCTCACCTGTCAGCACCGGTTTTGCCTCGCTGACAGAAGTGGCGTAGCTGGTCTGCCGGATCATGGAGTTCAGCACCGGCTGTTCGATCTGCATACCTGCCGCCAGATCCAGACTGGGCAGCGCCGGATATTCCTCAGAGGACATGGCGGAGATCTGGAACTCTGTGGCATCGCAGAACAGCTTTACCACATAGTTGTCGTCCACCTCCATGGTGACCACGTCGCCGGAAAAGCGGCGTACCGCCTCGCTCAGCAGCCGGGGCAGAATGACAAATTCGCCGGAGCAGTCGGATTCAACCTCGATACTCCGCTGAATGCCGAATTCCAGGTCATAGCCCGTCAGTTCCAGATTGTCGTGATCCAGGCGGAGCTTCAGCCGCTCCAGCGCCGGGATCGTGGATTTTTGAGAGACGCCCTTTGCCACGTGTGTAATGGCGGTGTAAAACGTCTGTCTGTCACAAGTAAATTTTAACATGAATCTCTTCCTTTTATGATAAGCCGCACGGGACGGGCTTTCCACAGCCTTGCCGCATCGGCTGAAAATTACAATTTTTCTGCCGCGTGATTTTTCCGGCAGTTCTGAAAAGCAGAACTTGATTCTGCCCGATTCTTTCTGATCGGAATGCCGCTGCCGTCTTGTTCCGCCTGGGAAGACAGGAAATCTGACGCAGTTTCTGTGCTTTTTGCAGATGTGTCCGCTCTGGAGAAACAATTTCAAATTGTACGTCTCCGGGAGACACCGCCTTATTCGAGAAAAGAGGCAGCGAAGCTGCACAAAGAAAGAATAGAAAGATAAAAAAGATATAGTAGTACTAGTAGAGACCCCGGAAAAGTGGAAACCCAGCTTTTTACCGGAAATTCCGGGGACTTTTTCCCCACAGGACATTCGTGGAAAGAATCCGGAAAAGTGGAGAAGTTTTTTCTGCGTGGAAAAGGGGAAAGATTGTGGAGTGGAAAGGGAAAGTTTGTGGAGAATTTCGTGGAAAACCCTGCCGCATGGTGTCGTACTTTGCACAGGTTGTGGAAATCTCATTCCACAATCCTCCACAGCAGATTCCACACCGCAGATTTTCCGGCGATGCAAATGAACTGCTGAGATGGGATTTTTTCTCTCTTTGAGTTTTCCACACGCTGTTGAAACTGATGTGGAAAACCGGAGCAATCCTGTTGATTTCCTGTTGGAAAGGGCATTTGGCGCATGGAAACGCACCGGAAACCCAGATGCGCTCCTGTCCGCCGGAAACGCCGCCGGCACTGCATTGAAAACGGAAATCTGTAGGGGCGAACATGGTTCGCCCGTGACTCCTTTGTCAAGTCTCCTTGAAAAGGCACCCATAGGATGTGCCTTGCGTTGAGCTGGAAAGCCGTAGGCTTGACTGAGGGGTGAATCCCCCTTTTCAAGGGGGACTTTGTTTCCCTTGACTGAGGGACTCATTTTCTTGTCAACCGTGCCTATGGACTTTTCGTATCACATATGTTATAATAGATACATTCTACAGAAATACAGGGATGTCCTGTGTGTGAAAGGACTTATTTCATGAAACGTGTCGTTTTTCTCGGTGCAGCGGCGGCAACGCTGGTGCAGTTTACCAAATATGACTTGACCGCACTCCAGACGCTGGGCTGCGAGATCCACATGGTCTGCAATATGCAGAACGGCAATCTCTCAGAGGCTGCGCTCCACGAATACAACCAGACTTTTCCCCAGCTGCACTGGCACGACCTGCCGTTTGCGGACAGCGCCGCCGCACTGCGCCGCAACCACCAGGCATACCAAAAGCTTTTGCCGCTGCTGAAAGAACTGAAACCCGATCTGCTCCACTGTCACGGCACGATCGCCGGACAGTACGGCCGCCGTGCGGCGCAGGAGCTGGGCATTCCCGTGTTTTACACTGCCCATGATTTCCGGGTGTTTCACGGCTGCCTGCTGGCAGAACGGGTGTATTTCTCGGCGGTGGAACGCAAATACCGGAAAGCGACAGAGGTGTTCTTTGCCGTATGTCCCGAAGATGCCGCTTATGCGAAAAAGCATCTGAACCAGGCGGAGGTAGTCTCTCTGCCGGATGTGGGGCTGGACTGCGACAAATACGCCATGCCGGAGCGCAGCCGGGAAGTGGTGCGAAACGAACTGGACATTCCCCAGGATGCGGTGGTGCTGCTCTCGGTGGGAACGCTCCGGATGCAGAAACGTCTCCGGGTGATCCTCCAGGCAATGGCACGCCTGCGGAACCGGGAACAGCTGCACTATGTGATCTGCGGCGAAGGACCGGATATGCCGTTTTTGCAGAAACTGACTCGTCAGCTGCATCTGGAAGAGCGTGTCCACCTGCTGGGCTACCGGACGGATATCCCGGATATGCTGGGCGCTGCGGACATTTTCTGTATGCCGTCCCGGCGTGAGGGCTGCGGCATGGCGGCGCTGGGCATCGGCATCTGCCGGTTCCTGCCCGGGTGGCTGGGTGCGGCCCCGTCTTTGCAGGGCAATGCTTCGGCCTACTTTGGCATCTGGTCCGCAGCCCTGCCGTTCAGCATGGCCATGGGGATGTACTCCGCCATGCTGCGGGCCACGGGTGACGCCCTGACGCCCAGCCTTATCAGCGTGCTGGTCTGTGTGCTGGACGTGGTGTTCAACTTCTTCCTCATCAACCCCACCCGGCAGATCCTGCTCTTCGGCCAGAGCGTCACAGTCTGGGGTGCCGGCCTCGAAGTCCCGGGTGCGGCGCTTGGCACAGCGCTTTCCACGGCCATCGGCGGTCTGCTGGCGCTGGGCGTCCTGCTGCTGCGGGACGGCCCGCTTTGCATCCGAAAGCCCGGCAGCTGGCGCATCACCTCCGCCTGCCTGCGCAATCTCTGGCGGGTGGGTACACCGCTGGCCGCTGAGCGTGCGGCCCTCTCGTCGGCGCAGGTGCTGCTCGTCCGTATCGTCTCGGGCCTCGGCACGGTGGCCATCGCGGCCAACAGCCTCGGCGTCAGCGCCGAGGGCCTCTGCTATATGGCAGGCTACGGCATTCAGGACGCCTCCATCGCCCTCATCGGGCAGGCCGTCGGCGCACACCGCCGGGACATGGCGAAGCGGTTCGCCTGGCTCTGCACCATGATGGGCATCGGCATCATGGCACTGTCCGGCGCGGGGCTCTGGCTCTTCGCCCCGGCCCTTATGGGCATCTTCACGGCAGATGCCGCCGTCATCGCGCTGGGTGCGCAGGTGCTGCGCATCGAGGCTTTTGCCGAGCCGATGTTCGGGGCCAGCATCGTAGCAAGCGGCGCGATGCAGGGCGCAGGCGACAGCACAGGCTGCTTCCTGCTGAACCTGTTCAGCATGTGGGGCGTCCGGCTCACCCTCGCCTTCCTGCTGGCTCCCCGGCTGGGCCTCGTGGGCGTCTGGGCCGCCATGTGCATCGAGCTCTGCATCCGGGGCGCGCTGTTCCTCATTCGGCTTGCAAGGGGCAAGTGGCTCGATAAGGGAGCGTTACAATAAACAAAATGGGCATGTGCCGGCGGCACATGCCCATTTTGTTGATTCAAATTTACTTCCGGCCATGCAGGATGGGAGACAGGGGCTTATAGATGACCATGCAGAGCACGGCGTCCAGCAGACCCTTGACCAGCGTGAAGGGCAGGTTGAAGATGACGAGGCACTTCATGAGGCTGTCGGCAGAGGGCAGGATGGCCTGATACATGCCGAGGATGGCTTCCAGCGGCATATGGTAGAACTCCACATAGGCCGGGTAGGTGATGAAGTAGTTGGAGGGTACACTGAACAGGGCCATTGCGGCGGCACCCGCCACCGCGCCGAGGATGGCGGTCTTGCGGCTCTTATGATGCTTGTAGATGAAGCCCGCCACAGCGGAGAAGACAGCGCCCAGCATAAAGTTGCACAGCTCGCCGACACAGGCAGTGCTGGTACCCTTGACGACGATGTGGAGCAGGTTCTTCATGAAGCTGATGACCACGCCGTACACCGGGCCGAGGGCGAACGCGCCCAGCAGGGCGGGCAGGTCGGAGAAGTCCATCTTGACGAAGGACGGGATGAGCATCGGGACGGGGAACTCGATGAACATCAGGATGAACGCTACTGCGCTGAGCATGGCGGCAACGGTCAGGTTGTGGGTCGTATCTTTTCTCATAATTTTCCTCCCGGGGCGGCTGCCCCATTCAAATAAAGACTGGAAAGCCCTTTTCTCGCTCGCTGGAACCGGGAAGACAAATGAAAACGCGCCCTGCCATAGCTTACACTATAACAGGGCGCGCACAAACAAATCAAATTGCCTGCCGTTTCTTGCATCCGGACTATACCGTTGGCCCCGGAGTCTCACCGGGTCAGCACTCTTTGGGAGTGGTCGCGGGCTGTACCGCCAGTGGGGAATCGCACCCCGCCCTGAAACGAACTTTCTTCGCAGAGTATAACGCGGCAGGTTTGTCTTGTCAAGCCCTTTTATGCATTTTTTAACAAGCCTTTCCCGATTTGCACCGCTGGCTATAATATGATATACTGATTTTATTATTCGTCAGGAAGGTATCTGTTTCTATGCTTTTCACCATCAACGATCTCGGCTTTTCCATCGCCGGACTGCTGCTGGAAGGCTGGCTGGCCTTTGCAGCCCGGTGCGTCTGTGCGCTGGCCCTGCTGTTCATCGGCTGGGTCGTCAGCCGCTGGATGCAAAAAAGCCTCTTCCCCCGCCTGCTGAAACGCAGCTGGCACTTTGCCTTTACGCACCCCCTGCTGGAAAGCTTTGCCCGCCCGGCGGCCCGCATCGCGTGGTACACCGGCATGTATCTGGCTCTGCGCAGCCTGCCTTGGGCCATCCCCGGCCTTGCGGCCCTGCTGCTCAAAGCCTATCGGATGATGCTGGTCTTCCTCATCGGCACCGGCTTCTACCACGCTTCCGGCATCGCGGCTCTGCTGCTGGCCTCGTCCAGCGAAGAAGTCCGCACCAACCGCACCCTGCTCACCCTGCTGGATAAAGTCTACAAAGTAGCCGTCGTCGTGCTCTGCGGCGCGACCATCGCACAGGAAAGCGGCCTGCCCGTGGGCAGCGTCGTGGCCAGTGCCGGTCTTATCGGCCTTACGATCTCTCTGGCCGCACAGGATATGGCCAAGAATTTCTTCAGCGGCGTGGTCATCCTGCTGGACAAGCCCTTCTCCATCGGTGACTGGATCACCGTCGGCGACGTGGAGGGCGAAGTGGTGGACATCAACTTCCGCTCCACGAAAGTCCGGGCCGTGGATAACTCCATCTACATCCTCACCAACAGCACCGTCAGCAGTGCCACCATCAACAACGCTACCCTCCGCAACAGGCGGCTCTACCGCTTCACGCTGGGCGTCACCTACGACACCACCCGGCCCCAGCTGGAAAAGCTGATGGCCGACCTCGACGCCATGCTCAAGGCCAGCCCCGACACCTACGAGGACACCGCCTTTGTCCGGATGACCGGCTTCGGCGACTCGAGCATCAACCTGATGGTCTCTGCCTATCTGCGCACCGCCGACCTCGGCGTGTTTTTGCGGATGCAGAACGATCTGAACCTCAACATCATGGACGTGATGAAGGCCGACGGCGTGGATTTCGCATTTCCCTCCACGACGGTCTACCTCGCAAAAGAGAACTGACAGCAAAAAAGCCGATGCAGCTGCATCGGCTTTTTTGCTACAGCGCAATATCCAGCGCCATCATGAGGGCGAAACCCAGCACCACGCTGATGACGCCCGCCGGTTCGTCCTGCTCCACGGCTTCCGGTATCATCTCCTGCGCCGTCACGCAGACCATGCACCCGGCGGCGGCGCTCATGAGCCACGGCAGAGCCGCGCTCACCCAGCCCGCGAGGCCCAGCGCCAGCAGCGCCCCCAGCGGCTCCACGAGGCCCGACGCCGCACCGGCGCAGAAGGCTTTCCGTCTCCCCTGCCCGGCCTGCGCCAGCGGCAGGCTCACCGCCGCGCCTTCCGGGATATTCTGCAAGCCGATGCCCAGTGCAAGGGCCAGCGCCCCGCTGACGGCCTCCGGCTCACCCTGCAGAGCCAGCGCCGCCGCAAGTCCCACCACCATGCCCTCGGGCAGATTGTGGAGGGTCACGGCCAGCACCACCCGGCCCATCCGGCCATGCTCTTTTGACCCGGTGTGCATCAGCCGCCCGGCAGCCTCTTCCAGCCGCAGCAGGCCCACAGCACCCAGCACCAGCCCCGCCGCCGGGGCCAGCCAGACCGGCAGCGTCCCGGCCTCCGCCCTCTCGATGGCAGGCAGCAGCAGGCTCCACACGCTGGCGGCCAGCATGATGCCCGCCGCCATGCCGCAGAGCATCCGCCGGGTGCGGGGCTCGTCGGCCCGACGCACCAGAAAGACCCCCGCCGCTCCCAGCGCCGTACAGAGCGCCGGCAGCAGCAGGATGATCGCTGCAAACAGATAGACGTTCACATTGCATTCCCCCTTCCCACCGATGTATGCGGCGGAAAGGGGGAATGTTCAGCTCTCCTCAAAAATCGCTGTCGTCTGCGCTGTCATCCGAGAAATCGCTCTCGAAAGCATCTTCATATCCGGGGAGAATTTAGGCTGGGAGAGGGTGCAACCGGTCCGTTTCTGACGCACAAAAAGACTGCCGTGCATCGTCTTTCTGCACGGCAGTCTTGTCAAATCGGATCTTCAGTTTCGGTAGCAGCGGTCCTGGCCTACCAGCCAGTCCTCGCACAGGCGCTCGGCCTCTTCCCGGCTGCGGCTCACGCAGCGGAACAGCTGCCCTTTCAGCGAGCAGTAAGAATAGCGAACCTTCGGCACTCCATTTGCATCCCGGAATGATTCCCATCGTTCCTGTCCCGGCATCAAATAGCTTTGTTCCATAGCTTTCGCGCTTCCTTTCCGGCTGCTCCGGCAGCACAACGTGTTTATTTTATCACGTTTTGGCCGGGAGGGCTATTCGCTCTTTCCACAAAAAGCGCTCTGCATTTTATGGGAGAATGTGCATTGACAAACCGCGATTCAACAGTGTTTCTTTTTCTTCCAGACAAAATACCCGGCGTATAGGACGAATGCCGCCAGCGCTGCCAGCGAGACTTTGCTGGCCAGGGAATAGCCGTCGGCCTGATAGACGAAGTCGATGGTGTTCTCCCCCGCCGGGGCCAGGACGGCCATCAGCCCCTCGTCCACCCGGATGACATCAGTCTCTTCGCCGTTGACGTAGGCCGTGAATCCATCGTCGTACGGTACGGAGAAGAAGACAAGGTCGTCTTTTTTCAGCGTGATCTCCGCATGGAAGCCGGAGTTGGTCATCTGGAAGGTGCTGCAGGCCGAGGCGCGGCGGTCGGCGCAGTCAGAGACGTAGGTGTCGTACCACAGGTCGTCCAGCTTTGCGTCAGGCAGCTTCTTGAGGTACTTGCCGTAGGTCTCGGCGTCCTCTTCGCTGAGCACCAGCGCCCGCATCAGGAGGTTCGCGCGGGTATTTTTAACGGTCGTCTCGTAGGACTCCTCCGTAATATAGTAGTCGTAGGTAAAGCCCATGGGAACGTAGTTCTCGTTCTCGTAGAGCATGAAGCCGTCTTTGGTGTCGTAGTAGCTCCATCCGTCGTCCGCAGCGGCGAGGAAATCTTCCTGCTTTTCGGGCGTGGTGATGAGGTACTTGACGCTCAGCAGACCCCGCAGGGCGTAGTTGGAGAGGTCCGGCTCACTGCGGACATCCCGCTTGACGCCCAGTGCCGGGTAGAAGCTGAGGATGCTGGGCGCGGCCGTGCTGCCGAAGTATTGCAGGCTGCTCTTGTCGAGCCAGAGGCCGAGGTTGTCGTGGGTCTTGTAGGTATCCACGCGCCAGTCGCCCTCGGGCAGGTCATCCTTGAGCTTGATGGCGGAGGTGTACTGCTCCACAAGGTCGCTGTCGGTGTGCCACTGGCCGAACTTGCCGATGCCGATGTGTACCATACCGAACGCGCAGGCAAAGGCCAGCACCACTGCCGTCATCCGACGGGCAAAGGCCCTGCTCCCCCGCCAGCGGCGGCAGAGCAGGCGGTACAGGATAAGACCGCCGATGCCGAAGCTCAGGACGGCGGCATACTGGCCGGGATTCTGCAGCACACCCAGCGACCATTCTTTGGTGTCGCCGTCCTGCACCGGCACCAGGGCAAACGCCAGCGTCGCAACCATCAGCCAGCCGATGCCCTGGACCGGGGCGTCCAGCTCGTCGGCAGAGATGTCGGGGCTTTCCAGCGCACTGGCCGTCATGGCGCAGAGGATGAGCACCGGCATATAGTACCACCGGGCGTAGTAGCTGGAATTGAGGGCGTAGAACGCACTGTTGAGCACCGGCACCAGCGCAAAGATGGCGCAGGTGGCGACGATGCGCTTTTTGCTGTCGCCCTTCCGCGCCCGCCAGTAGGCCATCGCGCCGGCCAGACTGCACAGGGGCAGATAGGCCGACATGCTCGTCCACTTGATGATGCCCTCCGACCAGATGGAGGTGATGTAGGGCGAATCGGGCGGTAAGATCCAGCTCAGCAGGATGGCCAGATACTGCTGCACCTTCGAGTAGGTCAGAAAGCCCCAGCCCGACGACAGGTCGATGGTGCGGGGGTTCTGCAGAATGCTGAGTACCGCCGGCCAGAGCAGGACGAAGCCCAGAGCCGCGCCCAGCAGGCTCTCAAAGGCCAGCCGGACGAAGAGGCGGACATTCATCGGGAAATCTTTCGTCGTCAGCTTGCAGATGAAGTAGATGACGAGGAAGAGGACCTGTCCGATGAAGAAGAAGTAGTTGTTGAGCAGATTGACCCCCACCCAGAACGCGAAGAGGCCGTAGTGCTCTTCCTGCTCGTAGAGCGTTTCGTCCAGCGCCCAGAGCATCCACGGGAAGAGGGCCACCACGTCGATAAAGTGGTTGAAGAAGACATTGTAGATGCTGAAACCCGAGAAGGCATACAGGCAGGCGCCCAGCACCGCGTGATCGGAGCGGCGGACATAGCGGCAGAGGTAGCGGTAAGCGCCGCCGCCCGCCACGGCAAATTTCAGCACCAGCAGCGGCACCATGAGGTAGGGCAGCCAGTTCTGGGGGAAGATGAGGGACAGCCAGAAGAAGGGCGAACCGTACAGGTAGAATGAGTAGGCGTTCATCGCGCCGCTGCCCAGGTCGGTGGCCCAGGAGAAGGTGCTGCGGACCGCGCCGGCCATGCCGTCCGGGTAGCCTGCCCCCTTGATAAAGCCGTTCATATAGCGGTAGAAGCTGATCTGCTGGCTGTTGAAATCGCCCGCGTAATGAAAAAAGCCGCCGTCGATGATATAGAACGGCAGGAAGAATATCGCCGCCGTCAGCGCACAGAGCAGCATGGTGCGGAGCATCTGGTCCCGCCGCCCCGGCATATTGAGCAGCCGGGCATTTCCGGCCTGATTTTTTGAATCGTCCATTGTCTATCCTCTTTCCCCGCCCGGAGGGGCGGCACAGGCCCATCGCCTGCATCGTTCTCGCGTTCCAGTATAGCACGCGGCTGTGTGGAAAAAAAGAATTTTTGTGTTTTGCTTGACATTCGCCCGCCGGGCGGGTATAACCCTCTCAAAGACACTTCAAGGAGGCCGACATGAAGCTATACCCGTTCAGCGCCCTTCTGGCGCGGATGAAGTACATCACCCGGTGGAGTCTGATGCACTCCACCCGCCCGGAATCCCTCAGCGAGCACACCTGCGACACTGCCCTGCTGGCCCATACCCTCTGCCTCATCGCGCGGCGGTACACCGGCACGCCCTGCCGCCCCAAGACGGTGGCGGTGGCGGCGCTCTATCACGATGCGCCCGAGATCATCACCGGCGATATGCCCACGCCGGTCAAGTACAGCAGCCCCGGCCTGCGGGACGCCTACAAGGCGCTGGAGGCCGAGAGCGTGCGCAGCATGACCGGCCTTTTGCCGGAAGAACTGGGCGAAGAAATTTCTCCCTTCATCTCCGGCGAGCTGCTCACCGCCGAAGAAAAGCGGCTGCTGAAAGCCGCCGACCGGCTCAGCGCCCTCATCAAGTGCATGGAGGAGCAGCGCAGCGGCAACCACGAATTTGACGCCGCGCTTCGTCAGCAGCGGGAGGCACTGGAAGGGATGCACTGCCCCGAGGCCGACTGGTTCATGGCGCACTGCCTCCCCTGCTTCACCCAGAACCTCGACGAGCTGACCCGCAGCGAATGATCACGGGAAGGGGACTTCCCGCACGTCGTCCGGGTCCAGCCCGGCCTTGCGCTGCTCTTCGAACACCGCCGCAATAAGCTCGTCCAGGTCTTCCAGACGGGACAGGGTGCAGCAGTAGCGGCGGAGGGCGGCAGCGCCCTTGAGGCCCTTCATATAGTGTATCGTCTGGGCGCGGGCCTGAGGCATGGCGGTATATTCGCCCTTCTGTTCCACCATCTCTTCCACCTGACGGCGGAGGGCGTTCATCCTGGCCTGCAGGTTCGGCTCCTTGGGAGCCGGCAGGCCCTCGATGGCGGCGTTCACCCGCTCGAAGAGCCACGGGTCGCCCAGCGCAGCACGGGCGATCATGACGCCGTCGCAGCCGGTGCGCTGCATCATCTCCACGGCGTCTTCTGCCGTGTGGATGTCGCCGTTGCCCAGCACAGGCACCTTCACCGCCGCCTTGACCTTGGCGATGATGTCCGGGTCGATGCCCGGGGTGTACATCTGCTCCCGGGTGCGGGCGTGGACGGCGATGAGCACCGCGCCCGCCTGCTCACAGGCTTTGGCGCATTCCACGGCCGTGACGTGCTCCGCGTCCCAGCCCTTGCGCATCTTCACGGTGACGGGGCGGGAGGTGTTTTTGACCACTTCCTCCACAATACGGCCGCAGCGGTCGGGGTCAAGCATCAGCTTGCTGCCCGCCCCGCCCGAGACGATCTTGGGGGCAGGACAGCCCATGTTGATGTCCAGAAAATCGAACGCGTACTGTTCCACGGCGGCAGCGGCCTGCCCCATGATTTCGGGCACTTCGCCAAAGATCTGCACGCCGTAGGGGGCACCGTTGGGGTCGGCCTTGAGCAGGCTGACGGTTTTGTGGTCGCCGTATACCAGCGCCCGGCTGGACACCATCTCACTGACGGTAAAACCGGCTCCGTGCTGGGCCATCAGCCGCCGGGCCGGGGCATCGGTAAAGCCCGCCATGGGGCCGAACACTGCCCGGTGGGGCAGGGAGATCTCCCTGATCTTCAAAGGGGTGTTGAAAGGTTCCATGATACTCCTTAGCGCTATCTGATTTAGTTGATAACATGATAAAATTTGGATTATAAGTATACCATATTTCCGGCGGCAGAACAAGAAGCGGAACATCTTTCTTGTCAGCGCGGGATTTTTCCGGTATACTGGGGACAAAAGGAGGAGCGGCTGGAACACGGCAGCCAGCTGCACAAAAGAGATGGAATACAGAGCATGGAAAAAGCAGAACGGCGCAGGGGAGAGCATCCGCACCTCCCTGCTGGGCTATGGCTGTATGCGGTTCCCCACCACACCGGAGGGAGCCATTGACGAGCCCCGGGCCGAAGCGCTGCTGAACGCCGCGCGGGATGCAGGCGTGAACTATTTCGACACCGCCTACCCCTACCACGGCGGCCAGAGCGAGCCCTTTGTGGGCAGGGTCATTGCAAAGTGGCCCCGGGAGAGCTTTTATCTGGCCACCAAGATGCCGCTGTGGCAGTGCGGGAGCCTGGAGGAGGCCCAGCATATCTTTGAAGAGCAGCTCCGGCGGCTGGGCGTGGAGTACATCGACTTCTACCTGCTGCACTCCCTGTACGCCGCCCGGTACGACCGGGCCAAGGAAATGGGCATCGTGGACTGGCTGTGGGAGCAGAAAAAGCTGGGCCGCATCCGCAGCTTCGGTTTCTCCTGCCACGACAACGCGGCGGGCCTTGAGCACATCCTGCGGGATCAGCCCTGGGATTTCTGCCAGCTGCAGTACAACTATCTGGAC
>ERZ1107006.2558-NODE-2558-length-13067-cov-152.381263_pt1 | contig 13067 bp, 10 predicted proteins | sample MGYA00403696_ERZ1107006 | MGnify/ENA primary metagenome ERZ1107006 (study PRJEB35170, sample SAMEA104062441) | human gut metagenome | biome: human gut; feature: human-associated habitat; material: faeces | place: Denmark | collected 2012-08-13 ...
TCGTTCATTATGAGTCTATGCTTGGTCATACGATAGAGTATATTCCGCCAAGAGTAAAGATAGAGATTAGTTGTTTGTCGATGAACGAGCCTACGGAAGACCGTTTGATTTCATCATATATTGAGCAGATTTTCCCTGGAGAAGATGCGGCGGCTACAGCTACTATCAGGACAGTTGTACCTACACGAACATTCCTGGAGAAGGCATTCTTGCTATGTGAGGAGTTTCAGAAACAGACTCCTCGTTATGTCCGAATGTCTAGACATCTTTATGATCTTGAACGCTTGATGGATACAGAATTTGGCAAACAAGCCCTGCAGGATATGGACTTGTATGATCGTATTGTTAAGCATCGTTCCATATACTATGCTGTAGGGTATGTAGATTATTCTAAGTTGATGCCGAGTGAGATTGATTTCGTTCCTAGGCAAGAGTTGATGAAGGATTGGGAGGGTGATTATGCAGAGATGTGTAACCACTTTATCTATGGTCAGACTTTATCTTTCGAAAAACTTTTAGAGCGAATCAAGGAGTTGCAAGATAGGTTTAGAAAAGCCTTTTAGCGACTTTTACTCCTTAATAAAATGTTCACTATAAAAGTTGGAAGACTATAAGTGCCTGGTATTCAGCCCTAATATTCCTCTGGAATGACGACGAATATTAAAAAAGTCGATGATAGGGCTGCTCATTTTGGGCAGCCTTTATCGTTTGCACTTTGTACTATCTTGTGTTTCCCGTATATAATATATATAAAATAGGTATATAAGACTTGTTGTCACTATAAAAAGGTAATCTATCTTTAGGATGGTTATTATTATTCAGTTTACCTTATAATAATATGTGGTAAATCGAATATTGCCTATATACAATAAAAATCGTATTATTTCGTTATTTAATTGTGTTGAAACGTCTCATTATATTATACGTCCTGTTGCTGGGTGTTCTGTCTGTGAATGCTCAGTACGATCCTTCGTTTAGTCATTATTTCGATATGGAGCCTTCTTTTAATCCAGCTTCAGTTGGAAAACAGGCTAAATTGACCGTAACGGGCGCTTATGCCATAGACCTGGCAGGTTATGAACACAACCCACGAACGATGTATGTATCGGCTGACATGCCTTTTTATCTTTTGAAAAACTATCATGGCGTAGGTCTTCAACTGATGAACGATCAGATAGGCCTTTTCACCCATCAGCGCCTGGCAGCCCAATATGCCTTCAAGCGAAGACTTTTTGGTGGAATGTTGAGCGCAGGTATACAGGCAGGTTTTATCTCTGAAAGTTTCGATGGAAGCAAGGTGGATGTAGAGGAAGGCAACGACCCTGCTTTACCGAAGACTAATGTAAATGGAAATTCTGTTGATATTGGTGCAGGTGTTTACTATATGCATGGCGCTTGGTACGTAGGCATTTCTGCCCAGCACCTCACTTCTCCCAAGATAGAGTTAGGTGAAACCAATGAAATAGACATCTCTCCTGTATATTATTTGACAGGAGGATACAATATTAAGTTGAGAAATCCGTTTTTATCAGTGAAGCCTTCTGCTCTTGTGAAGTATGATGGAGTAGCTTGGCGAGGAGATGTTAGTTGTCGTCTGGTGTATACTCATGAGAAGAAGATGCTCTATGGAGGCGTCTCTTATAGTCCCACCAATTCTGTGACCGGCCTCATAGGTGGCCGTTTTCATGGTGTTGTGTTAGGTTATAGCTATGAGTTCTATACTTCAGCCATCTCACCAGGTAATGGTAGCCACGAACTCTTTGTAGGTTATCAGACCGATATCAATCTTGTTAAAAAAGGAAGAAACAAGCACAAAAGCGTAAGAATATTATAAGCAAACATGAATATGAAGAAATGTATATTATCCCTCTGTTCGGCAGTAGCTCTCTTGGCATTAACTGGATGCTTTGGAGCCAAGTCAGCCTCGGTCTCCGGTAGAGGCGGTGAGGTAGTGGGCGTCGGTGGAAGGAATTTTGCAGAACCAGCACCTTATGGAATGGTAAAAATCAATCGAGGATTCCTGAAGATGGGATTAGAAACAGAAGATTCGTTGTGGGGAGAGAAAACACCTCGCAAGGAAGTTTCTGTAGATGGTTTCTGGATGGATGATACCGAAATCACAAATTCAGAGTACAAGCAGTTTGTATCCTATGTGAGGGATTCTATTCTTCGTACCCGTTTGGCAGATCCCGCCTATGGTGGCGATGAAACCTATATGATTACTGAGGACAAGCAGGGTAATCCTGTAACTCCGCGTGTCAACTGGAAGAAACAACTTCCCAAGAAACCTAACGAAGATGAGCAGCGGGCGATAGAGAGTCTTTATGCTGTCAATCCTGTTACGGGGGAGAAATTGATAGACTGTCGCCAGTTGAACTATAAATATGAGATTTATGACTATACAGCTGCGGCTTTGCGTCGCAACCGTATCAATCCACAGGAGCGAAACCTGAATACAGATATCAATATTGATCCAAACGAGGTGGTGATGATATCCAAGGATACAGCTTTTGTGGATGATGAGGGAAGAATTGTTCGTGAGACCATCAATCGTCAGTTGTCGGGTCCTTGGGATTTCCTCAACACCTACATTGTTAATGTATATCCCGATACTACTTGTTGGGTCAACGATTTCAGAAACTCAGACAATGAGACTTATCTGAGAAGCTATTTCAGCAATCCAGCTTATAACGACTATCCCGTAGTAGGTGTTACCTGGGAACAGGCCAATGCCTTCTGTGCATGGCGTACAGATTATCTGCTGAAAGGCTTAGGCCCTGAGGCAAGGTTCGTTCAGCGTTACCGTCTCCCTACTGAGGCAGAATGGGAGTTTGCCGCTCGAGGCAAGGATCAGAACGAGTTTCCATGGGACAACAAGGATGTAAAGAACGGCGATGGTTGTTTCTATGCCAACTTTAAACCCGATCGTGGTAACTACACCAAGGATGGCAATCTGATAACCAGCAAGGTGGCTATATATTCACCCAATTCCAATGGCTTGTATGATATGGCCGGTAATGTGGCAGAATGGACCAGCACAGTATTTACAGAGGCTGGAGTTGATGCAATGAACGACCTGAATCCTACTCTTGTCTACAATGCAGCCAAGGAAGATCCCTATCGTCTGAAAAAGAAAAGTGTACGCGGAGGGTCATGGAAAGATCCAGAGTCATTTATCCGTTCGGCATGGCGTTCCTGGGAATATCAGAATCAACCACGGTCATATATAGGATTCAGATGTGTGAGAAGTCTTGCTACCACATCGAGTGCTAAACAAAAAACAATAAAAACAAAGAAAAGGAGATAATAGCCATGGGCGAATATAGTAAATTCAATATCGTATACCGTCTGCAAAGATGGATGGACAGTGTGCCTGGTCAGACCTTTCTGAACTATGCTTACAGTTGGGGTGCTTCTGTCGTTATTGCTGGTGCGTTGTTTAAGTTGACCCACCTGCCTGGAGCTAATTTCATGATGTTTCTTGGTATGGGAACCGAGGTTGTGGTATTCTTTCTTTCCGCCTTCGACCGTCCTTTCGACAAGACTGCTGACGGGCGAGATATCCCTACTCATGTGACTGAGGAATATCTCGAGACAGGTAAGGTGACCTATGAAGAAGGACGTGTAGCTTCCTCTCAGGCTTCACCTGTTGGTAATGTTCAGCCTTCTGTCGTTGTCGTAGGCAATCCTCAGGTCTCTTCTTCTGCATCAACTATCAGTATGGCAGATCCTGAGGTAAGCGATTCTCTCGAGAAGCCTGTTCAGACAGTGGCCTGTGGCAGTGATGATAGCACGCAGCAGTCTATAGCCAATGGTGTCTGGATAGGAAGTCAGCAGAATACTACTCCCGAGATGGCCGAGGCTCAAAGCAACTATGTGGAAGAGTTGAAGAAGTTGGTAGAGACCTTGGAGAAGGTGAACGAGCAAAGCAACCGACTTACTCGTGACAGCGAGGAGATGGAGAATCTGAATCGTACTCTTACCGGTATCAGTAAGGTTTATGAAATGCAGTTGAAGGGTGCCAGTCAGCAAATTGGCACTATCGACCAGATAAATGAGCAGAGTCGCAAGATGGCTCAGCAGATAGAGCAACTCAACAAGATCTATACTCGTATGATTGAGGCGATGACTGTCAATATGAGGGCAGCCGCACCCCATGTGAGTGAAGATTAAAAAGCATAGAGATACGAACTCTCTCTACGGACGAAGAGGGAGAAAACAAGTGAAATAAGCAAATTAAAGAATGGCAATAAAGAAAAGACCTATATCGCCTCGCCAGAAGATGATCAACCTGATGTATCTCGTCTTGATGGCTATGCTGGCATTGAACATCTCTACCGAGGTGCTCAATGGATTTTCTATAGTAGAGGAGAGTCTGAACCGTACAACAGCCAACTCTTCTGCTGAGAATGCTGCCTTATATAGTAATTTTGCTGATCAGATGAAGCAGAATCCTGCCAAGGTAAAGGCATGGTTTGAGAAGGCGACACAGGTTAAGGAAATGAGCGATTCGCTCTACAACTTTGCCCAGCAGCTGAAGGAAGCTATCGTGCGTGAAGCTGATGGAAGCGATGGAGATGTATTGCATATAGAGAATAAGGATAATCTTGAGGCGGCAGGTATAGTGATGCTGGCTCCTGGTTCTGGTAAGGGTGGCAAATTATATCGTGCCATCAACAGCTATCGTGATCGTATATTGATGATGGTCACCGATGAGCATCAGAAGAAAATCATCCAGAGCAATCTTTCTACCCGTGTGCCTAAGGATGCAAAGAATTTGGGCAAGAACTGGCAGGAGTACATGTTTGAGAATATGCCCGTGGCAGCAGCCGTTACTTTGTTGTCTAAGTTGCAGAGCGATGTTCGTTATGCCGAGGGTGAAGTGTTGCATACCTTGGTTTCCAATATCGACATGAAAGATATAAGAGTCAACAAGCTTGATGCCTTTGTTATTCCCGAGAAGACAACTCTTTATCCTGGCGAGCGTTTCAATGCCAACATCGTGATGGCTGCAGTCGATACAACTCAGCAGCCTGAGATCTATGTCAATGGAGTGAGAGTGAACACTGCTCATGGTCAGTATTCGTTCACAGCAGGTGGAGTTGGCGAGCACCAGTTTGGTGGCTATATCCTGATGCAGAATGCCAGAGGCGATGTGATGCGTCGAAACTTCCTGCAGAAGTATACAGTGATTCCTGCACCTAATACTGCCACAGTGGCAGCAGATATGATGAATGTATTGTATGCAGGTTTCCATAATCCTGTCAGCATCAGTGTGCCAGGAGTTCCTGCCAATGCTGTATCTGCAACGATGACAGGTGGCTCGTTCATATCGAAGGGCAACGGACGTTTTGTGGCAGTACCATCAGCCGTGGGTAAGGACGTGACGATACATGTTACTGCCCGTGACAAGGGGCAGACGAGAACGATGCCTCCATTTGTATTCCATGTAAGGAAACTACCCGATCCAACAGCTTACTTGGCTTTGGGTACCAACCGCTTCCGTGGTGGCGCCTTGTCGAAAGCTTCCCTGATGGGCGCTTCAGGTATTCATGCGGCAATCGATGACGGATTATTGGATATTCCTTTCCGTGTATTGAGTTTTGAGACTGTTTTCTTCGACAATATGGGTAATGCAGTACCTTTGGCTTCGGCTGGAGCCAATTTCTCTGAGCGTCAGCGTGAGGAGTTCCGCAGACTGTCGAGAAACCGTCGTTTCTATATCTCTCACATCAAGGCTGTGGGGCCTGATGGAATTACCCGTAACCTCCCTGCAGCCATGGAGGTGATTGTGAGGTAGAGAAAAGCAAAGAGTGAAGAATCTTATTGTTTAGAAATAAAGATATTATAATGAGAAAGATATTTTTGTTATTGATGCTTGCGGGGCTGACAATCGGTGCGAATGCCCAGCCTGAAGCTCGTAGACAGGCACAGCAGAAAGCCAAGCAGCAGTCGAATGCCAACAACATGACGACCCGTGCGCAGATAATGTTCCCTACATCGGCCACCATGGGCGATGATGTGGTATGGAGACGTGATATCTATCGTGAGCTCGACTTAAATGATGATGCCAATGCACCATTGTATTATCCTGTGGAGCCTGTCGGTGGTCAGATGAATCTCTTTACCTATATGTTCAAGCTGATGTTGAGCGGTCGTGTTCGTGCCTACCAGTATCGCTTGGATGGTCATGAGAGTTTCAACTACGAGGATCGTGTTGTGCCTAAGGCCTTCATGGACAATTATCACATCTATTATGAGCGTAAGAATGGAGCTTTGACCCTCGATGACAGCGATATTCCTTCCCGTGAGGTAAAGTCTTACTATGTGAAAGAAGCCACATACTACGACCAGCATACCGCCACATTCCATACTAAGGTAATCGCCTTGTGTCCTATTATGACACGTGAAGACGATTTTGGTGATGCCGGAACCAAGTATCCTCTCTTCTGGATGAAGTATTCTGACCTTGCTCCCTATCTCTCCAAGCAGCAGATAATGACGAGCAATCTCAATAATGCTGCCATGATGAGTATAGACGATTATTTTGTCAAGAACCAGTATAAGGGCAAGATATACAAGACGACCAATATGTTGGGTAAAACCTTGGCTCAATATTGTCCTACCGATTCAGCTCTGAGCAAGGAGCAGAAGAAGATAGAGTCAGAGCTGGCTGCCTTCGAGAAGAATATCTGGGGCGATCAGGCGCGCAAAGATTCTCTTGACAGTATTGCCAATGCCGACAAGAAGAATGCGAAGGGCCTGAAGGGTGTGAAGAAGAATCGCAGAAGCAGAACTTCTGGTTCTTCGTCTACAGTCAAGACCCGTCGTCAGCGCAGTTCCGGTTCGTCAGGATCCAGTACAGCTCGAGTTTCGGTTCGTCGTCAGCGTCATTAATAATAGGTTTATAATATAAGGTATGAAGAAAGTATTATCATTTATTGTGTTGGCAGTTTCGGTCCTCTTTGCTAATCCTGCTCAGGCACAGATTAAGTTAGGTGTGAAAGGTGGCTTGAATGTCAGCAATTTGAAATTGGACGATGACATGTGGACGGCAGATAACAAGGCTGGATTCTTCATTGGTCCGATGGTGAAGGTGACTGTGCCTGTTACAGGCTTAAGTTTTGACGTTGCCGCTTTATATGATCAGAAGGAGGCAAAGATGCATTGGGCTGATGATGTGGTTGGCGGTGACCTTAGCCAGACAACCACCATCAAGCAACAGTATATCGATATACCTGTCAATGTTAGATATGGAGTTGGATTAGGTAGCTTGGCCAACGTCTTTGTTTTTGCAGGTCCACAGTGGGGCATCAATGTTGGCGACAAGAACTTCAAGTGGGATGCCAGAAGCAGTTATTCCCTCCGAAAGGCTACATTCAGTGTCAATGTAGGTGCTGGTGTTACCCTCTTCAAACATTTGCAAGGTTCGGTGAACTACAACATCGAGTGCAATAAGTCGGGCGAAATGGACACATCACGCACCAATCACAAATGGGTGAAAGGCCGTAACAATACCTGGCAGATTTCTCTTGGCTATTGGTTCTAAGCATAGGAGATACATATTAAAATATATAAAAGCAGATACCTGATGTTGGGTATCTGCTTTTTTATTGTTACCTTTGCAGGGTATGAAGTATGTCGATGTCATATTGCCCTTGCCGCTACCTGGCATGTTTACCTATTCTGTCCCCGAAGGGATGGAAGGGTGTGTTGTTTTTGGTAAACGGGTGCTTGTGCCATTGGGCAAGAGCAAGAAGTACATTGCCATGGTGGTAAAGGTGCATCAGGAGAAGCCGTCCTTTAAGGTCAAGCCGATAGAGCAGGTGCTGGATGCTACTCCCACACTTCTTGACCGGCAGTACAGGTTATGGTCGTGGATATCCAACTATTATATGTCACCTTTGGGCGATGTATATAATGCCGCAATGCCTGCAGGCATGAAGTCTGCAGAGAAGTTCAAACCCAGGATGGAATTGTATGTGGAGCTTACGAGCAAATACCGCAACGAAGCTTCCCTGCATGTGGCTCTTAACATGTTGCAGCGTGCCCTGAAGCAATCTAAAGCCCTTACTACATTTCTCAGCCTTTCCCATTGGGACAGTTTAGAGAACGATACACCTCGCGAAGGCATCAAGAAGGTCACCAAGGAAGAACTGATGAATGAGGCTCATTGCACTTCTGCCATCGTCAAATCGCTCATCGACCGCGACATCCTCTTTACTTACGAGGAGGAGGTGGGACGACTGAATACCTCAGGTGAGAGTCACTTCGAGCAGATCAAACCACTTTCTATAGCCCAGCAGGAAGCTTACAACAAGATTCTCCTTCAGATGATGAAGAAAAACGTGGTGCTTCTTCATGGCGTGACTTCGAGTGGCAAGACCGAGGTGTATATCCACCTCATCAAGCAGGCTCTCGACAATCACAAGCAGGTGCTTTATCTTCTGCCCGAGATAGCTCTCACGGTACAGATCATGGAACGTCTGCACAAAGTTTTTGGCGATCGTCTTGGCATTTATCATTCCAAGTATAGCGATGCCGAACGAGTGGAGATATGGCAGAAACAGATGTCAGCCCATCCCTACGATGTTATTCTTGGGGCTCGAAGTGCAGTTTTTCTCCCTTTTCAGAATCTCGGACTTGTCATCATCGACGAGGAACACGAAACATCCTTTAAGCAACAAGACCCTGCCCCCCGCTATCATGCCCGCAGTGCTGCTATTGTGTTGGCAGGTATGTATCCCGACTGCAAGGTTCTTTTGGGTACAGCCACACCCTCTATGGAGAGTTATTACAATGCGCAGGAAGGCAAGTACGGATTGGTGGAACTCAAAACCCGATACAAGGACATACAGTTGCCCGAAATCCAGGTGGTGGATGTAAAGGATTTGTGGCATCGCAAGATGATGACTGGTGCCTACTCTCCTCAACTTTTAGCAGCCATACGCGAGGCTTTGTCGCATGGCGAACAGGCCATTCTGTTCCAGAATCGTCGTGGTTTTGCACCGATGGTGGAATGTAAGGTATGCGGATGGGTGCCTAAGTGCAAGAACTGCGATGTGTCGCTTACACTTCATAAGAATATCAACCTGCTCACCTGTCACTATTGCGGATATACTTATCCTGTGCCAGTGGAGTGCCCCAACTGTGGAAGTACAGAACTCATGGGGCGAGGTCTGGGTACCGAGCGCATCGAAGACCAACTGACGGATATCTTTCCCGAGGCTCGTATCGCCCGTATGGATTTGGACACCACCCGTACCCGCAATGCTTACGAGCGGCTGATAGATGATTTCTCGTCGGGTAAGACCAATCTGCTCATTGGCACCCAGATGATCTCCAAGGGACTGGATTTCGACAAGGTGAGTGTGGTGGGCATACTGAATGCCGATTCCATGCTCAATTATCCTGACTTCCGAGCCTACGAGCATGCCTTTATGATGATGGCTCAGGTAAGCGGAAGGGCCGGGAGAAAGGGCAAGCGAGGCAAGGTGATATTGCAGACCAAGTCGCCCACGTTGCCTGTCATCTCGCAGGTGGTTCATAACGATTATACAGGCTTCTACCAAGACTTGTTGGAGGAACGAAGGGCTTTCCATTATCCTCCTTTCTACCATCTTGTCTATGTCTTCCTGAAGCATAAGCACGAGCAGGTATGCCATCAGGCGAGTATGGAGTTGGGACAGACTTTGCGCTCCTGGTTTGGCGACAGGGTCCTTGGGCCCGACAAGCCAGCGGTGGCAAAGGTGAAGACCATGAACATCCGTAAGATTGTTATCAAACTCGAGAATGGCATCAATCAGGCAAAGGTGAGAGAATATCTGAGATATGCTCAGGAGCAAATGTCGAAGGACCCTCGCTATGGCGCATTGCAGATTTACTATGATGTCGACCCCATGTAGACTGATATGATGGCAATGATCTTGTCTTTGTATAGAGCCAATGAACATAAAAATAAAAAAGGCTATCCCTTTCCAAAGATTGGGATAGCCTTTTGCGATTGTATGTAGTTATGCTTTTGGAATGTTGCTCTTAGAAGTTGATGTCGAGACCAACTGCGAAGACGTTGTTGTTACGGGTATAGTCAGAAGAGTAGTTCTTGCTTCTGTCTGCTGTGAGCTGTACTGTTTCGGTAGTCTTCTTGTGCTGATAGAATGTGTGGAAGTAAGCCACGTTGAGATCCATCTTCTTGTTGATGTGATAAACACCACCGATGGCAACAGAGTTGGAACTTACAACGAATGACTTGTCATCCATATACTCGTCAGACAAACCATAGTTGGTGTTCTGCCAACCTGTACTCAGAGTTATCTTCTTGTTGACGTCTACCTCTACACCGGCATTATACTCTAGGGTACCACGCTTCAACTCCTTGTTGCGGTTGTTGTAAGATGTGGCATTCTTGTCGTCGAACCAGTGGAAACCTACGTTTACTCTTACTGCATCTACAGGGCGGTAGCCTACTCCCAAAGCCAAGTAAGCAGGAATGTCGCCAGCAATCTTCTTGCCGTCCTCATATTCACCGATAGCCTTGTTCAACTTCTGGTCAAACTGGGTCTTCAAGCCCATCATAGTAGCTCCTACTGTTGGGTCATTCAATACTGTATTGGTAGTGTTTTCTGCCTGTTGCTTAGCCTGCTCAAGTGGAAGGCCAGCCTGCTGATATTTTGCAGTCAGGATGCCTGTCATCTGATTGGCAAGGTTGGCTGGCAAGTTACCGATACTTGGAGTCTGGTTTACAGACTTGTTCTTCAGGCGAATACGGGTCTTGAACTCGTATTTAGCAGAGAAGTTCCAGCGACCTGTTTTGTAATCTACGCCGATGATAGGAGTGAAGCCTACACCACTCTGGTCGCAGCTCAACTCGATGTTGGCAGACTTTTCCTTGGTAGGGTCGAGTACCTTATAGAGAGGCATGTTGCCTACATTAATGTTTTCTACATATCCATAGTAGTTGGTCAGGGCATAGACACCGCGAACACCCAAGAATGCGCTGAAGTTATCACAGAACTTATATGCTGCACCTACAGAGAGACCATAGTAATACTGGCGACCGTGCATATAGCTGTTGAAGCTGTACTTGCCAGTTTTGCCGAAAGCCTGGTCTGAAGTGAACATTTCCATGTTCTGTCCAGCAGGTAACATTCCCTGTTGGATAAGTGTATTACCCAAAGTCTTGTCAACGACACCTGCCAGTCCGCAAGCAGCAATAGCAGTCTCTGATACAATTTTCTCGAATGATCCCAGTCCGTCGTCGAAGGTACACTTACCGCCACCGCCAGTGAGGGCGAAGCTTGCCTGGAAAGACCATTTGCCCTTGTTGTAGGCATACTGGAAAGAAGGGATAACAGGAGCAAAAGCCGTACCCTTGAAATCGCGAGGAGTGATGGGATTGTTTACATTGTTGGTAAACAAAGCATAGTCATTGTTGATAGTACGTGTCTGGAAAGCCAACTGCCAGTTGATGGCGAGATGGTGACCTTCACCCATGAATACAACTCCGGCCGGATTGTAATAAACTCCGTCAATACCGATTGAAGCCTCACGGCTCATCATTCTGTTGAATGCTACGTGCTGGTTTGTGTTTGTGAGCAAACCACCTGCCAATGTAGGTGTTGCACAGGCCATCGCAATGGCAACACAAACTAATTTTAGTTTCTTCATTTTAATAATTTTAAATAAAAACGTCCGCAAAGGTAAGAAGAATGTTCTATTTGGGTACATAAAGGTGCGCTTATTTAAAACATATTAACAGAAAAAGAGGGTTTTGTTGCACAGATTTTAAAATCTGTGCAGAGTTTTACTTCTGTTCGGGATAAGAAATAGGGGGACAAAAGTTGGTAATATTACCCAACTTTTGCAAGTAACTACCCAGCACCCCTATAGCCATGTGTTTTTACTTTAATAGCATACTAATTGTTTCCTGTTTGTTATGAATTTGTTCTCAAACAACATATAAATCTCCGTTCAAAGCCTTTGAACGGACATTCAGAGCCTTTGAACGGACATTCAAAGCCTTTGAACAGACATTGCAAAGGGCGGAATAGAACTTTTTATAGGCTAAAGAGATCATTTATCTTTTTCGCTACTTTGTATCAAAAAAGATTCTGAAAAAGGTGTTACATTTAAAATATTTTATTTACCTTTGCAGACAGATACCCATTCTGCTCACGCCGAGTTGAAGCTTTCGCTCTTTGTTGCTTATAAATCAATTGTTTCACATTAAAAAGTACGATTATGGTATGACCCTTTGATGTAGAACAGGGCAAAGAGGAAAGCGATAGCTGACTATGTCTGTACACATGTTTCAAAAGAATATAAACTAAAATAATAGAACTATGAGAAATTTTACATTTAAAGGACTGCTTTTAACTGCGGTATTTATGTTGCTTGGCTGTTTATCAATTCAAGCAGCTAATGACGACTTGATTACCAAGCAGATTACGATCAAGTTGGATAAGGCTGGTACTTTACCTGATAGAATTGCAAGTAGTAAGAAGTATAAGATTACTAATCTGAAGATTGTTGGTGAGATAAATGGCACGGATTGGAATATGATTCGTGAGATGGCAGGAAGAAATTATCAGGAAAGTAGTACAGAAGGAAATCTCTCTGTGTTAGATTTGTCTGAGGCGAAGATTGTAGCAGGTGGTGATTATTATTATGATGATAATCTTTTTAATAATAAAGTGTATACTTCTAATGATGAAATAGGCGAGTACGCATTCGCATACTGTAGCGGATTAACGAGTTTAACCCTTCCTGTTGGTATTACCTCAATAGGCGAATTCGCTTTCTCTGGCTGTAGCGGATTAACGAGTTTAACACTTCCTGCTGGTATTACTTCAATAGGCGAGTACGCATTCTATGGCTGTAGCGGATTAACGAGTTTAACCCTTCCTGCTGGTATTACCGAGATAGGCGAGAGCACATTCTCTAACTGTAGCGGATTAACGAGTTTAACCCTTCCTGATGGTATTACCTCAATAGGCATTAGCGCATTCGCATACTGTAGCGGATTAACGAGTTTAAACCTTCCTGCTGGTATTACCTCAATAGACAAG
>ERZ1107006.2591-NODE-2591-length-12943-cov-8.115767_pt1 | contig 12943 bp, 7 predicted proteins | sample MGYA00403696_ERZ1107006 | MGnify/ENA primary metagenome ERZ1107006 (study PRJEB35170, sample SAMEA104062441) | human gut metagenome | biome: human gut; feature: human-associated habitat; material: faeces | place: Denmark | collected 2012-08-13 ...
ATTGTTGCGGCATCTGCTACAAGGCCCCGGAACGGTCAAGACCGTTCCCTACAGAACATTTTATTGTGTGCGGCCAACCCACAAACACCCAGTAGGGCGGGGGTACCCGACTCCGCCGGAAACTTACCGGAGCAGATACAAAAAACGTGTGATGTACTTTGCCCCACAGTAGGAGACGGCGTCCTCGACGTCCCGGATGGGCATATAAATGATTGCACTTTTGCTGGCAATTTGCCGCCGCAAAAGATTGCCCGCACTACTTGACAAAACACAAAAACTCTGGTAAAATACTCTAGCAATCGTTCAGAGGGCTGCTCCACACGCACAGGATGGCGTCTGCTGGTAGCCGAAATTCGAAGATTGTGATGAGCACATATATCAAGTATGGCTCCCTTTAGTCATGATCGAGAAAGAGGTGAAATGAAAATGAAGCAGGGTATTCATCCCAACTATGTGGATTGCACCATTACCTGCGCATGCGGCAACGTGATCCATACCCGCGATACCAAGCCGGAGATCCGCGTTGAAGTTTGCAGCAAGTGCCATCCCTTCTACACCGGCAAGCAGAAGCTGGTTGACACCGGCGGACGTGTTGAGCGCTTTAAGCGCCGCTACGCCAACAAGGCTGGCAAGTAATTGCATTAAGGTTTTGTATACCGCAGATGGCAACATCTGCGGTATTTTTTTCAAATACATCATCTTGCATCTCAAAGGAGAACCCCTATGCCGGACTATCAAACGATCCGCGGTATTTCCACCTTTGAATATGAAGAAAAGCGCTCCCGCTTTATTGCTTCCGCTGCGTTTGCCGATACCGAGGAAGCTGCCCTTGCCCACCTGAACCGCATCAAAGCGGCCAACCGCACCGCGCGGCATAATGTGTATGCCTATGTTCTGCGCGAGGGCGGCCGCACCCGCTACAGTGATGACGGCGAACCCGCCAAAACCGCCGGTACCCCCGTGCTGGAAGCCATCGGCCATGCGGGGCTTTCGGATGTGATCGTGGTGGTTACGCGGTACTTTGGCGGAGTTCTGCTGGGTACCGGCGGGTTGGTGCGGGCCTACACCGCGGCGGCATCCGGAGCCTTGCAGCAGGCGGAGATTGTCAGCATGCGGCTGGTGACGGATTGCGCCGTGACCGTGCCATACCCCAAGTTTGAACAGGCCCAGCGGATGATCGCAGCCGCCGGGGCCAAACTGCAGGAACCGGAGTATGCCGATGCTGTGACCCTGCGCTGGCGCATGCCTGCCGGAACCGAAGAATCCCTGTGCCATGACCTGAGCGAGCTGACTCGCGGCAGTGCCGAAGTGACGATCAGCAAACCACTTTACGCAGCTTTTTGATGCTGCGCAGTCATTTCTGGCAAGAAAGCAGAATTTCCCATGAAATTTTTACATTTCATACAAGTGTTTGGCGGCTTTTTATCGTATTTATAATATAGAGAGCCGTTTTTGGGCATGATATGCCCAACGGGGAACCGGATAGGGGAAAGGAGGCTGCGCCGTGACTGTGCGGGAAGAGACCCAGACAATTGAACGCCTGACCTTAAGCCCCTATGCCGCTTTAAGTGAGCAGAGCTTTGGCCGCCGCACCCCGGAACCGGAAGATGACCTGCGGACCTGCTACCAGCGTGACAGGGACAGAATTTTGCACTGTAAAAGTTTCCGGCGGTTGAAGCAGAAAACACAGGTGTTTCTTTCGCCGGAGGGCGACCACTACCGCACCCGGCTGACCCACACGCTGGAAGTCAGCCAGATTGCCCGAACCATTGCCCGCGCCCTGCGGCTGAATGAGGACCTGACCGAAGCCATTGCCCTGGGGCATGATCTTGGCCACACCCCATACGGCCACGCGGGGGAGCGCGCACTGAACCGGCTGTGCCCCGGCGGGTTTACCCACTACCGCCAAAGCCTGCGGGTGGTGGACTACCTGGAAAAGGACGGCAAGGGCCTGAACCTTTGCTGGGAGGTGCGCAACGGGATTATTACCCACACCAAAGGTGCCTGGGCCCGCACGATGGAAGGCTGTACCGTGCGCTATGCGGACCACATTGCCTTTTTGAACCATGATATTGAGGATGCCGTGGCCGCCGGTGTGCTGAACCCCACCGCCCTGCCGCGGGATGCCGTGCAGGTGCTGGGAGATACCAAATCCCGGCGCATCACCACAATGATTACCGACCTTGTGGCAAACAGCGCAAACTGCAAAAATGGGAAAATGCAGTTTTCCCCCGAAGTGGAGGAGGCATACGGTGTGCTGAAAGACTTTATGTACAGCACGGTGTATGTGGACAAGGATGCCAAGCGCGAAGAGAAAAAAGTGGACAAGATGATCGAAGCGCTGTATGAGCGCCTTTGCGCGGACCCCACGCTGATGCCTAATTTTTATATGCAGGTGGCATATCACCAGGGAATGGACCGTGCCGTGGCGGATTATATTTCCGGCATGAGCGATGAATTTGCTACCCGCCTGTTTGAGGAGCTGTTTGTGCCGCAAAAGTGGCAGGTGCTATAAAATTGGCAGTATGTTAGAGCACTGCCGCCCGCCCCGAAGGGGCGCACATTGTGCTATAAATTATTACGATATATACGCGAAAGGAGGCCCGGAGCCCCATTGATCCCACAGGAATACATACAGGAAGTGGTTGCACGCAATGATATTACCGAAGTAATCGGCCAATATGTGCAGCTGCGTCATCGCGGGCGGACCTATACCGGGCTGTGCCCTTTCCATAACGAGAAAACCCCTTCGTTTACCGTCTACCCGGATACCCAAAGTTTTTACTGCTTTGGCTGCGGTGCGGCGGGGGATGTGATTAACTTTGTGCGCAAAATTTCCAACCTGGGCTATGTGGAAGCTGTTAAACAGCTGGCGGGCCGCGCCGGGATGCCCATGCCAGAGGAGGACGACCAGGAAAGCCGTTCCCGCTCCCGCCTGTTGGAGATTAACCGCAACGCCGCGCGCTATTTTTATGACCAGCTCAACGCCCCAACGCCGGAAGCCGCCATGGCCCGCCGCTACTGGCGCGAAAAACGCGGCCTTTCGGATGCGGCCATCCGCCGGTTTGGCCTGGGCTATGCACCGGAAGATTTTGTCGGCCTTCTGCACTACCTGCGCCACCGCGGCTTTACCGAGCCGGAATTGGAATCCTCCGGCCTTGTCAAGCGTAGCGCCAAGGGCAATCTGTATGATATCTTCCGCCACCGCGTGATGGTGCCCATCATTGATGTGCGGGGCAATATCATTGCGTTCGGCGGGCGCGTGATGGATGATTCCAAGCCGAAATACATCAACTCGCCCGAAACGATGGTCTACCACAAATCCCGCACGCTGTTTGCGCTGAATGTGGCAAAAAAATCAACGTCCAAGCGGTATATCCTCTGCGAAGGGTATATGGACGTCATCTCGATGCACGAAGCCGGGTTTGATACCGCTGTCTGTGCCTGCGGCACGGCTTTGACGCCGGAGCAGGTCAAGCTGCTGACGGAATACGCCGACGAAGTGGTGCTGAGCTATGACTCGGACGAAGCAGGCCAGAAGGCAACGGAGCGCAGTTTGGCGCTGTTTTCCGGTACCAATTTGCAGGTGCGGGTGCTGAACATCCCCGGTGCCAAGGACCCGGATGAATTTATCCGCACCTATGGCCGCGACCGGTTTGAAGCCGTGCTGGAAGGCACCGCAACCCCGTTGGAGTTCAAGCTGGCTAAGGCAGTGAAAAAATATGACCTGCGCAACGATGCCCAGCGCCTGCAATATGTGGATGAAGCCATCGGCATTCTGGCAGGCAGCGCGGTCAGCCCCACGGCGCGGGATGTGTATGCCGGGCGCATTGCGGAGCAGACCGGCATTGATAAAAAGGCTGTGTTGGTTCAGCTGGAAAGCGCCGTGCGCGGGGCCGGGCGCAGGGCGCGCCGCAAAGAGCAGAACGAACTTTCCCGCCAGGGGATTGCGGCGGATATCCGCGTGCCCTATGACCGCGGGGGCGAAGCTGCCCTGGGGGCCGCAAGCGCCGCCCGCCAGCTTGTGGCGGCTATGCTGCAGGATGCCGGCGCCATCCCCTACATCCGGGAGCGGCTGAACCTTGGCATGGTGGTGCTGCCGGAAATGCAGCAGGCAATCAAGGCGATTTATGACTGCGCCGCCCGCGGCCAGCCCGCCAACGCCACGACCCTTTCCCCCTTGTTGGAGGAAAAAGCCTACAGCCAGGTGATGCTGGCCCAGGCCCAAAACGCCGATACCCGCCTGACCCGCCGGGATATTGATATGCTGCTGGATCGTTTGCAGACTGCAAACCCCGAAAGCGCCCAGGTGGCAGGCACCACAGACGATGAATTCCGGCAGAAATTTGCCGCCCTTGCCCGCAAAAAAGTGGGCGAACGCCCGCCGGAAGAATAATTTCCACCCGGCCAAAACCATGTTGTTTTATCCCGTTCCAGTAAGATGGGCAGAATAAAAACCAAAGGAGAAACTACTTATGGCAGAAAAGAAAGATTCGATTCGCAACCTGATTGAACAGGGCCGCCGTGCAGGCAAATTGACCAGTACCGAAATCAGTGACGCTATGGAAGAAAGCAGCCGTGTTATTGACGCGGAGCAGATGGAAAAGCTGTATGAAGAGCTGGAAAGCAACGGCATTGAAGTGGTGGATGATGACGCCACTGATATGTCCGCTGTGGCCGATATGGGCGAGGAGGGGATGGATGACTTTGAGGATACCGTTACCTCGGACGGCATTACCATCGATGACCCCGTTAAGGTTTACCTGAAAGAGATCGGCCGCGTGCCCCTGCTGACCCCCGATGAGGAAGTGCAGCTGGCCCTGGATATCCAGAAAGGCGGCAAGGACGGCGAACGCGCCAAGCAGCGCCTGAGCGAAGCCAACCTGCGTCTGGTAGTTTCCATTGCAAAGCGCTATGTGGGCCGCGGCATGCAGTTCCTGGACCTGATCCAGGAAGGTAACCTGGGTCTGATCAAAGCGGTTGAAAAGTTTGACCATACCAAGGGCTTCAAGTTCTCCACCTATGCAACGTGGTGGATCCGCCAGGCCATCACCCGCGCCATTGCGGATCAGGCCCGCACCATCCGTATCCCTGTGCATATGGTGGAAACCATCAACAAGGTCAAAAAGGTTTCCAGCCAACTGCTGCACGAAAACGGCCATGAGCCCAGCGCCGAAGAAATTGCCGAGCGCCTGGATATGCCGGTGGACAAAGTGCGCGAGATTATGCGCGTGGCACAGGAACCCGTCAGCCTCGAAACCCCCATCGGTGAGGAGGAAGATAGCCACTTGGGCGACTTTATCCCCGATGAGGAAGCCCCCGTTCCCGCCGAAGCCGCCAGCCAGACCCTGTTGAAAGAGCAGCTGGCCGATGTGCTGAAAACCCTGACCCCGCGTGAAGAAAAGGTCCTGCGCCTGCGCTTTGGCCTGGAAGATGGCCGCCCCCGCACGCTGGAAGAGGTGGGCAAGGAGTTCAACGTTACCCGTGAACGTATCCGCCAAATCGAAGCAAAAGCCCTGCGCAAGCTGCGCCACCCCAGCCGCAGCAAAAAGCTGCGCGACTTCCTGGATTGATGCCGTGATTCTAGAAATAGCAAATTAAAATCATCTGCACCCGTACTGCTGTTTGCCCGGCGGTGCGGGTGTATTTGTGCAGCAGGCATAAATGACAAAGCCACAGCATACGATTACCCTGATGATATAGGGGAGGGGATAACGATGTGTGGAATTGCCGGACAGATCAGCGCGGACCCAAATAAGATTGCAGCCAACTACCCAGCTTACTGCCGAATGCAGAAAAGCCTTGCACGCCGCGGGCCGGACCAGCGGGGAATGTACCTGCACGGCCATGCGGCGCTGATCCATGCGCGGCTGGCTGTGGTGGATCTGGAAAACGGCTGCCAGCCCATGGTGCTGGATCAGGGCGGGGAGAAATACATTCTGGTGTACAACGGCGAGCTGTACAACACGCCGGAGCTGCACGCCCAACTTGCGGCTCTGGGCCATCGCTTTGTAAGCCATTCCGATACTGAGGTTTTGTTACATGCTTTTGCCCAGTGGGGGCCGGACTGTCTGGAAAAGCTGAACGGTATTTTTGCATTTGTTGTGTGGCAGCAGCGGGCACAAAAGCTCTTTCTGGCGCGGGACCGCGTCGGGGTCAAGCCGCTGTTCTATGCCCTGCGCGGGGACAGCCTGATCTTTGCTTCCGAGCTGAAAACGCTGCTCTGCCACCCGGAGATCCCGCCGCAGGTGGATGCCCATGGGCTGGCCGATGTGCTGCTGCTCGGCCCCGGCCGCACGCCGGGGTGCGGGGTGTTCCGCAATGTGCAGGAATTGAAGCCCGGCTGCTGCGCAGAATACACTGTGCCACAGGTTGGTGCGCCGCGCCTCACCGTGCGCCGCTACTGGCAGCTGACCGACCACGAACACCCCGATGATTTTACCCACACCGCAGCCAAAGTGCGGGACCTGGTGATGGATGCCGTCACGCGGCAGCTGGTATCGGATGTGCCGGTGGCAACCTTCCTTTCCGGCGGGCTGGATTCCAGCCTGATTTCGGCAATCGCGGATTCCCACTTTACGGCGCGGGGCAAAACGCTGCAGACTTTCTCGGTCGGTTATCAGGATAACAAAAAGTACTTCCACGCCACCCATTTCCAGCCCAGCCCGGATGCGCCGTATATCCGCACCATGAACCAGTTCTTGAACGCGCAGCATACCTGGGTAACGCTGGACAGCGAAGCACTGGCCGCCGCCCTGCTGGAAGCGGTGGACGCCCGCGACCTGCCCGGTATGGCGGATGTGGACTCCTCGCTGCTGCTGTTCTGCCGTGAGATCCGTAAAACAGCCACCGTGGCACTTTCCGGCGAGTGCGCGGACGAGATATTTGGCGGTTACCCCTGGTACAGGGATAAGACCGTGCGGGAGCGGTATGGCTTCCCTTGGGCGCAGAGCACGGCATACAGGGTCAGCTTTTTTAAGCCGGAGGTGTTCGGCGGCATTGACCCGGCGGCGTATATTGATGAAGGCTACCGCGCCACGCTGGAGCAAACTTCCATCCGCCCCGGTCTGGATCCCCTGGAACAACGGATGCGCCAGATGTTTGCCCTGAACTTTAACTGGTTTATGCAGACCCTTTTGGACCGCAAGGACCGAATGAGTATGTACAGCGGGCTGGAAGTGCGCGTGCCGTTCTGCGATTACCGCATTGCGGAATACCTGTACAGCGTGCCGTGGGAATATAAGGATTACGAGGGCCACGAAAAAGGCCTGCTGCGCCAGGCGATGCAGGGCGTGCTGCCCACGGAAGTGTTGTGGCGAAAAAAGAGCCCCTACCCTAAAACATGGAACCCGGCGTATTTGAACGCTGTCAGCGCCATGTTGCGCAGTGCGATGCAGGACCCGGATGCCCCGCTGCTGCGTATTGCCAAGAGGGCAGCGCTGGAACAGCTGTTGACCGCTGCCGAGACTGCGACCCCCTGGTATGGCCAGCTGATGACCACCCCGCAGACCATTGCCTGGTTTGTGCAGCTGAATTACTGGCTGCAAAAATACCGGGTGGAGCTGGTGTAAATACCCGTGTGGCGGGCCCGGCATCAAACGCATAACACCAAAAACAGACGAGTGCCCACCCTGCACACGGATAACGGCGGGAAGGGCACTTTTTGTTTGCAAAGCGTAAAAACCGGGAAAATGCAGAAAAAACGCAGGCTGCAACCCATACAAAAAACACACAAGGTAATTGGGCATTGTGCCAATTAGCGGCATTTCAAGGATTTGTCAAGTGGCAAAAGAAATGCAAAAATAGCACTTTGCCAAAAGAAATGTGACACGCAGCCGGGCGTTCAATTGCCTGATAAAAAAACACGCAAAATGCCAAAAGAGCCCTTGACAATCAGCTTTTTGGCTGGTATACTGGCATAGTATCACAAAATGGAATAGAGCGCCCTAAAGGAATTTTGATTTTTTCGCGTTTTTTCAAACTTTGTTAAAAACGACGAATGTTCCAAGAAAATCATTGCTTCGGCGGAGCGCTTTTGCCAAAAACAAATCTGAACGGAATAGGAGTGGTCGCATTTTATGGTAAAGGTCAAGCCCGTACAAAACGGTCGAACCTCCAGAATGAGCTTTTCCCGCATCAACGAAGTGATTGGCATGCCCAACCTCATCGAGATCCAGAAAAACTCTTATAACTGGTTCCTGGACGAGGGCCTGCGCGAAGTGTTCCACGACATTGACGCGATCGAGGATTACACCGGGAATCTCTCGCTGGAATTTGTCGATTACCGTCTGGACAAGCACCCCAAATATACCATTAAAGAATGTAAAGAGCGTGACGCAACGTATGCTGCGCCGCTTTATGTCACTGCGCGCCTGTTGAACAAGAGCACCGGCGAAGTGAAGGAACAGGAAATTTTCATGGGCGATTTCCCGCTCATGACGGATTCCGGCACTTTCATCTCCAACGGTGCAGAACGTGTTATCGTCAGCCAGCTGGTTCGTTCGCCCGGCGTGTTCTATGCTTCCAGCAAGGACCGTACCGGCAAGGATCTTTTCACCGCAACCATGAACCCCAACCGCGGCGCATGGCTGGAATACGAAACCGATTCTTCCGATGTATATTATGTGCGCATTGATAAAAACCGCAAGCTGCCGGTTACTACCTTCCTGCGCGCACTGGGTCTTGGCACCGATGAGCAGATCCGCCAGTACTTTGGCGATTCTGAACCCAAAATCAACGCCACCCTGGAAAAGGATATCACCCATTCCACAGAGGAAGCCCTGCTGGAGTGCTACCGCAAGCTGCGCCCCGGCGAGCCGCCGACGGTGGAAAGCTCCCGCAGCCACATCAACCTGCTGTTCTTTGATCCGCGCCGTTACGACCTGGCTCGTTTTGGCCGCTTCAAGATGAACAACAAGCTGTGCCTGTCCCGCCGTATTGCGGGCTATAAGACTGCCGAGGACATCATTGCCCCGCTGACCGGCGAACTGCTGGCCGCCAAGGGCGAGCGCATCAACCACGAAAAGGCTGTTGAAATTGATAACGCCGGTGTTTCCCGCGTTACTGTTATCGTGGAGCGCAAGGGCCAGGATCCGGTCAATGTGATCGTGTTCTCCAACGGCTGTGTCGATGCCCAGAGTTTCTTCAGCTTTGACGTGAAGGAATGCGGCATCAACGAGCGCGCTTCCTTCGCCGAAATCCGTAAGATTCTGGATGCTACCTCCGATCCGGAAGAGCAGAAAGAACTGCTGACCAAGAATCATGATAAGCTCATCAGCCGCACCGTTACCGTTGACGATATCTTTGCTTCCGTCAACTACCTGCTGGGCCTTGACCATGGCATCGGCGTGACCGATGAAATCGACCACTTGGGCAACCGCCGCGTGCGCAGCGTTGGCGAATTGCTGCAGAACCAGTTCCGCATCGGCTTTGCCCGTATGGAGCGCGTTGTGCGCGAGCGCATGACCCTGCAGAACCAGGAATCCGGCGAGATCACCCCGCAGAGCCTGGTCAACATCCGCCCGGTCGTGGCTGCCATCCGTGAGTTCATCGGTTCCAGCCCACTGTCTCAGTTCATGGACCAGAACAACCCGCTGTCTGAGCTGACCCATAAGCGCCGTCTGTCCGCTTTGGGCCCCGGCGGTCTGTCCCGTGACCGCGCAGGCTTCGAAGTCCGCGACGTTCATTATACCCACTATGGCCGTCTGTGCCCGATTGAGACGCCCGAAGGTTCCAACATCGGTCTGATCTCCTATCTGGCATCTTTCGCCAAGATCAACAAGTACGGCTTCATTGAGGCACCTTATCGCCGCGTGGATAAAGAAACCGGCGTTGTTACCGATGAAGTTGTTTATATGCCCGCCGACGTTGAAGATGAATACATCGTGGCACAGGCCAACGAACCGCTGGACGAGAACAACCGCTTTGTCCGTTCCCGCGTTTCCGGCCGTCATCGCAACGACATTCAGGAATTTGCCCGTGAACAGGTCGATTTCATGGATGTCTCTCCGCGAATGATGGTTTCTGTGGCTACCGCCTGCATTCCCTTCCTGGAAAACGATGACTGTAACCGTGCTCTGATGGGCTCCAACATGCAGCGTCAGGCTGTGCCTCTGATGGTTACCCAGCGCTCTCTGGTTGCTACCGGCATGGAATACAAGGCTGCTACCGACTCCGGTGTCTGCGTGCTGGCTGCCCATGACGGCACCGTTGAAAGCGTTGACGCAGATAAGATCGTTGTCCGTCTGGAAGATGGCTCCGCCGATACCTATGAACTGATTAAGTTTATGCGCTCCAACCAGGGAACCTGCGTCAACCAGCGCCCCGCCGTCTATGTGGGCGATGTTGTCAAGAAGGGCGACGTTCTGGCTGACGGCCCCGCCACCAAGGACGGCGAGATCTCTCTGGGCAAGAACGCTCTGATCGGCTTCATGACCTGGGAAGGCTACAACTATGAGGACGCTGTTCTGCTGAACGAAAAGCTGGTCCGCGAGGATATCTACACCTCTATCCACATTGAGGAGTACGAGAGCGAAGCCCGCGATACCAAGCTGGGACCTGAAGAGGTGACCCGTGATATCCCCAACGTCGGCGATGATTCCCTGAAGGATCTGGACGACCGCGGCATTATCCGCATCGGCGCCGAAGTCAAGACCGGCGATATTCTGGTTGGTAAGGTTACCCCGAAGGGTGAAACCGAACTGACCGCCGAAGAGCGCCTGCTGCGCGCCATCTTTGGCGAAAAGGCACGGGAAGTACGTGATACCTCCCTGCGCGTTCCCCACGGTGCTTACGGCATTGTTGTGGATGTTAAGGTCTTTACCCCCGAAAACTCTGACGAGCTGCAGCCCGGCGTGCGCACCTGCGTGCGCGTCTATATCGCCCAGAAGCGTAAGATCAGCGTTGGCGATAAGATGGCAGGCCGTCACGGCAACAAGGGCGTTGTTTCCCGCATTCTGCCGCAGGAGGACATGCCGTTCCTGCCTGACGGAACCCCGCTGGATATCGTGCTGAACCCCCTGGGCGTTCCTTCCCGTATGAACATCGGTCAGGTGCTGGAAGTCAACCTGGGCTACGCTGCCAAGGCATGCGGCATCAAGGTCATGACCCCCGTCTTCGACTCCGCCCGCGAGGCTGACATCGGCGATACCTTCGATACCGCCCGCGAGATGTGGCACGGCGAGAATGCTCCTGCATATCCCACCAAGCTCCCCAAGATCATGGGCGAGAAGGGCCACATCATCGACTTCTCCAAGATCGAGCTGGACCGCGACGGCAAGACCACCGTTTACGACGGCCGCACCGGTGAGAAGTTCGACAACCGCGTTACCGTCGGTTATATGTACTACCTGAAGCTGCATCACCTGGTCGATGATAAGATCCATGCACGTTCCACCGGCCCCTACTCTCTGGTCACTCAGCAGCCTCTGGGCGGCAAGGCCCAGTTCGGCGGCCAGCGCTTTGGCGAAATGGAAGTCTGGGCACTGGAAGCTTACGGCGCTGCTTACACTCTGCAGGAGATCCTGACCGTCAAGTCCGACGACGTGGAGGGCCGTGTGAAGACCTACGAGGCCATCGTTAAGGGTGAGCCGATCCCGCAGCCCGGCATTCCCGAGTCCTTCCGCGTTATGCTGAAGGAACTGCAGTCTCTGGGTCTGGACGTTGTTGTTCAGGACAAGGACGGCAACGAGATCGACATGCGTCAGAACTTCGACGACGAAGAGACCGGCTTTGATATGCGCGATGTTGCCGGCACTGAGAACGTCGTGCAGGAGAGCGAACTGCTCAACGATTATAATATTAAGGATGCCGATGCCGGTTTCGATGATCCTTCTGTGCTGGAGGACAATAACTCCGGTGCCGAAGCTCCCGCTTCTTCTGACGAAGTAGATTTCTGATCAGACAAAGAACACAAGCCTCAAGCCCCCTGTTCCGCGTGCTGCGGCAGGGGAGAGGGGCCTGTGGTCTGAACAAGAAAGCCGCCTGTATCATCGAGACAACTAGAGATTAAGAAAGGGTTCGTTTCATGGAAAACAACGTTTTCGATTCCATCAAGATCGGCCTTGCCTCCCCGGAGCAGATCCGCAACTGGAGCTACGGTGAGGTCAAGAAGCCTGAAACTATTAACTACCGCACCCTGAAGCCGGAGCGCGACGGCCTGTACTGCGAGCGCATTTTTGGACCTACCAAGGACTGGGAGTGCCACTGCGGCAAGTACAAGCGCATCCGCTACAAGGGCAAGATCTGCGACCGCTGCGGCGTTGAGGTCACCAAGGCCAAGGTCCGCCGTGAGCGCATGGGCCACATCGAGCTGGCCGCTCCCGTCAGCCACATCTGGTACTTCAAGGGCATCCCCAGCCGCATCGGCCTGATGCTGGACATCAGCCCCCGTCTGCTGGAAAAGGTGCTGTACTTTGCCAACTATATCGTCACCGATCCCGGCCTGACCCCGCTGGAAAAGAAGCAGCAGCTGACCGAGAAGGAATACCGTGAGATGCGCGAGCGCTACGGTGATGAGTTCGAGGCCGCCATGGGTGCCGAGGCCATCCAGGATCTGCTGAAAGAGATCGACCTGGATCAGCTGAGCGCTGAACTGACCGCTGAGGTGGAAAAGTCTTCCGGCCAGAAGCGTGTCCGCATCCTGAAGCGTCTGGAAGTGGTGGAGGCATTCCGCATTTCCGGCAACCGCCCCGAGTGGATGGTCATGGACGTGCTGCCCGTGCTGCCGCCTGACCTGCGCCCCATGGTCCAGCTGGACGGCGGCCGCTTCGCCACCTCCGACCTGAATGACCTGTACCGCCGCGTCATCAACCGCAACAACCGTCTGCGCCGCCTGCTGGAGCTGGGTGCTCCCGACATCATCGTGCGCAACGAGAAGCGGATGCTGCAGGAGGCTGTGGACAGCCTGATCGACAACGGCCGCCGTGGTCGTCCGGTCACCGGC